>Ga0115572_10003039_pt1 | contig 13284 bp, 8 predicted proteins | sample COGITO_mtgs_1206_FD_88681 | JGI IMG/M metagenome (GOLD analysis project Ga0115572, IMG submission 88681) | Pelagic marine microbial communities from North Sea - COGITO_mtgs_120607 | ecosystem: Environmental > Aquatic > Marine > Epipelagic | place: Germany:Helgoland, sampling site Kabeltonne... | reverse complement strand
ATCATGCCTACCCAGCTATCAAAGTCAGATATCTTACCGGTTACATCTTGAATAACGCTGCCAAATATCCATAAGCAAGCAGTAATTATAAAAATGATCATAACCAATATTTTGTGCTTGTCCCAAATAAAGGCCGCAGTCGATAACGAATCAGTTGATTCGCTTGATTTGAATAGATTCAAATTTGGCTTCAATAGAGCGTATAAAATGCCCCACATAAGCGGTAATAAAAATGCGCTAATGGGTAGGGCGATAATTAGCCAGTCATAAAAAGATAGCTTTAACGCACTGGCTGCAATGGCATTGGGTGGGCTACCGACAATGGTTGCGATGCCACCAATATTGGCAGAATACGCAATGCCTAATAATAGAAAAGCAAAAAGCGTTTTATGTTTTTCATATTCAAGGTTCGACATTAAGCCGAGTGCGATGGGGAGCATCATTACTGTAGTGGCGGTATTGCTGATCCACATGGATAAAAATGCCGTTAAACCAAATAGCATCAAGCAGATTAACAGGCCGTTATTTTTCGCTTTGCGCATAATAAGATGAGCAAAGTGCTGGTCGAGTTTATGTTCGTGCAACGCAGCCGCTAGTGCAAAACCGCCTAAAAATAAAAAGATAATCGGGTGGGAAAAACTCAGTAATGCGGTTTTTAAATCCATAACATTAAAGCTAACCGCCAGTACAGGCACCAGCAATGCGGTGACACTTAAAGGTAGTAACTCCGCCAGCCAGAAATGGGCAATAAGGGATAATATAATAAGGCCATGCTGAACGGGCGTAGTGACTTGGCTGGTTAAAATAAGAGTAATTAGGCTGGTTTGTATCAAAATTGCCAGAAGCCATTTCATGAATATTATCCGTTAAAGTATAACTAAGTGTATTTAGCCAGTAATGAGGCTTGAGTATATTCTCACACTTGTTTATTCATCTACAAACTGTTGCTTAATCGCTAAAATTTTATCCAGCTCATTTTCGAGTAATGTAATTAATTTAGGCTCGAATTGTTTATCACTTTGCTCTTTCATATATTTCATTGTTTTCTCGATACTCCAAGGCTCTTTATAGGGGCGCTTGCTGGTTAATGCATCAAATACATCTGCCAATGCTGTGATTCTTCCCTCAATGGGGATTTCTTCGCCCTTTAGACCATTCGGATAACCACTCCCATCCCACTTTTCATGATGAGTAAGTGATATAGATTTAGCCAAAGTAATTAATTCTGAATCATCATCCCCTAATATTTCAGCACCAATTACTGGGTGTTCTTTCATTATGGCGAATTCTTCATCGGTTAATTTACCGGGTTTTAACATAATGCTATCGGCAATGCCTATTTTACCTATGTCGTGCATTGGAGCTGCGTGAAGAAGATTATCGGCTTGGTATTCATCAAGGCCGTAGGCCAAGGCAAGCACTTTTGTATAGTGGCTCATGCGCATTACGTGCATGCCTGTTTCGTTGTCTTTGTATTCTGCTGCTCGTCCTAACCGCTGGATCACTTGTAAACGTGTAGCTCTGAGTACATCTGCTTGAACCAAAGATAGATGTGTGCGAACACGTGCTCGCATAATAGGTGCTGATACAGGCTTACTGATGTAATCTACCGCGCCTAATTCAAATCCCTTAGTCTCGTCAGTTTCGTCATTTAAAGCAGTAACAAATATTATGGGGATAGGAGCGGTTTTGGGGTTTTCTTTTAGTCGGCAACATACTTCCAAACCGGTCATGTCAGGCATCATAATATCTAATAACAATAAATCCGGTTTTTTATCAATAGTTAGGCGCAGTGCTTCCGATCCACTTTTAGCAAAAATTAGGTGGTAGTCATGTTGAAGTATTTGCTTCATAACTCTTAGATTTGCAGGTTCATCATCTACAAGTAGTAGGCAAGGTTTATTGCTTTGCATAATGGTCCTAGGTTGTCTTTTCAACTATTTAATTCGTGATGTATTTTTAATAGTAGAGCATCAATAAAATGCTCTGCCTGACTGAATTCAAAGTCATTTAATGCTTGATATACTTGATTGATTTCGAAGCTGTAGGGGGTTTTAATGATCTTTAATAATTGGGCTAAGTTCTCTTCGTTGGCTTCATTTTCAGATGCCTCTTTTTTTAATATTACGAGAAGAGGCTCTAACTTGCTTAAAGATTCTTTTTTGCTAGATATCGATTCAGTGTGACTAAGGTTTTCTGTAAATTTTTCGGAGTTAAGCTCTTTGGAGACTTTAGTTTTTATCTCTAAATATAGGCCTTTAATAGTATCAATATCGCTTTCAATAATTGAAGAATTTTGAGGGCGAGGGTCTAAATCATTTTCCAATAAATCCAAGTGCTCCATTAAGCTTATTAATGATAAATTTCCGCATACACCCTTTAATCTGTGTGCGTTAGACTTTAATAAAGTCCAATCCTTTTGCTCTGCATGCGTCTTTAAATCTATAAAATTAGCTTCTTGTTGCTGCACAAAGTAATTAAGCTGATGATAATATTCTTCTTTACTTCCCCATAACGAAATACCTTTTTTCTCATCTATAAGAAGGCTTTCTCTTTCCTCAACTTCGGGTTGTTTTGGCGCCGCTACATCTAATTGTAATACTCTAGCAATTTCGTGAGTTAAACACTGATAGTCGATAGGCTTGTTGGCGAACCCATCCATACCAGCGTCATGAGCAGCTAGTTTGTCTTCTGTTAAAACACTGGCAGTTAGGGCAATAATAGGTATGCGTGGTAAATCGTTGATTTTCTCAAATATGCGCCTTTCCTTACAAGCAGTTAAACCATCCATTACCGGCATTTGTATATCCATAAGGACTGCATCAATACCTGTTTCAGAGGCCATTCTAATTAGTGCTTGTTTACCATCCCGAGCTGTTAGTAATGTATGCCCATCACGGCTTAATAATACCGATAATAAATCAATATTTTGCTGAATATCATCAGCGATCAGTAAAGTAAGAGGCGGAAGTTGGATGAGTTTATTCTGCTCAGTGACCTCTTTTTCAGATGGAGCGAGTTGTAAAATGAAACTGAACTTTGACCCAACATCTAATTCACTTTCGGCCTTTATTTCTCCGCCCATGAGCTCAACAAGTTGTTTGCTGATCGTCGTCCCTAATCCAGTACCACCAAAACGTCGACTCATTGAGGCATCTGCTTGAGTAAAGGGATCAAATACACTTTGCAGTTGTGTTTGACTCATACCTATACCCGAGTCTTCAATGATAAATTCAATACGATGTATATCAGCTGAACTGTGATCAAGTAGATTAACTTTGAGTGTTACATGACCTTTAGGAGTGAATTTAATTGCATTATTAATCAGATTGGTTAGCACCTGGCGTATACGTTCAGGCGAGCCTGAATAGAGCTTTGCTAATTCAGGTGATACTTTTGTACTTAGGGATAAGTTTTTATTTCTAGCTTCTAACCAAAGTGTTGAAATGACAGCATCGACTTCTTCAACCAAGGAGAAATCTCTCATTTCTAGTTCTAATTTTCCTTTATCTAATTTGGCGCTGTCTAATACATCATTTAATAAATGCAAAAGTGACTTAGCCGATTGATTAATCGTTTTAAGGTGGCGCTGCTGTTCATTTTCTAATTTACTATCTAATAAAATATCGCTAAAGCCGATGATGGCATTCATTGGGGTGCGTATTTCGTGGCTCATGTTAGCTAAAAAAGTTGCTCTTGCTTGAGCGGCTTGCTCAGCTTTATTTTTAGCTAAGCGAAGTTGTAATACCATTTCATAGCGCTGGGTAATGTCCATAATGAAACCATCGAGCCAAATATCTTCAGTCTCAGGATTTTCTACATAAGTACCGTATTCCATCAACCAGCGTATTTCACCGTCTTTGCGTATTATTCTATATTCAAGGTTGTAGGATGTTTGTTCGGTAATCGCGCTGTAGATCTTCTCAATGTCATCAGGGTGGTAGAGTTCAGAGAAATTACGCCTTGGGTTAGGTAACTTGAAATCGGCAGCAGGGTAGCCTGTTATTGATTCAACGGCATCGCTTATAAAAATCATGCTCCAGTGTTTGTCATTCATACATCGAAATGCAATACCTGGGATATTACTAATGAGTGAGCGCAATCTTTCTTCATTTTCCCGTAATGCAGACTCCATTTTTAGCCGTTGTCGTATATCAGAAATAAAGGCAACAAAATAATCATTACGTGCAATTTTTACATGTCCTATCCCAAGACGAATATCAATCTTTTCCCCATTTTTATGCAGTGCTTGAACCTCTCGACCACTGCCTATAATGCGAGCCTCTCTTGTTTTTAAGTAACGTTGTAAATAGCCATCATGATTTGAGTGGTGAGGTTCCGGAACGAGTATATTAACGTTATTACCCAATAGTTCACTTTCAGACCACCCAAGTAAGCGTTCTGTTGCTTGGTTAGCACTGACAATGGTTCCAAGACTATCGATGGTGATGATGCCATCAACGGCGGTATCTAGAGTTGCTTTTAAGCGTCTTTCACTTTCTAGCGCTCTCATCGAGATATCTTTATAGCGATAGAGAAGGTTTATGCCGAGAACTAATAAGATAATTAAAATAGTGGAGGTAGAGACTCCTAGCGCTAAATAAAAGGATGTCTCTGGTGGTTGATCACTGATCTCAAAGCCTGGAGGCTTAACAAATCGTGCTGCAGCCATGCCAATATAATGCATTCCAGAGATTGCGCAGCCCATAACGACGCTGGCGATCAAATTAGCTTGCCATTTGGTGTGTTTATTGCCCCATAGGTTAATTAACCCACAGCGAATCCAAAGGGCTACAATCGCTAGAGATACCGCAACAACAAGAGAAAGTCCGAACATTTTTAAGTCGTAGCGTAGCAGGGGAGCCATTTCCATCGCAGCCATACCCGTATAATGCATGGTGCCAATGCCTGAACCTACTAAGAGGCCGCCAATAAATAAAGGTCTGATCCCTTTTTGATGGCTATTTATGTAGTTTAGAGCAACCCAAGAAGCAGCAACTCCTGGCAATAAGGAAAGTAAAGTAAGAACCCAGCCATAGTCGATTCTAGTGCAAAGATTGAAGGCGAGCATGCCAATAAAGTGCATACTCCAAATACCTCCCCCAAGAGCGATACTACCGATTAATAGCATCATTTTTTTACGTTTTGGAGAGATTGAGTCTGTTGCCTGAAGGGCTACTTGTAATCCCATAAAGGATGCAAGAACCGCTATAAATATTGAAAGTGCTACCATCCAATAGTTATAGGTACCGTAAATTAGGATGCTATTAGTGGAAACCATAAATGGAGTGATAATGGAGTCAAGCATAGTATTTACGAATTCGCCTTAACCGTTAAACTTAGAATATTTATTAAGTGTAGGTTCTAAATGGAAGGGCGTTTATTAAATCTTACTATTAGCTGTAAATGATCAAGGAAAAAGGACATTTCGGTCAGTTTGCCACTGAAAACTGCCTGAATTTTTAGCAGCATATTTTGAGTTAATAAGCGGAGTTGCAGTAAAGTAGCTGTTATTCTATTTAATGTAGTAATGACGGCGAATATTGATTATGAGAGAGGCTAAAATAGACAAAAAAATCACTAAAGGACGCTCGCAATCAGAGTTTCATGATTTATCAGAGCGATTACTTAACAGCGGCGATGCCTATTGGGGGAATCTAGGTTTTTGGAAATGCGCGAATGATTACTCTATGGCTTGTGAAGCACTGGCTCACCAGTTAGCGATTAAGGTTAATTTATGTGAAGAAAGCCGCGTTTTAGATGCAGGTTTTGGTTGCGGGGATCAGTTGCTTCTATGGCTAGGAAAATATCGCGTTGAATTCTTGTGCGGAGTAAATTACTCGGTGAGCCAAACTAAGCTAGCGAAACAACGCTTAGTAGATAGTGGAAGTACGAATATCAATCTTGATTGTTTAATTCAAGGGGATGTGTCTGATCTTCTGGATCCTGCATTATGGGGTGAAATACTTATTAAAGATTACCTTATAAATACCGTGTTAGCCCTTGATTGTGCCTATCATTTTCCATCACGAAAACAATTTTTAGCAGACAGTTATAAGCTATTAAGTACTTCGGAAGTTGGACGCATCGGATTAACGGACATTGTGCTTGCTGATGAAACGTTATCTTGGGGCAAAAAAGTGATTCTTCACATTATGCTGTATCTGTCGCGCATACCTAAAAGTAATATCGTTACACTCTCAGAATATAGTAATCAACTAGTGCAGACGGGCTTCCATCAGATAGACAGTCAAGATATCAGTGAGCATGTTTTTGAGCCATTTGGTGCTTGGTTAACATCAAGCAAGGTTGGTAGGCGTAAGTTAAAAGGGAATATTGGTGCATGGTTAAAATATAAAGTAACAGCGGCTTTTCTTACTTGGGCTTATAGAAAACAGGTTTTAAAATATGTGATTATTAGCGCGCAAGCACGTCAGAGATCATAGGTTCAGCACTGATTTTATCATAAACCCCGTTTTTTAAATTTTCGAAGTAAGTATCGTATCTTCCATCATCTTTAAACTTCTGTAAGTGCTGATTAAACGTAACGAGTAACTCTTTGCTGCTGGCTAAGCTTTTAGGGAATAACAGGAAACTTGAATTATTAAGTAAAGGCTTAATGTTATAGGTAATCTCTTGGCGTTGAGCTTTTGTAAAATGCTTATTTAGTATTGATTTTGCTACATTTATTTCAATAGGAAACACATCAATACGATCTTTTAGCAGCTTCCTGAAATTCTGCTGCGGACGATTAACATATTCTATTTGAACAAGGTTATTTGCAATCAGCTTATCCAGTGCTGGTCCATAACTATAGGCTTGAATACCTCCAATTTTGTAAGGTTTTAAATCATCAATGGTCTTCCAGTTGAAGGGTAATCCTTTGGTGTGGAAAAAAACAAACTGCTCACTAAGGACTTCGTTACTGTAAAGAAAATCATTTTTTCGTTCGTCTTTTTCCATCCAGATCGCTGTTGCTGCATAATGGCCGTTTTTGGTTTCATTATATGCGCGTGTCCAAGGTAAAAACTCTATAGATATTTCTATACCTATGTCATCAAAAATATCACTAATAAGGTGAGATATAACCCCATTGTGCTCTTGGTCTTGAGATATATAAGGAGGCCAATTACCGACTGCAATTGTGATTTTTTCTTGAGCGTATAGCAAGTTTGAGAAAAACAGAAAGAAAGACAGTGAAGCAATGATAGTAATTAACTTGTTTGGCAAGTCTGTCATATAAATTCAAGCCGAGCATGGTAAGTAATTATGTATTTATCTATTTATTTTAGACGTAATTATTCAATTACGCACAGCTCCTATGTCTTTTGCGTATTTTTCATTGCACAGGATGAAATATCTTGTTTTATAAAGGGAGCTAATATATATGTATTCTTCGAAGATACTGCTGACAGATCAGCCCTTTCGTATGTTTTATTAGATGTTGCCGTTTGAGTTCGGATTCGTAAAAACTACGTCAACGATTGACCTATATTACGAGTCTTGTCTTTTTACTGTGAGAAGCGTATGACCGAAGAAACAGAGCATAAACTTAACCTTAGACACCTCACCCTTGACGACTTTTCAGATATTAAAAATCTGATGGATGCTGTCTATCCTGGATTAGGTGGTGCTTGGCCTGAAAAGAAATTCCGCGCACAACTGCAGGTATTCCAAGATGGGCAAATTTGTATAGAAGACCATGGCGTTGTGGTTGCTGCCGCTTTTAGCGTGGTGGTTGATTATGATAAATTTGGCGACCAGCATACTTATGACCAGATCACGGGCGATGCTTATTTAACAACTCACGATCCGTTAGGGGATGTGTTGTATGGCGTTGATGTATTTGTCTCTCCAGATTATCACGGTATGCGTTTAGGCCGACGTTTATATGAGGCTCGAAAAGAGCTTTGTCAAAACTTGAATTTGAAAGCCATTGTCGCTGGTGGACGGATTCCTAATTATCAGAATCACGCTAAAACGTTAACACCGCAAGCGTATATTGAGCAGGTTAAACGCAAAGAAATTTATGATCCGATCTTGACCTTTCAACTGTCTAATGAATTTGAGGTTAAGCGTGTAATTAAAGACTATTTACCAGAAGATAAAGAATCTCATGGTTATGCGACATTATTAGAATGGACCAATCTTTATTATGACCCTGAAAAAGCCGTACTTATAGGAGCTGACCGTACAACAGCTCGTATAGGCTGCGTGCAATGGCAAATGAGGCCGTTTAATTCGGTTGACGAATTAATTCAACAGGTTGAATTCTTTATTGATGCGCTATCTGATTATCAGTGTGATTTGGCTTTGTTCCCCGAATTTTTTAATGCGCCTTTAATGGGTATTGGTAATCATAAAAATTCTATTGATTCTATTAAGGCGTTAACTGAATACAGTGATGAAATTGTAGAAGCAATTTCTAAGCTTGCAGTTTCTTACAATATTAATGTTATTGCAGGCTCTATGCCGGTATTAGAAGAAGATGAACTATTGAACGTTTCTTATTTATGCCGCCGCGATGGAACAGTAGAGGCTCAGTATAAAATTCATCCGACACCTTATGAAAAACGTGCTTGGATTATGCAAGGAGGTAATGAGTTAAAAGTATTTGATACAGATTTTGGTCGAATCGGTGTGCTTATTTGTTATGACGTTGAGTTCCCTGAGCTCGCTCGTTTGCAATCAGAGCAGGGGATGCAAATGTTATTCGTTCCTTTCTGGACGGATACGAAAAATGGCTATTTGCGAGTTCGGTGCTGTGCACAAGCACGAGCAATTGAAAATGAATGTTATGTGGCAATTGCAGGCAGTGTCGGTAACTTACCAAAAGTTGATGGCGCTGATATTCAATACGCACAAACAGCGGTATTTTCACCTTCAGACTTTTCATTTCCTCATGATGCCATCATGGCAGAAACAACCCCTAATACAGAGATGACATTGATTGTTGATCTGGATTTAGAAAAATTAAACAAATTACAAAATCAAGGTTCTGTACGCAACTATTTAGATCGTCGCAGAGATCTTTATAAGGTGGAGTGGTTAGGAAAGAAATCTAAAGAAAACTAAAAGTAAATCAAAAAAACCGGCATTCTAAATTAGAATGCCGGTTTTTTATTGGCGATCAATCAGATCGATTAAAGATCTTTCATTGCACCAATTGTATCTTGTAATACTTGCTTCGCATCGCCCGTTACCATTAACGCATTGTCACGGATGAACAATTCGTTTGGAATGCCGGCAAAACCTGGCGACAAACCACGCTTAACAACCACAACAGTTTTTGCATTGTGAACATTAAGAATTGGCATACCAAAAATCGGCGAGTTAGGGTCCTCAGCAGCACCTGGGTTAACAACGTCATTAGCACCTAATACGATGGCAACATCAGTTTGAGAGAACTCAGGATTAATCGTATCCATTTCAACCAATTGATCGTAAGGCACTTCTGCTTCAGCAAGCAATACGTTCATATGACCCGGCATACGACCTGCCACAGGGTGGATGGCGTATTTAACTTCTGCACCATTTTTCTCAAGCATACTTGCTAGCTCACGAGTGGCATGCTGTGCTTGCGCTACTGCTAAACCATAACCAGGAACAAAGACAACTTTTTGTGCGCTGTCTAACAACATAGCCAATTCGTCAGCGTTTGAGAACTTAACCTTTCCTTCGTAGAATGCATCGTTTTCTGATTTAGTCACGCCACTCTGAGCAGACATAGAACCACCGAACAATACGTTCGTTAGAGAACGGTTCATCGCTTTACACATGATGCTGGTTAAGATGATGCCAGAAGCACCTACCAAAGAACCAACGATAATTAAGCCGTTATTGCCTAAAACAAAACCAGCTGCTGCGCCAGCTAAACCAGAGTAAGAGTTTAGAAGAGAAACAACTACTGGCATGTCAGCACCGCCAATTGGCATTACCAAGCATACGCCCAGAATCAAACAAACAACGATCAAACCAAGAATCAATAGATCAGAATTTAGTTGGCTGTAAGCAGAGAAATAAACTGCGCCGGCTATCAAAGTTAAGAAGCACAATTTAACAATCCACTTGTACAAACTTACTTTATTTGAATCGCCAATTTTACCTTTCAATTTACCCACTGCTACAAATGAACCAGTCAGTGTCACAGCACCAATTAAGATTGAAAGAATGACGGCTACTGACCAGTCATAAGTTACTGAGAAGTGGCCCAGTTCTGCAAGCTTTTGGCTTTCTAAGTAGTTTGCTGCGGCAACTAATAAAGAAGCTCCGCCACCAATACCATTAAGTGTTGCAACCATTTCTGGCATGTCGGTCATGGCTACTTTTTTAGCAATGAATGCACCGATAGCCCCACCAATTAATACACCTAGAATAATGTATTCATAAGTGATTACGTTACTATCAAGTAAGGCTGCGATAACAGCAATCAACATTGCAGAAGCAGACATCCTGTTGCCATTTACGGCGGTTTTTGGAGAAGTTAATCCCTTTACACCCAAGATGAATAATACAGCGGCCACTAGGTAACCTAGATTAATTAATACGTCCATTAGTCTGTTACCTTATTTTCTTTTAAACATGTTCAACATGCGGTCGGTTACCATATAACCGGCGACAATGTTGATGGTTGCAAGTGCGATGGCGATAACGCCAAGTACCGTTGATAGAACAGTTGTATGTTCTGAGCCGCCTGAGCTGATAATTGCACCCACTACTACGATGCCAGAGATCGCGTTAGTTCCGCTCATCAAAGGTGTATGTAACGTAGGTGGTACTTTGTTAATCACTTCTACACCGACGAAAATCGCAAGTACAAAAATGGTTAAGGACATGATAAACATTTCCATAATTCTAGTTCCTTATATTTCTAAGCTTTCGCAGCTTCAGCTTTTAAGCCTTCGTGTTTGATTTCGCCTGCTTCAGTAACAAGAGTCGCGGCAACAATGTCATCTTCCATATCAACGTTAAGCTGGCCATCGCCTGCCATATTCAATAAGAACGTTGTGATATTTTTAGTCAAAAGCTGAGATGCGTGGACAGGTACGCGGCCAGGATGATCGGTATAACCAATAATTGTAATACCATCAATATAAGCTTTATGGCCTGCAACAGTGCCTTCAACGTTGCCACCGCGTTCAGCTGCAAGGTCGACAATTACCGAGCCTTTTTTCATGTAATGCAGCATGTCTTTAGTGATTAAACGTGGAGACATTTTTCCTGGAATTGCCGCTGTTGTAATCACAAGATCAGCTTGGGCGACTTTCGCTTGCATTTGTTCACGTTGCTTTTTGTAGAACTCTTCAGATTTTTCAGTCGCGTAACCACCAGTTGCGCCACCTTCTTCTTGTGGTAAATCAAACTCAACAAATTTAGCGCCTAACGATTCAACCTGTTCACGTACTTCTGCACGAGTATCGTAGGCTTCTACAACCGCACCTAAACGGCGAGCAGTAGAAATTGCCATCAAGCCAGCAACGCCTGCACCTACGATAAATACTTTAGCAGGGTGAATAGTTCCCGCTGCTGTCATTAACATAGGGAAGTACTGTGGTAGTTCCATCGCGCCGGATAATACTGAGCGGTAACCACTGATAGCGCCCATAGAACTGAGTACATCCATGCTTTGTGCACGAGTTGTGCGTGGAATGAATTCCAAAGCAAACGAACGTACATTACGCTCAGCTAATTGTTTAACGAGTGGCAAATTGAACCATGCATCTAACAAACAGATTAATGTGCTATCTGCTTTTAGCAGCGAAACTTCTTCATCGAGTGGTTGACGTACTTTTAGTACGATATCAGCCTGTTCATATAAAGATTTCGCAGTTGGTGCAATGCTTGCGCCGCAGTTACGATAGGTGTCATCATCATAGTGTGATTTATCACCAGCACCTTCTTGAATAACAACTTCGAAACCCGCAGACAATAATGCATCGATACCCGTAGGTATTAATGCAACGCGGTTTTCCCCAGGATATATTTCCTTAGGTACTCCGATTAACATAGTTAATGCTCCTAAAACGTTTTTTAATTTTTAAGGTTTGAATTTATATAAAATGATTCGTTTTTATGACTTGGTTAAACCAAGAACACTCAGCGTATTTTTACGGGTGCGTTTAAGCAGTTCACCGTTTTCAATTAGCGACTCGCCGTAAGAAGGGATCCATTCTTTTAGCTGCGTTTTCCAATCGGCATTTAGGCGTTCAGACATACAGCGTTCAATAACTTCTATCATTGCCTGTGCTGCAACCGATGCTCCTGGCGATGCGCCAAGTAATGCTGCCAATGAGCCATCTTTGGCTGCAACCAATTCGGTTCCAAATTCTAACTTGCCGCCATTAGAACCATCTTTTTTGATGATCTGCACACGTTGGCCTGCATCTGCTAACGTCCATTTTTCAGAAATGGCTTGTGGAAAGTATTCGCGCAATGAATTCATACGGTCTTCGTGAGACTGCATCACTTCACTGATTAAATATTTAGTTAGATCCATGTTGTTCATGCCAACATTCATCATTGGCAATAAGTTGTTACCGCGCACCGATTTAAATAAATCTAACTTAGAACCTGCTTTCAAAAATTTAGTGGTAAATCCAGCATAAGGGCCGAATAGTAGGGCAGGCTTGCCGTTGATTATGCGAGTATCCAAGTGAGGTACTGACATAGGTGGCGCGCCAATCGCTGCTTTACCATAGACTTTTGCATGGTGTTGTTTAATTGTTTCTTCGTCTTGGCAAACTAACCATTGGCCAGAAACAGGGAAACCACCGTAGCCTTTACTTTCATCGATGTTTGATTTCTGCAATAAAGGTAGTGCGCCACCACCGGCACCTAAGAACACAAAGCCAGCATTAATTATTTTGCTTGCGCGAGTGATGCGGTTTTTTAACGTAACGTTCCAGCGACCATCTTTTGTCTTAGTTAGCTCAGAGACTTCATGGCTTAGTAATAATTCAAACTGTTCACGTTCTTCTAATGAGGAAACTAGATTACGTGTTAACGACCCAAAATCGACATCGCTGCCAAAAGGAATTCTGGTTGCTGCGATTTTTTCATTGGCATCACGGTCCTTCATGACCAATGGCATCCATTTACGAAGCACATCGTGATCTTCGCTGTATTCCATGCCTTCAAATAAATGGTGAGCTGATAACTTTTCAAAACGTTCGCGTAAAAATGCAACGTTTTCTTCGCCCCAAACAAAACTAATGTGCGGAGTGGTATTAATAAAATTTTCTGGGGCTGGTAAATCACCACTACCAATCAACGCGCTCCACAATT
>Ga0115572_10003036_pt1 | contig 13291 bp, 12 predicted proteins | sample COGITO_mtgs_1206_FD_88681 | JGI IMG/M metagenome (GOLD analysis project Ga0115572, IMG submission 88681) | Pelagic marine microbial communities from North Sea - COGITO_mtgs_120607 | ecosystem: Environmental > Aquatic > Marine > Epipelagic | place: Germany:Helgoland, sampling site Kabeltonne... | reverse complement strand
TGGTACAAAATCAATAATATAAGGATTGTACTTTAATAAATCATCTTGCTTTGAGCCAAGAGCTACCTGTCCAAGACCACTTAAAATGTCACCCGTAAAAAAGCCCGTAGCAAAGGCAAGAATACCACTACCAGAACCCTCAGATTGAACACCATTAGTTGGGTCGGCCTTGTCGCGCAAACCAAACCCAGCACCAGCAGGTCTAGCCATTTCTGCAATATTTAAAGCCATAGAGCGATTGCCTTTCCAGTTGTATTCATCAGTTGAATAAATAGTAATGGGTTTTGCCGTCGTTAATAACTCAGGTGCTTTAGATGTTCTAGGAGTAGAGCCACAACCACCAAGTGCCAATGTTCCTGCAATGATTACTGTGTTTAATAATTTGAATGACTTTTTCATAATGACCTCGGTGTTTAATTTGTCTTCAAGTGTCTATATTAACTTAATTTTTACGTCTGACTTAATTTGCGGTCTTTTTTTTTGAAGTATTGTTTTATTGACCTCTAATTTAAACAGCTTCTCTTTTCGGTTGTATGATGTCAGTAGATTAGAGTATTGGAGTTGTAATGCTTACAGAAGAACAAGCTGGCACGATAGAGATGCCTGATGAATATAAATTAATATGTGCATTACCGGGCAGTGGTAAAACATTCACCTTCATGTCATTGGCTGAAAAAATTCTTTTTATGGATTCGATATATAGCGTGTTGATGGTGACATTCACCAATGCCTCAGCAGGTGAGATGAGTGATAGGTTAGCTAAGAAGTTGGGCCCTAAAAATGTTAGACGAACTTTGTCATCTACGTTTGCTACCTTGATGATGAAACAGTTTAGACAAATCTCAAAAGGGCGTAAGGCTATTATTGGTCCTGAACAATACTTGTTCGTGAAACGAGCCTTAATTGCTGAGGGTATGGACACAGACAATATAGATGATTGGATGTCTACAATCGAAGAGATAGGCAGAGACATCGACCATACCGACAATGAAACACCACGTTCTAGGGTATTTAAACGGTATTGTAGCATTCTTGCTGATCACCGCCGTTATGATCTTAACATGATGGCAAGGGAACTTATTCACGGCATTTATGAAGGGACGGTTACCCCATATAAACATAGTCATATACTGTGTGATGAGTTTCAAGACACAGACACATTACAATACGCTTGGTTGAAAGCTCATGCTGATAAAGGCGCTAAATTAGCGGTCGTAGGCGATGATGACCAGTCAATATACTCATGGCGTGGCTCTATGGGTTTTAAGGCTTTTCAATCATTCCAAGAAGATTTTGATGCATCAGCATACTTACTATCTAAGTGTTTTAGGTGCGCTCCAGCCATTTTAAACAGCGCTAAGAAATTTATTGAGAATAATGAGCAACGTTTAGATAAAGACATGGTCTCTGCCGTACCAGAAGAGGGAAAAATCACAAAGGTACCTATTGAGGCTGAATTCATTTCACAATATCTACAGCAGAAGATAAGCCAAGATGTTGCAGATGTGGACGCATTAAAAAACAAAAAAGAGCTGTCGCAGAAGGAAAAGCGAAAACTAGAATCTTATCGGTTTGTTGCAGAAAAAATTAAAAATAGCGGTGAGGGTGGCTGGGCTATCTTAGCCAGAACGAACAAGCAACTCGATGTGATGGAAAGGGCGCTATCTGAATTGCAGATGAAAGCGATTAGGATTGGTGGCAAGTCAATATTTGATAATATCCATGCTGTGTCTATGGTGAATCTGTTTTTTGGGTTGGTGTTTGATAATGCGTCAACACAATTGGTTTCAGGTCTTGCATGGACAGGCGAAAATGAAGTGAACCTAAAGAGCATTGATGTTCAGGCTAAAAGAATGGGTTTCTCGTCGGCTTCACAAGCTAATGGAGAGAAATGGTCCAAGATAACAATGTATATGCAAGAACAATCCATATTGGCCCGTCAGTGCATTAATGAAGAACATGCAAAGCGCTACGTGAGCAAGTGGCACAAAGTAATGAGCCGGGTTATCGCAAAGCTTGATGACAAGGAAAAACAATTACAAAAGACGGTCTTGGAGATACTGGTTAATATTCTTAATGGCACCAAAGGCGACTTAAAAGCTCATGCCATGAACCTTATGGAAAAAACCAACAAGGTTAAAGGCAAGCAGGACATTAAGAAGAAAGATGCCGTAATTTTAGCAACCATGAATGGAAGCAAAGGGTTGGAATGGGAGCGTGTTTGGATCATTGATATGGAACAAGGCACGGTACCAATGTTAAAAGATGATGTGTCAATAGAAGCTATCGAAGAAGAAAGGCGATTGGTTTATGTGGCAATGACACGGGCCGAAAAAGAATTGTACATGAGCTACAAAGTCGATAATGAGAGTGCCTTTTTAGAGGAAATAGATGCTGTGATTGGCGGGATTTAATTAAGGCTGTGGTAATGCTTAGCGTTGGGGAGCTCTAGCAATTCTCCAGCGTCAATTTTATCGGATAGTTTTTCAATACCCGCTTTCTTTTGCATAGACTGGTATATCTCTTGGTATAACTTTTTGGTTGCAGTAATTGTATAAATATTATTTCTTGCGTACGGGACCGACTCGATAATGTTTTTATCGACGAGCGACTTAAGCGCGATTCTCATGTCTCTGCGCATAACGTTAATATCTGAGTCACCTTTACCGAAAGCCGTCATAATAGAAATTGTGCTTAAATCGAACGTAGCGCCCGTATAACATTGTGCCCATGCAAAGTGTAGGTACTGGTGTATAAATCGCGCTAGGGCAGATGTGTGAGACAATACCGAGGTTAAAGAGTACTGCCTGTATCGCAAATTGTGTATTTGGTTAATAGTGTCATCAGATAGCGCCACAAAACACTTTTCACGACCACGACCTTTACCACTGGTTTCTAAATACACGGTTGTGAATACATTTTTATTAATCGACTTTCTTTTGCCATCTACGTATTTGTAAATAACTACCCGGCTATCTCTAATGATTTCGAGTGATTCTATGATCACGCTAAACGCTTTTGTCTTTTTAAGCTCCGCCAGCTCTTTGTGTATTTCATAGATAGAGAATTCAATTCCATAACGAGGTGGGCTGTCCGGCATGGCTCGTTTCACCAAACCGCGTTTTGCTCCGATTAAGAATATCATCCGCTCGATGAGTTCTTCTTTGTCGCCGGGATACATAAAAAACTCTTCTGAGGTATCACCACTTTTACGAGTGATAATGGCGGGTTTTATTTCACAAACAAATTCTTGGCCACTAACTACATAAGGTCGCTCAACGACAGTCGGTTTTTGAGAAATAGCATGAAGCGCTCTAGGAGGGTTCTTACCTCTCATGAACCGGGGCGCTCTATCAAGCTCTACTATGCTGTTAGAAAATTGATTAACCGTGTCACTACGTCTATCCGGTAGGTCGATAAGACTGTATAAGTCTAGCTGTAACTTTTCTTTTGACTGGCTGTTTGTAGACACGATTGATTCTTATTTATTTTTTTTTACAAGTATATGGCTGGCCAGTGCAATTACAATACACCTATAGTGCCTAATACTGATCGTTTTTACTGACTAATACCGATCTTTTGACGGTCTTTTATTCTGTTTAACTCTTTTTCTCCCGGTTGAATCGTTTTTCTATAAAAAAATAATAGGAGATTTATTTTTTAGAAGAGAATTTAAAGGGTTAAAAGAATAGGTAGGGTTAAATAACAGAGTAGGGTTAAAAGAGAATAGGGGGAGTGGCATTTAGCTTATATATAATAGGCTGTGTAGGCGTTTTGAGATCCACATAAAGCAGTAATAAGAACAATATTAAGCAGTAAAAGGGCATTTAAGCGATCAGTGCCGTGCAGTAATAAGATCGACATTAAGCAGTAAGCGCGATCAGTATCAGTCAGTAATGATGACGTTATAAGGCAGTAAACGCGATCAGTATTAATCAGTAATAAATTTTGTTAAACAGAAAATCCAACGACTTTCACACAGGCAACCAAGAAAAAGAACAATATTGAGCATTAAAAACGGGTCTAATTAAAAGGGTTATCCACAGGGGCCCTGCTGGTAATGGGTTTTGTTGACAATATTAGGCAGTAATAGATCGGAATAAAGCAGTAACATGATCGGTATTAGGCAGTAAGTAATCTCACTTTTACACAGGGGGTTTGTGGTGTTTTTAATTAGAAGTGGGCAAAAAGGGGTCTCTAATTTTTGTGTTTGTCGCTGATTGTGATAATTTCTACTTTGTGCCGCTCGGTACTATTTTTTAGTTATTGCAATCGACGATGTTTTCCATCAACTCATTAGAGTAAGTCGATTGGGATTACCTGTATCTATTAAAAACCATCATCAAATTAATGAGAGTGTTATTGAATGTAGAAATGTATTCAATAGCGCTTTGCGCTACCTTTTTTTTAAAACTGACCTCCCTTTGGGATTTCGACTGCTTGCAAGCAGTATAACCTTTCGCGACTTGTTTTTACCATTCAAGTGACACGACCTTTTAGTTGGCATCCAGCCCACTTCTCGGCATCGTTTATACCCTGCATTATGCAGAAATTTACTAACCTCAAAGGTTTGCTTTTCATTCCTTTGGGATGCATAGCAAATTTTTTTATATTTAAGGAAACTAGCTATGTTTGGAACATTACTAGACTGCGGCACTGCACCATACGAATTCAAAGAATCTAATTCAGAATCGTATTTTGTAAAACTTCTCAATAGAGGAAAAGAAACTACTTTTTGGTCCCTTGGATTAAAAGAAGCTCTAGACTCTACGGAAATTAAAATTGGCGATACTGTCAAATTTACTCACAAAGGTACGAAACAAGTAAAATTGAATGATGGCAAAACTGCTCACCGTTCTCTTTTTGAAGTTTCTATTGCTAATCCTATTAAAGAGACTCGACGTTCTAACGTTGAAGATACTGGTATATTAGGTGAAAGCGACTTTGTAAGAGTACAAAAAAGACGTAGTAGCGACAAACCAATAATGCCACGCATAGTTGGCTATAGCCTTTTGGCAATTTGGATTTTATTCGCTATTTCTAAGTAATACATTTTAAAAACCTATTAGGGTATAAGTCACCCTGATGGGTCTTGTTCCCTTTATTTTTAGGAAACTTGTTATGACATTTATCAACTTTACTACTTATACAATCAAGACACCCAGCGCTACCGTTATTAATAACCCTATAGATTTTGATATTTCACTTCGTACATCGTTTGCTCAGTGCAATGACTTGCCTCTTATGGCACAGCGAATCGCAATTCAAATACTAGAAGTTACTAATAAAGACAATGCTCATATTATTTTAGATTTACCACTTTGGTTGACTGGATATGTTGAAAAGGCTTTGGCCTCCACAACAATCTCGTCCGTGAGCTACTTTGATTCAGAATCAGAAATGATGATTAAATCAATGTCCTTCGCGGAATTTAAACGCTCGAATTTACTTCGTTCTAGGCTCAGTGAGCTTGTGAGTGAATTAAATGATAGCGAAAGCATTAAGGAAGAGCCTGTTTGTCTTCACGAAGTTTACCTAGACAACAATGAGCTAGTTCAACAAGTGAATCTCTACACTGATTCAATGCGAGACTATCAAGAGCGAAGCAGTAATGCTAAGCAAACTGGTAACTGTCCATTCACATTGATACATGAAGGAGAAGCGTTAGCTTACACAAGCAAAGCGTTAGAAAACCGACTACAGCAATCAAACCTTGATTGTTTAGTAAATCTAGTTAGATAAACCATTTAAAGAAACCCGAAGGGCGTACTTACCACCTTCGGGTGTAGTACGTTCTTCTATTGAGGAACCGCTATGAAAGTTATTAATTTTACAAACACTAAGTTACAAGGTGCCACTTCTGCTACGCCACTTATCTATGATTTATCATCAGTTAAAAAAGCAATGAAAGGAGTGGGTACTAGCGATGTCGCTAATACTGTATGTCAGCAAATCAAATCTCAAGTGAATGCTCAGGATGCGATTATTTTAGACTTACCACTTTTGTTAACGGTTGAAGTTGAAGGGCTTCTTGCCAAGCAAGGTATTGTCAGACAAGTATTTTACTATATTGGCAATAGATTGATGTCTTCACCTGCTTTTGAGCATCACTTGAAGCGTATTGAGCAATCAAACGCACAAGTTGAAGACTACAAACAGTTAGCAACAATTTAACTTAAACATTACTAACTAAATTTTACCACCCACTAGGGAACAACTTACCCTAATGGGTAAGTGTTCTCTTTTAAACTCGTTTTTAAAGGAAACACTATGGAATCTCTAATCGTACTTTCTTGTATTTTAGCTGGCTATGTTATTTACAAAACCTTTGTTCGCCCACTATGTGCGCTTCTAGGTTTGGTAATTGCTTAAGCAAATAACATCTCTATTTTTTGTGTTTACATACTGTCAGTCGGTCTGCGACTGACAGTATCGTTTCATCTCTATTTTTGATGGCACTTCCTTTTACATTTGGCAAAAGTGTCAAAGGATGTGTCATTAATTATATTGGAGAAACACAATGCAAAATCTAGTACCAGCAACAAGCCACTTTTTCGACCAACACAAAGCGAAATTATTCTTAGATAGCGGCAAGGTTATTAGTGTCGGTGATCCATCTAGAATCACTCCAGCCAATGCTGAGCATGTTATTGAGTCACTTGAGCGTGTGTTAAAAAGAAGAGGTGTGATTGGCTCACAAGATTCACTTGTGTGGGTGCAATAAAGTTTGATTAAATTTCTATTCACTGTAGTTCTCGTGCCATTTAGGTGGCTTCTGACTTAACGGTTTCTACAGTGATAATTCCATACAGAATTCTAATGAATGGCCCAGCTATTCATTAGCGTTTTGCTAAACAGTTTTTTTAACTCATGTTTTTACATGGACAGCTTGCAAGCTGTATAAACCTTAGCGGGTCCTATATCCATAGAACTGACATTGTTTTTAAACTTAGGTTTATTCTCAATTACCAAAAGTGCAATTGCACAACTTTTAAACTTCGACTCCGAAGGGAAACTTTATCCCTTCGGGGGTTAGTTCCCTTTGGTTTTATGACCAAAAGGAAACTTCTTATGAAGCTTTTTAACTACTCTGGCGCTCGCGCTAAATCTCTTGATGAATTAACTGTCGCACAACAAGTGCATATTATTCATTACTTCCAACACGACTTAGTTGCTGATGGTGGTGAGATTACCTTGAAACATGTGAAGAAATTTTCCTGTAACCGTAAGGTTCTAGAAAAGCTCAACACTATGTCTCTAGAAAACGTTATGAATACAGATTCAAAAGTTTTTAATCCTGCTTGGAAAGGCGAAAATTTTATTTTTCACCCTGAAACTGAGCTAGACCACGATTCTTTTGCTGACGTCAATTATGACTCTGTTCATGTGGGAAACCACTACCAATGGACAGAAGAAGATTGTCATAAATTCTTTGCTGGCGCGTTAGAAAATGCACTTGAAACCATGAGGGATTCCAAACTTGGATCAACTTATGACAGCTTTTCAGGAGCATTTCTATACGTTAAAAGCAATGTTAACAAACTATTTTGTGAACACATTGGTGTTGACCATGAAGAACTTTGCGAGCTTGCGCTCATATACAAAGAACAACATGACCAATACCTCGCCAACCGCGCTAAACACACTTTGTCTCAATCAACTTCGGAAGAAGATTTTTTAGATGAACGTGAAGCGATGTTAAGTCACAAAAACGAGACTGTTAGCATTCTCGACCAAGATGTAGATTTATTTTAAACCACCTTAACTGGGACTTCTTAACTCAGTTAAGGAGTTCCTTTGATAATTTTAAAGGAACACGTTATGAACACTAATTTAGCAACTAAAATTGAAGACCAAGTAGATTACAACCAGTATGAAGAAGTTGATGGAAACATTGTTTTCCCTGAACTTTACCAAGCTGGTCAAGTATCAATTGTAAGACGCAAATTTCGTCACCCGAACTGCATGGAAAGTAACCCTTTTTATGTGCCAGATGAAACGTTATTACGTCGTACGATTAGCTGGTGGTATGGCTTAGGCGATCCTCTTGGCTTATATGGTGAGACTGGTTCAGGTAAGACGGATATGCTTTATTTTATAGCAGACCGTTTGAATGAACCTGTTTATCTATTGCAAGTCAATGGTGGTCTTTTACCAGAAATGGTAGAGGGTAAAACCAAGTTAATAGATGGCAACACTGTTGATGTTTTAGGTCTTGTACCGGAAGCATATAAAAACGGTGGTTTAATCATCTTAGATGAATTAGACAAAGCCAACAAACCACTTCAAAGCTGGTTCCATCCAGTATTAGAACGCAAGCCACTGGCTCTAGAATTCTCTAAAGAGATTGTAGTGCCTCATGATCAAGTACGTATCACTGCGACAGCAAATACACTTGGCCAAGGCGGTTCTGAAAAGTACTCATCGAGCAACAAACTTGATGATGCGTTACGCGCTCGTATCGGTTGGTTAGAGGTTTTATACCCTCCAGCTACCGTAGTAAAAAGCATTATGGAAGGCATGTTTGGAAAAACAATACCTACAAGCTTACGACGCAAAATGATGGAAGTAGCGATGGCGGTACAAAAAGTAACTATTGGCGATGATGCTGAGTTACAGGCGGTATTTTCGACTCGAACTCTTGTTAAATGGGGCGAAACGGTTCAAGCATTTGGCTTAAACGCTAGACTTGATGAATCGTTGTATTTCGTTTCACGAGGCAGTTGCGATCCTGATGATTGGGAATCCCTTAAAGCTATTTATCAACGTATTTTAGGAAATGACCTAGAGGACACTGTTGAGAACGTACTTAAGAGGCACACACCTGCATCAAAAAAGTAACACCCCTCAAGCCTTCAACAAATTCTTCTGATACAACAATACAAGTTGGCAATTATGCTGGCTTGCTTGTTGGCGAATGTGTTGAAGTATGGGGGGAAGGTGACGATAGAAAAATGCTTACGCTAGGACCATTGCAAACACTTAAATGTCGCGTAAAGGTTAATAGTGTTAACGATGGTTTAACTACTGAGCTTATGGATTTCCCGCTATCTAAAGGTAACGATGGAAACTTTGTAGGTGATGGTTATGAAGAAGCCGATAAATATGGCGTCGCTTTAGTGACATCATGTGACGGTAACGGCCTTCTAGAACTAGAGTTTTTCGAGATAAGTCCTGCTCCATTCCCTAAAGAAAGTATGGTTGTGGATTGGTACAAGGATAAGGCTGACAGCACAAGGTTTTGGGGTATATCAGAATGTGGTGGTTATTCATTCAGTAAAACTGAACGGACAAATTACCAACTGGTATGTTTCAAACTTAAAGATGCTGACAAAAGAGCCAAGCGAATCGCAGACAAATGCAGTAAGGGCTTTGTGCATAACACAAAAAGTTCTTATGAACCTGCAAGTAGAAATTTTAACGAAATTTTATAAAAACTACCCTGTTGGGCACAAACTGCCTAACAAGGTAGTTCCGTGCTCAGCGCAAATTCCCAAAGGAACAAAGCTATGAGTAACGTAAATTTAAATGATGCAGTCCTAATAGATTGTAGTTTCACTGGTTGTGGTGGAACGAGAACAATTGCCGACGGCAAGATTATGGTTGATGAAATCGCTATAGATGCAGAAGGTGTTACATCTAAAAAACTTCAATGGTTCCCTAGTGAAGCATTGTCGTTCAAAGACAAACACAATAAGCGTATAAGGCGTTATTTCGAGACCATTGGTATACCAACGTCACTAGGTATTGTTATTGATAAGGATAAGCTTCAAGAAGCCGAAGACTTTATTAATAAGGAAACCGCTGAATTTTTTGCAGAAGTTGACATCGCATGTAACAACTATGATGTAACTCTAGAGCAACATGCTATCAGCGCTAACAATAAATCTGGTAATGAACATATTGGAAAAATCATTAAATTGGTCGCTATGTCCAAGGAAGATTTTAAAAATACGTTCAAAGTGACAAGTATGCCGCCATTAGTCTTATCGACTACTTCCAAAGAGGGAGCCGTAGAATTTTCCAAAATTTTAACGGATGGTGCCTTAACGCGATTAATGGAAACAGCGAAAAAGTTGTTTAGCAAATCTTACGCAGGTAAGGAGCAAACAACAGAGTCAGCAACCAAGGCAACGTTCGAATTAAAAGATATGGTTTATAACCTGTCTTTTGCTAACCCTGACCTAGCATTTATTGCTGATCAGTTTTCGGATGTACTTGACGGCGTTAACCCTCATGGTAAACATGCAGGTATGACGTTCTATGCAATGCGCTCGTTTGTGTCAGAGCTATCTACAGAACAAGGTTTAACCCGGATCTTAGATGGTGAAATGGCAAAAGATATTGAATCAGAAGCGCAAGCCGATGATGAAGATAACGCAAGCACAGATGTTGCGGTTGAATCTGACGAAGCTGATACACCAACTCAAACCACACCTACAAGTCATCTAGACAAGGTTAATGAAAAATTCCCTCTAGTAGTAGAGGTTAACCCAACTGTTAAGAAGACTAAACCAGCGCATCCCACTAAGCCTAACACGCCTAGTGAGGACATCGCAGTAGATACCAAGCCAACTATCAAGCCCCTTTCACCGGGTAAACTAGGCGGTTTCGGTAATTTCTAAAACCCATGAGGGGTAAGCTTATCCCTCGTGGATAGTTACCCCTCTTGATGTTCTCTCGGCGTGAGTTTCACTTAAATCTTTCTTCCGAGAGATTTAATCGAAGCTCATGTTGAGTACAGATTATTCAAGAAGGAAACGTTATGAAAATACAAGCAGTGAAAGAAGCGTGTAGAAACTATGGTTGGGAGCGAATTTTAGCTAACTACCAAGGTTTAAATGCCGCACTACAAAAGGGTTTTAGCTCACAACCATGTCCAAAGACTGGTCAGGGCAAGACTAAATTTAGGTTCTTTAAAAACTTAGATGAAGATGGTGGAGCTTATCACAATGATGTTGGTCCAATGCCAGATGGTATTGAGCTTTTATCGTGGTATACCGATCAATCTAAAGGCGAAGTTTTGAAGATGCTCGAAGATATTGTTGGTGGTGTTAAAACAGACTATAAACAGCCTGTTCGACCTACTAAACAAGCTGAACGACCTTACTGCACACCTAAAGAAGCAGAAGATCGCGAGGCTCGCATCAAAAAGCTTTACAGCGAATCAGTTCCGGTAGTTGGAACTCTAGCTGAGAAGTATTTACGAAGCAGGGGTATCAAGTCATTTTCACCTGATTACCTTTGTGAAATAGGAAACAATCTACGCTTTCATCCATCATGCCCTTATAAGGAAGATGATGATAGTCCGTGGCAACGTTTCCCAGCTTTGTTAGCGATTGTCAGAGACAAAAATGGCAAGCCACTAACATTGCACCGCACCTTTTTAAGTCACGATGGTACAAGCAAAGCGCCTGTATCAAGACCTAAAATGGTACTAGCACCACCTAGAGATATGCGAGGCGGCTTTATCATGCTTGATAAGCCAACTGTGCTACCTTGTGGTGGTCTTTTTATTGGATTGTCAGAAGGCATTGAGAATGGTCTAAGCGCTCGCGAGGGAGCTGGTTCACCAATGTGGGTAGGCATATCCGACCGACTTCTAGAAATGACAAACCTTCCATCAGCTGTACGAGCATGTGCGATATATTCCGATATTGAGCCGTCTGGTGCAGGTCAAAGGGCTGTTGAAGCGTTTACTAAACGTAATCAGTCAGTAGATGTCATTAATGTTGTACCTCACTCTAATAAAGAGAAGGTCGACTGGAATGATGAATACCAAGAGAAAGGACACAAGGCTTTTCACACGAAAGTGAGAGAAGAGTTTCGTATTCCGAGTATTAACTTTGAACCTTGGTGGGAGAATCATTATGCAGACTTCGGTTAAATATAAAGACAGAATCATCCCGGTGGTTGGAACTATTTTGCAGTCGTTGGAGAAATCCAACGTTGCAATTGAGTCTCACTGTCGAGGTGGTTTTTGTGGTGCTTGTCGTGTGAAATTGAAATCAGGTACGGTCGGCTATGTTACCGATCCACTTGGTTTCGTGGGTAAGGATGAGATACTGGCCTGTTGTTCAGTACCTACATCCGACAACGTAGTGGTGGATATACAGTAACCCTTTGGGGTTACTGCCACCCTCGACCACAATACAACCGTAAAAAATAAGTTTGCTTACTATTAAGCATTAGAGTTAGTGCTTAGCAGTAAGAAGGTTTTTTTAACTCATGTTTTTACATGGACAGCTTGCAAGCTGTATAAACCTTAGCGGGTCCTATATCCATAGAACTGACATTACTTTTGAATTTAGATTTGATTGTGATTTATTACTTTAACTTCGGTTATTGTGAACTTTCAGTGTGATGCTTTTGCATTGTGCTTTTAATTAACATTTAAGTTAACGCTTGATTGTTTATTTTTATGACCTCGTTGGGTAGCAATAATCGGCCTAACGGTCGTTATGCTATTCAGCAATTAAACCTTTAAGGAAACTGTTATGAGTAGCATAGCGAAAATGAAAAAAATAGCTAAGGTAATGACTCGTTTATACGCTGGTAAAAATGTAGAAGTCACCATCGGTGGCAAAGTTGCATTTTCCCAAGGTGGACGAATTAACATTCCATTTGCAGACTTCACTAACCCAAAATTTTTAACAATGGCTCACGGCTACATTGACCACGAAGGTGGACATGAAGCGGAGACTGAACATTGTTATATGGGGCAAACAAAGCATAGATACGGCACTTTAGGTGGCAATGTATTTAACGCTTTGGAAGATATACGAATGGAAAAAGTTCAAGCTGACAAATACCCCGGTGCTAAGATTAATCTTGAGTCGTTGTATGAGTTAAACATTGCAGAAAGCGATTTTCCGAACCCGGCTGAAATCGACACTTTAATTGAACTAATCTTTTCTTACATTCTTCATCATGGATTTACTAAAGTTTGTGGCTACGCGCTAACGGACTATGCAAGTAAAGCTAAACAAATACTAACCCTCCAAGAGGGTAAAGAGTTTGTTGATGAGTTAACGAAGATTATAAATAAAGTTGGTAGAGCGAAAGACACAAAAAGGGTTATGAAAATAACTTTTGAACTGTGTGAGTTCTTAAAATCCAAGCAAGAAGAGAAAGATAATCAAAGTAACTCTGATCAAGATTCAGAAGACAATGATGACTCTTCAAGCTCAGACGATGATAGCAGTGATGCTGACTCAGACGGCAATGATGACTCTTCAAGCTCAGACGATGATAGCAGTGATGCTGACTCAGACGGCAATGATGACTCTTC
>Ga0115572_10003032_pt1 | contig 13301 bp, 9 predicted proteins | sample COGITO_mtgs_1206_FD_88681 | JGI IMG/M metagenome (GOLD analysis project Ga0115572, IMG submission 88681) | Pelagic marine microbial communities from North Sea - COGITO_mtgs_120607 | ecosystem: Environmental > Aquatic > Marine > Epipelagic | place: Germany:Helgoland, sampling site Kabeltonne... | reverse complement strand
AGAATTATGCTACCATCGATCTGGCCAGGATTAATGGCTGGCAGCATCTTTGCCTTTATCACTTCATTTGATGATGTAATTCTGGCTATATTTTTAACCGATGTAAGGTCTCGTACACTGCCGCGGGTGATATATGAAGGCGTTAAATATGATACTGACCCAACTATTGTAGCGGTAGCGGCCATTCTTATATTTGTTTCAATGGTCGTATTAATAACCAATTTAATTTTGGAGCGCCGTAAATGAGTAACAATCCAACTATGAAAAGTGTGGAACTCACCAATATTGTAAAAAAGTTTGGCTCCTTCACCGCTGTCGATGATGTTAGCATCAACATAAAGGCAGGGGAATTTTGTACTCTTCTTGGGCCATCAGGTTCAGGAAAGACGACATTACTTAAAATTATTGCTGGTTACGAAACGCCCACAGATGGCAGCGTTAAAATCGATAATCGGGATGTCAGTCATGTTTCTGTTGAGATTAGAAATATAGGGATGGTTTTTCAAAATTATGCACTTTTCCCGCATATGACGATTGCCAAGAATGTTGCGTTTCCTTTGGAGATGCGAAAAATACCCAAGAAAGAAATTAAAGAACGCGTTCAAGAGACGCTCGACATCGTTGGATTAAGTGAACTTGGTGAGCGTTACCCACGTGAACTATCGGGCGGCCAACAGCAACGTGTTGCGGTGGCGCGTGCCCTTGTATTCGAGCCAGATATTCTTTTGATGGATGAACCGCTCGGCGCTCTTGATAAAAATTTACGGCAATCGATGCAGTTTGAACTAAAAAAGCTTCATCGCCGTATTGGTGTGACAATTGTATATGTAACCCATGATCAGGAAGAAGCATTATATTTATCTGATCAAATTGTAGTTTTTAATGAGGGATCTATTGCACAAAAAGATGCACCGGAAAAATTATATAATGCGCCAAACTCGGCTTTCGTTGCGGACTTCCTCGGTGAATGCAACATCTTTCCGGCAAAAATAGATGGAAATAAAGCATTGCTTGATAATGGAATGGCATTGAAAATTTATGGAAAAAATAATTTTTTACAAAAAATAGGCATTCGCCCAGAACGGCTCATTATTGGTGCCGCAGCCAAAAATTGTGAAAATAGTTTTGAAGCCACAATTGATGAAGTGTTTTTTCTTGGACAAGGGTTCAAATATATTTTAAACGCAAATGGTCAAATTTGGACGGCAGTTTCACAAAATAATTTAAATACTGAGGAATATAAAAAAGGGGAAATAGTATCCGTAGGCTTTGATGCTAACGATATTATTTCGCTTACAAAGTAATATATTTAGGAGGAAAATATGAACGCTATAGTGAAAAAGGCAATAATAACGATTTTGACACCGTTATTCGCCATCACCGCGAACGCAGGAGAGAGAACACTTGATGAAGTTGTTGCAGATCAGGCCGTCTTAAAAGGGCTTTCTGATATTGATCGCACAAGACAAGCAACAGCAGAACTTCTTGTCAAAATTGGCGGCATTATTTCCCCGTCAGGTGAAGAGCACGAGCGCGCAGCAGCAGTTGCAGAAGAAATGCGTAAAATTGGATTAAGTGATGTTCGTGTTAATGATGCCCCAAACGTTATCGGCCGCATTCCGGGTCGATCTGGTAAAGCCTTGGTTTTTGTAGCAACTCTTGATGACTTGGCAACGGTGGCTGAAAACCAACGTGCGTCAGGAACGCAGCCCTTTATTGATGGTGACCGTGTCGTTGGTCCCGGTACCAATACATCATTAACCAGTGTATCATTGTTATCTGCCGCGAAAGCATTGGTTGATAATGGTTTTGAACCTGAACATGATATTGTTTTTGCGGGTGTCGCCGAGGAAGAAACAGGCCTAAGGGGAATGAAGCATTTATTCGAAGAATATAAAGACAAGGCAATAGGCTTTGTTGATGTACTTGGTGAGGGAAATAGCATTAGTTACGGCGCGCTTGGTATTCATTGGTGGAAAATTCATGCTTATGGTCCATCAGGTCATACATTAAACGGCGGCACACCAAATTTAAATCAAGGTATTGCGCGAGCAGTTGATCGAATTTTACAGATTCCAGAACCACAAATTTATAATGATCGTCGTACGCGTCTGAATGTGGCAGTACTCAATAGTGGTTACGTTTTTAATCATAAACCTGAACAGGGGTGGTTTTCGCTCGATGTTCGTTCCCTTGATTTAATGCACATCGAAGCAATGGAAGAAAAGGTACGTAAAATTCTTAAAGATGTAACATGGGAACTTGGCATTAAATTTGAAATGGAAGTCGTATCAAATACACCACCCGGTCAAATTGAAGGGGCACTTGATAGTTCACTCGTGCAAACGTCTCGTGCGATTTCAAATTATCTTGGTAATGATCCGCGCATGTCAAATGCAGGTTCAGCCAATTTGAATGTCTCAATTGCTGGTGGTGCACTTTCAATCGGTATTGCTAGTTCACGCGGTGGACGTCGCGGTTACCCGGAAGAATGGGCCGATATCGAAGTCATGCAACGTACAGCTAAAAATGTATTTTTGACGGCAGTTACGATTGGTAATGCTGTTGCAAAATAAATTGTAAAAATAGAAATAAAAAAAGCCCGAAACTAAGTTTCGGGCTTTTAAGTATTAAAATAGATTTATGGCAAATATATTTTCGGCAACCCGGCATTTTCCATTGCTTGGTTATAGGCTTTAACATCATTTGACATTAGATTGGCATATTCAGTTTTAACCGCCATCCATTCCGCCATATAACGATCAGCGACTTCCGACATTCCATTATTTACAGGAATACCAGCGCCGCTTATGTCTTCAAGAAGGAAGCTAAAGTTCAATGCCATCTTATTAGGATAACGGATAATATCCTGGAACGTTTGTAAGTTCTTGTTTAGAATTTTATCATGCCATTGATCGAGTTTCGCGTTAAGTTTTTCACTCTCCTCTTTCGCAATGTCCGAATTACTAACTTCGGTGATGACATCAATCTGTTTTTTGATGTTGTAAATGGATTTCACATTTTCAATCATTTCATTAGCGGCATTATGTAGTTTGGCTGTAACGGATTTATATTCCGTGAAATCAGGATCAACTGTTAAATCAGGACTTGCCATGATATTGAAGGATTGCTCTGCATTAAAATCACCAGCTGTAATTTTAGCGGTGTATGTTCCAGGGGCAACAGTATATGTACCGCTTCTAGGATTATGAATTAAACCTGGATTGCACGCTAATGGTTCCGTTTTTAAATTCCATACAAAACGGTTAAATCCCGCTTTGTTACCAAGTGGATTTGGCTTTGCCGTTGAATATGGATCATCAGAACATAATTTATTTTGATCACTGGCGTATGTTTTTACAAGTGATCCTGCTTCATCAAATATTTCAATTTTAACGATTGTATCTTCAGCCGTATCTTCAGCCAATTGATAATTGATGATGGCTCCGCTAGGCGGGTTTTTACCTTTTCCGCCGCCTAATGTTCGCCCACTAAGTAAGCGATGGGTATCACGAATTCCAAATAGATGATTATCGTCTTTAGAAAGGTTAGCCATTTCACGAACCGGTTGCATATCATCCAGTATCCAGAAACCACGTCCCTGCGTGGCTACGATTAAATCGCCATGGGCAATACGAAGATCAGTGATGGGCGTTTCGGGAAGGTCTGCTTGAAATTCTTGCCAGTTATCGCCATTGTCATAGGAAATAAAAAGCCCAGTTTCCGTTCCGGCATAAAGAAGTCCTTTTTGCTGAGGGTCTTCGCGAACCACTCTGACAAAGTTATCTTCTGGAAGGCCTTTGACAATCTTCTTCCAGGATTTTCCTGAATTATCAGTGCGGTAAACATGGGGTTCAAAATTATTCATTTTAAAACCCGTTATCGCAACATATGCAGTATCAGCATTATGGGGTGAGGCTTCAATAGCATTAATTTGCCATTCTTCCACGCCGCGCGGGGTAACATTCTCCCATGATCCGCCGCCATCTTCTGTCAAATGTACAAGGCCATCGTCTGAACCAGCCCATATTTTTCCTTCAGTAAGCGGCGATTCAACAAGATAAAACAGTGTATTGTAATTTTCACCGCTCACTTGTTCATTAGTAAACGGAATGCCACCATCACCTTGATGATCTTTATCATTTAAAGTTAAATCGGGACTAACTTCCGTCCAGCTGACACCTCTATCTGTGGATTTAAGGACATGTTGTGCGCCATAATAAATCGTATTTGCATCATGTGGAGAAACGATTATTGGCGCATTCCAGTTTGCGCGATATTTTAATTCAGATGGATTTACGGCAAATGTCCTTTCAGGATAAGGAACAATGTTTCTTGTTTGTTTGGTATCACTATTCCATTCAACAACACCTCCTGCGATCACTGAGGAATATACTAATTTCGGATTATCAGGATCAAAGGCGATGTGTGCGCTTTCACCGCCCCCTGTCGCGACCCAGTCACCAATACCTATGCCACCCGCTTTAGAGCGACTTGGCAGAGAGATAGATGAATTATCCTGCTGCGAACCATAAACACGGTAAGGGTATTGATTATCTACACTCAAACGATAAATTTGAGAAGTAGGTTGATTTTCCTGACTGGACCAACTTTTGCCGCCATCAAGTGTGATACTTGCGCCGCCATCATTGGAATTTATCATAATATCACTATTATTTGGATTGATCCAAAGGTCATGATTATCACCATGGGTAGCAGAAACCCGGTTCCATGTTTTACCGCCATCAATGGATTTCATCAAAGGCGCATTGAGAACATAAACTACATTTTCATTGTTTGGATCAGCAAAGATATGCTGATAATACCAACTTCTTGCTTTCAAAATATGATCATGGTTCATCAGATTGAAAGACGCACCGCCATCATCAGAACGGTATAATCCTCCTTTTTCACCTTCGGCTTCAACAATGGCATAAACCCTATCTGGATTAGATGCGGAAAGATCAATACCGATTTTACCCATTTCTTCAGGTAGTCCTTTTCCGACTTTTTCCCAAATTTCACCACCATCAGTGGTTTTATAAATAGCACTTGAATTTGAGCCACCACCACTTCGAACGCGCCATGGTGTTCTGTCGTGGTCCCACATTGTAGCATACAGTACACGAGGGTTATTGGGGTCCATAGTAATGTCCGTAGCACCAGTAAGATCATTGATATAAAGTGATTTGGTCCAAGTTTCACCGCCATCGGTGGTTTTATAAATACCGCGGTCTTCACTTCCACCCCAAGGGTTACCCTGAACCGCTACATATACGATATCAGGATTTTTTGGATGAACTCGCATGCGCGCGATCTGACGGGAATTTTTAAGGCCAATATTGGTCCATGTCTTACCTGCATCGGTAGATTTATACATACCGTCACCATGGGAAAGCTTCATCCCTCTAAGCGGAGCTTCACCTGTTCCAACATAAACTATGTTCGGGTCACTATCTGCTACATCAATGGCACCAATAGTGGCCGTTTCAAAGTGGCCGTCAGAAATATTTGACCAACTTATTCCTGCGTTTTCAGTTTTCCATAAACCACCACCTGTTGTTCCCATGTAATAGGTCAAATGATCTTCGGCTATACCGGCAGATGTCGTTGATCGACCACCCCGTGAAAATCCAAGATCACGCCATTTCATATTGGCATAGAGTTCAGGATCAACATCTTGCGAGAGAGCAGGACTTGAAATTGCCGATGTTGATATTAAAAGCACGGCAAGTGAACTTGCGAGTTTATTTTTAAGTGACATATTATTTTCCCTTTATTTTATAAAGATTTCAGGCAGTTTAGCTGCGCTCATTTCAGTATTAAAATTTTTAATATCATTGTTTTTAATGTTGTTTAATTCTGTTTTTAATTGATCCCATTCATTGAGGTATCTTTGCGCCACTTCGCGTGCCCCTTGGCTCACGGGAACATCCGATCCACCCATTCTGTTTATAAGGCTTCTCACTTCCATCAGGAATTTGGCCTCCATTTGATAGAGGTTTTGTGACGTTCTAAACCCTTCTTGAATAATTTTAGAAATCCAGAGATTAGTTACTCCTTCGAGTGCATCGGCTTTCACCAGTATTTGTTCAGATGGTTTTAGATCGCGAATGATATCAAGTTGCTTTTGCGCGCTTTTAAGTTGAAGCACACCGTCCGCCATTTCTGTGGCTATTGCGTAAAGTGATTTATTAAGCCTATCCATATCTTGATATTGCTTTAAATTTTCAGCATGAGTTCCCGTGAGGCGAGGATCGATTAAGATTTCGAAATTCCGGCTTGTTTCAAAGTCACCTACTTTTAAAGTGACTGAATAATTACCTGGCGCCGCTTTATAAACGCTGAGGCTTCCTGTGACTGGGTCAAGTGCTTCTAGGCAGGCATATCGCCCAACCATCATATTCCATGACCATCTGTTCGCTCCTGTTCCTTTTTTGATATTCATTGGGTGTGTTGATTGTTCACATTTAGCGCGAGTGTCATTTGTATATTCACCATGAACGAGCATGCCATCAGCGTCGAAAATTTCTATTGATATCTCGGTATCATCTTCTAAATCTGAATTTAGAACATAATTAAGCTGAAGTCCTTTAGGCGGGTTCTTACCGACCAATAGATCAGCATCACGACTGCTATATTCTGGATATCCCAATGAAATTGACCTAATTGGGTTGGAAGGTTGATACATAAATATATCTTGATCCTGCATATCATCATTGATTTGATGAAGCGGGGTTAAATCATCCAAAATCCAAAAAGCACGCCCTTGTGTTGCAACTACTAAATCATTATGACGAATATGTAGATCAGTAATCGGAACTTCCGGAAGGTTTAATTGAAATTCTTGCCAATTATCACCGTCATCAAAAGATATAAACATACCTGTCTCTGTTCCTGCGTATAACAAACCTTCACGCATAGGATCTTCACGTACCGTTCTTACGAAGGTATCTTCAGGAAGACCTTTAACAATTTTCTGCCAACTTTGGCCGTAATCTTCTGTTTTATAGAGGACAGGTGTAAAATCATTCATTTTATAACCTGCAATAGCAAAATATGCTTTCCCGGCTTGGTGCGGTGATGCATCTATTACATTGACGATGGCTTCCGACATATTACGTGGTGTTACATTTTCAAATGTTTCCCCGTTATCACGGGTTATATGAATAAGTCCGTCATCAGAACCAGTCCAAATCACTCCTTGCTCAAGTGGACTTTCAGCTATCACAAACAGATTATTATAACTTTCTGCTGTAATTTGTTCATTTGAGATCGGATACCCGCCAAGTCCTTGATGTTCTTTATCATTTCGTGTGAGATCTTCTGATAAAATTTCCCAACTGGCACCACGGTCCATAGATTTCATCAGGTACTGCGAACCATAATAAATAACATCTGGGTCGTGCGGTGAGACAATAACCGGGCTGTTCCAGTTCGCCCGTAACTTTAAATTCTTCGGTTGCTCGCCGGTTACACGTTCAGGATAGGGGCGCACATCACGGTAATTGTCTGTTTCTCTATCCCATTCGCCGATCATGCTGGCGAAATAAGTACTATAAACGAAACGTGGATTTTCAGGATCAAGTGCGATTGTGGAACTTTCACCTGACCCTAAACTAAACCAATGGCGCTCGCCAATTCCGCCACTTAATGTTTCTGATTTTATCGTGATGGCGTTGGCATCTTGCTGTGACCCATATACATTATAAGGAAATAAGTTATCCGTAATAACACGGTAAATTTGTGCGGTAGGTTGGTTGTTAATGGATGACCAAGTTTTCCCACGATTAAAGGTGACATTGGCACCGCCATCATTGCCATTAATGAAATTATTACTGTCTTCTGGATTAAACCACATACCGTGATGATCAACATGAGGGGCTCTAATTGTCGTATATGTTTTGCCGCCATCGATTGATTTATTGAGACCACCATTCATAACCCAAACATTATTTTCATCATTTGGGTCAACGAATATATGCATATAATACCATGCACGGGCAAATGTGCGCCCATCGTTGCTTACTTGCGTGAAACTTTCTCCGCCGTCCGTTGAACGGTAAACGCCGCCTTCTTTATCAATGGCCTCAATAGCAAGGTAGACGATATCAGGGTTTGACGCGGCAATTGCTACACCCATTTTACCTTTTAATTCTGGGAGCCCTTTTGTGATTTCGTACCATGTTTTCCCACCGTCTGTGGTTTTATGCACACGACTTCCTGGACCACCACTTTTTACAACCCAAGGCTTGCGTTCAAATTCCCAGGAAGTTGCGATCATAATGCGTGAGTTTTCTTCACTCACTGATAAATCAACGATACCGCTTCCATCATTGACATAAAGAATTTTTTCCCAAGTCTCCCCGCCATTATCGGATTTATAAATGCCTCGTTCTTCGTTAGGGCCCCATGGGTTTCCTTGTGCGGCTACATATACGATGTCATGATTATTGGCATCAACATGAATTTTACCGATATGGCGCGTTTCTTTAAGTCCTAAATGCACCCATGTTTTGCCAGCGTCCATTGATTTATATACGCCATCACCATGGGATGTTTTAACCCCTCTTATTGGACTTTCACCAGTGCCAACATAAACAACATTCACATCTGATTTTGAAACCGTGATAGCACCAATTCCAGTCGTGTTAAAATATCCGTCCGAAACATTATGCCATGTGATACCTGCATCATCGGTTTTCCAGACGCCACCCCCTGTTGCACCCATATAGTATGTTTGGTCATCCCCCCAAACACCGGAGACCGTAGTGACGCGGCCGCCACGATAAGGACCAATACTGCGATATTCCATTGATTTAAATAAATCAGCACTGACGGTTTGTGACTGAACATTAAAAGGTATTGTTACGAAAAGGAAAATTAGAATTGCACGAATGAATGTCATTTGTAGCCCCATATTTTAATTTATTTTGGGATTACTTTACGGTTAAGAATTGTTTTATTGCAATGAAAAAGAAAAGATTGGCCAAGAGTACTTATTTTAATGAATATATGAGCAGTATGTTTTTTAAGTAAGAAATTGTTTTTTACGCATAAAAAATGAGTGACGTAAGTTTTATTAAATCGCTAAAATTACACAACTTTTTGTATACTTGATAGGGTATCTTGTAGTATTTAACGTCACTTGCACTTTGAATAAGTGTTCAACATAATTAATTTAGGCATAAGAAGATGAAACGAGACACAGGTAAAAATAAAGAAATTACGGATAAATGGCGGCTTCAAACGAAGCTTGTACGCGGTGGAACTTACAGAAGTGAAATTGGTGAAACAAGTGAAAGCATGTTCATGACATCCGGATATGCTTATGACTGTGCAGAAGATGCAGCCGCACGTTTTGAAGGCGAACAAGACGGCTATACCTATTCTCGTTTACGTAACCCCACATGTGCGATGTTCGAAGATAAAATGGCCATGATCGAAGGGGCAGAAGCCGCCAGATCGACCTCAACTGGAATGGCTGCAATGACACAAGCGATGCTTTCAATTGTGAAAGCTGGCGATCATGTGGTTTCAAGTAAGACGCTTTTCGGTTCTTGCCGTGTATTCATTGAAACTATTTTAGCGAATTTTGGTGTAACTTCGACACTTGTTGATGGCGCCGATAAAGAGGCTTGGAAAAATGCGTTTCAGAAAAACACGACGGCTGTCTTTCTTGAATCGCCCGCCAACCCGACACTGGATGTTGTTGATATAGAATTTGTTTGTAATATTGCCCATGAAAATGGAGCGTTGGTCGTCGTTGATAATGTTTTTGCGACACCACTGCTTCAAAAACCAATCCAAATGGGCGCAGATATCGTAATATATTCATCGACTAAACATATAGACGGGCAGGGACGATGTCTTGGTGGTTGTATCTTAACATCAGAAGAAATTCTTGAAGAAAAAGTTTTACCATTAATTCGCCACACGGGCCCAAATTTGAGCCCTTTTAATGCATGGGTAATGCTTAAGGGAATGGAAACAATGGATTTGCGGATTGATAAAATGTGCTCAAATGCTGAAAAAGTTGCACATAGGTTACGTGAATTAGACTGTTTTTCATCGGTAAACTATCCCGGTTTTTCTGATTTTAAGCAACGTGATTTAGTTGAAAAACAAATGTCTGCTGGCGGTAGTGTTGTAACAGTTTTTGTCCCCGAAGGGCGTGAACAGGCATTTAAATTTTTAAATGCACTTGAGGTTACCGATATTTCTAATAATATTGGTGATGCAAAAAGTTTGATGACACATCCTGCAAGTACAACGCACAAATCAGTTGAAGAAAGCGCAAGACTTGAAATGGGCATTACTGATAGCATGCTAAGACTATCTGTTGGCCTTGAGCATGCGGATGATTTGATAGAAGATTTTGCAAGAGCTGCTAAAATAGCAGGACTTTAATTATTTGGAACAGAGTACAAAATGGGCAACGATAAAAAATATAAAACGATAACAAATGATATCGGTGTTTCCGCTGAGCCGTTTTATTTGGATCAAGAATCAGAGCCGGATGATGGTCATTATGTATGGGGCTATCAAATTCACATTGAAAATCATGGAAAAGATACAGTTCAGCTCGAAAGACGCCATTGGATTATTACGGACGGTAATGGTAAAATTCACGAAGTTGAAGGCGAAGGCGTTGTTGGTGAACAACCGGTTTTAAAGCCAGGTGGAGAATATGAATATATGAGTGGTGCGCCGCTATCTACGCCATCTGGTTTTATGGAAGGTCGTTATAAAATGAAAGCGGCTGATGGTTCATATTTTGATGTTGATATTCCTGCCTTTTCATTAGATATTCCAAATGATCCAAGAAGATTGCATTAAAAGGTTAGTAAGAATGAATAATCAAGTAACGAATAAACCAAGCCGCGAAGAAGCAGAAGAGGCAGTTCGCATATTACTTAAATATGCAGGAGAGGACCCTGCACGTGAAGGGTTACTGGACACCCCCAAGCGTGTTGTGAAATCCTATGATGAATTCTATAAAGGTTACAATGAAAATCCGCATGAATATCTTTCACGGACATTTGAGGAAGTAAGCGGTTATGATGAAATGGTTGTTCTGCGTGATATCCCGTTCGAATCTCATTGTGAACATCATATGGCGCCCATTATTGGTAAGGCGCATGTGGGGTATTTGCCAAAAAATAAAGTTGTCGGTATTAGTAAACTTGCGCGTGTTGTAGAAACATATGCAAAGCGGCTACAGGTTCAAGAAAAGATGACGGCTGAAATTGCTGATTGTATTCAGGATATACTCGAGCCATATGGTGTTGGCGTTGTTATCCAGGCGACCCACGAATGTATGAGTACACGTGGTGTTCATAAGCATGGCGTCTCTATGGTGACCAGCAGGATGGCGGGCGCATTTCGTGAAGATGAGAAGACGAGGCGCGAATTTTTGGCCGTGGTTGGGCCGATAGAATCCTTAAGAGGATAAAAATTAGGGGGAATAAAAACTTGGAAAGGGGACGGAGTTTTTGGTAGATTTTCGACCCATTTGGATGATATCTGGCGTTTTCCTTATTATTATTGGTATAGGGATGTTGTTTCCTATGTTTATGGATTTGGCAGTATCAAATCCAGATTGGGAAGTTTTTGCACTTATTTCAGGTATTGTTCTTTTTTCAGGGGGCAGCCTTTATCTTGGCAATAGAGCAGATTATGATGAATTTTCTGTTCAACAAGCCTTTCTTTTGACTTTCGTGAGTTGGCTTCTCATGCCAGCGTTTGGTGCGTTGCCTTTCGTATTTTCTGAACTCTCTTTAAGCTACACGGATGCCTATTTTGAGGCAATGTCAGGTATTTCTACAACAGGTTCAACTGTTATAACAGGACTTGATGGTGCGCCACCGGGCATACTGTTATGGCGAAGCATGTTACAATGGTTCGGTGGTGTAGGTATTATTGTTATGGCAGTGGCGATTTTGCCAATACTGCAAATTGGTGGAATGCAGCTCTTTAAAATCGAAAGCTTTGATGTTTCTGATAAGCTCTTGCCTAGGGCGACTCAATTGGCATCTGCGCTCTCTTTGTTATATATCGCTCTTACGATTATATGCGCGGTGACATTTTGGCTTGTGGGTATGACGCCATTTGAAGCGGTCAACCATTCATTCACAACCATCGCAACGGGCGGTTTTTCAACATCTGATGGATCAATTGGTCATTTTGATAGTGCTTTGATTGATTATACAGTAGCATTTTTTATGATCGTTGGTAGTCTTCCTTTCTTGCTCTATTTAAGGTTATTGAGGGGGCAGAGCGGCGGTATTTATCATGACTCTCAGGTGCGCTGGTTTATTGCATTAGTAGTACTCCTTATTGCAATGATGGTTTTTTGGGTGTGGGCGAATAATGTCTATAATTTTCAAGATGCACTTCGTTATACCACCTTTAACGTTATATCCATTTTAACGGGCACGGGTTATGCAACGACTGATTATACCAGATGGGGAGCAATGCCGGTTATGGTGTTCTTTTTTATTATGTTTATTGGGGGCTGTGCGGGATCAACATCGTGTGGAATTAAAATTTTCCGCTTTCAAGTGCTCGTTTCAATGAGTGCGGCTCATTTTAAAAAATTGTTAAGACCGAACGGTATTTTTATACCTAGATATAATGGTGGGGCAATTGATGAAAGTGTTACCGGGTCAGTGATGTCTTATCTCTTCTTATTTGTTGTTTGTTTTGTATTGCTGGCCTTATGTTTGGCTTTGACAGGGCTTGATTTTGTAACGGCCGTTTCCGGTGCGGGAACGGCAATGGCAAATGTGGGACCCGCTCTTGGTCCGATTATCGGACCATCAGGTACATTTCAAGAATTACCCGATGTTTCAAAATGGTTACTAACTTTTGGAATGCTTTTAGGTCGCCTTGAACTCTTTGCCGTACTCGTACTTTTTTCACCAAAGTTTTGGGCAAGGTAGTCAATAATATTTTTTTACTGACATAATAAAAATTTTATGATTAAGTTACCTCTTAAACATTAATACGAGGGTGGCACTTATGTCATACAATCTTATCAATACCAGTCAAACAACAGAAGAAATACACAAAATTGAGTATACTGGATCTGTGTCTGAATTAATGCCAGTTGTATTAAAGAATCTGTTTTTTATGATTATTACATTAGGAATTTATCGATTTTGGGCCAAAACAAATTTACGAAAATATTATTGGATCAAGTGTCCGTCATCAAATGATTTGAGAATCCATTGGCCTATTTCATAAGGAGGCTTTGATCTCCTATTGGTGTTAATATTAAGCTACGATCTTGCGATGTT
>Ga0115572_10003028_pt1 | contig 13305 bp, 13 predicted proteins | sample COGITO_mtgs_1206_FD_88681 | JGI IMG/M metagenome (GOLD analysis project Ga0115572, IMG submission 88681) | Pelagic marine microbial communities from North Sea - COGITO_mtgs_120607 | ecosystem: Environmental > Aquatic > Marine > Epipelagic | place: Germany:Helgoland, sampling site Kabeltonne... | reverse complement strand
CTATACCAAGGCCGACGGGAAGACTAAAACCACCCTGACTAGCATTGCTTGGCGCAGCTGCAGGGGATCCGCTCGAAGATGATTGATACATTGGCTGTGGGCTTACAGACGCCCTACTAGCATCTCCTAAGGTTGTTGCTCTTTCCTGTGCCGATAACATTTTCTGCAGCATACTATTTTGTTCAGCAAGTAAATCAACCTGCTGATTATCAATTTGCACCATGGAAGATAACATAGCACCTTGCTGCGATATGTTAATATCAATAGAGTCTAATACAATTTTAAGATCTTCAAACGTTGCCATTTATTTTCTTCTTTGCTTTTCTTCTTGTTGCTTTATAAAATTAATTAACATATCAAAATACAAATCTCTTTCAAAAGGTATCATTTTTTCTAATTCATCGACCGAATATTTATGATGTTGAACCATTCCAAAAATTTTATCATAATAAATCGAAAGGTTCGTATGGCTCAACATCAGATAAAAAAAGTTTGGGTTCCTTGTATTACAAAGGTTTTGTTATCACCGTTTTTATTTACGTATTCAACTTCGTGTCTTACTTTTGGTATCGTGTCAAAAAACTCTTTCATCTTTTTCACAACGTCGTTATGTAAACTTTCGATAAAGTCGTCAACTTCTTTTTTATTAAAATCTTTAAAGTTAAACACATCTTCTTCTGATGCTAATTTGTCTAAACAGCAAAGCATGATATCGTAATTTCTTTCGGTTTCAGACTTATCCTCGTTTAAAAGAACAAAAAAGTCTTCGGCCGTAGGGTATTTTAAAAACAATACATAATCTTTTGATACTTCAATTTGGTTTGTATGGTTCTCAGGTTTTTCAATTTTTACTTGTGTTAAATCTAATTCTAATTCAATTGATTCTTCAGTGTCTGGGTCTTCTATTTTAAACTTTACAATATTATCAACAGACTTGGAACGAATTGATATTAATAAGTATTCTAAATCAACAAGTGATAAAGAATCAATACTATCTTCAAGCAGGCAGTTATTTACAATTTGTTTAATTGAACTTATAATTTGTTCTGTGTCTTTTGATTCTTGAGCAATTAAAAGAATTTTTTCTTCTTTTACTGTAAAAGGCCGATACTTAACTTTTTTATCATTAGATGGTAACGAAAGCTCATATATCGGCATGTCAATCTTTGGTAGTGGCATTGTGTATTATCTCCTCAATTAAAATATATTTCGCAAACCGTTTAGTCCAGATTTGATTTGCGAAAACGAATTATTTATGTTATTTTTCAAGTTACCAAGTTTAGTAAATGCATTTATCGAATCTTGAATCGAAATTGGTAAATTACCCTGCCCAATTACCTGGGCATTTGATCCTAAAGTATTTACATATTCTACAAAGCCAGTACCTCGCGCAAACCTTTCAGTCGGAATACCTTGTCTTGAACTTGACACTGACATATGAGCATATGTAAAGTTAACTGTAGAAGTTGCAAAAGAATCGTTGTCTGCCCAGGATACGTCAACACCGCTTACCTGTGTTGGGAATGCATCATACAATGTGTATTCATAATATTTTGGTATACCATCTGCGCCGTCAGTACTATAGTGCTTAATTATTATGTTACAAGCAAAATCCTTTTTATATCCAACCTCATAGGGCAGCTGACCGTTTATTTGTGAAAAAGGTCCGTCTGAATAATTGTAATTAATTACAGATTGCATCCATTGATGAAAAAACCGAAGTACCATGTGATCCGAGTCTAACATAAATACTGCATTGAATTGGTCAGGTGTAACAGCTGTTGGGATTGATTGTTTAACACCAAACGCATTTGGATAATAATCAGCTACCGTATAATTTAAACCAGGAATTGTAGCGGTTTGACAAAAAAATCTGAGATCTTGCATTGTCATGCCATCTGATTGCACAGGCCCATTCATTATTTCAACAACGTATAAGTTTTTGCGCGCTGGGCCACCGTACTTATTCATAGTACTTTTAAATTCGTTTATATTAAATGGCATTTACCGCCCGCCTCTTGCTATTTTTCTTGAGTCTGCCCAAACTCTTCCTTTTGAAGACTTTTCAAAATGTTCAGATGGTAAGAATAATGCTATATCCCATTCAGTAGGATTTATGTATACCAATTTTGTTCTTATCTGAGACGTTAAATAATGTTTCACCGTGGGTTTAAATTCTCTATATTTTGAAGCACCATTAAGGATACTATATGATATTTGCATTTTTGTAGTTTCATCATATTTTTGGTTTCCTGTCACTTCGTATAAAGCATCCATTAATTGCGCACGTAAAGGAAGCGGTAAGTAATGAAAGTTCATTCCAAGAAAGCCGCCTTTAGCTTTATTTATTGGAAATACAAGCGGGAACCTGTCATAATAAGGAAGAGTTTCTTTATGTTTAGGATCGTATAAAAAAGTATACATATGGCCAAGCCTAAATCTACTTTCGTATCTATCTTTCATTTGACGGATAATTTTTGTTTCTTCTATACTTGAACGTGATACTGCTTTTGCTTGATTTCTATACCAATCACGTGCTGCTTTTGTACGTGCCGGCACTTGGCCTGCTCGAATACCTTTTAAAAGAATTTCGTCAAATATTTTTGCAGTCATTACTTAATTCCCAATTCGTGTTCGGTAAATATTTCAAATATCCATCCTCTATCTGCGCAATATTGGCGCGCAGCTTTCCATTTAGATTCGTTAACACCGTAAGTTTTAACTTCGTTTATATATCTACGTGAAAGTCTTCCTGAAGGAGTTGCGTTTTTTTTCCGAATATCAGGAGCTTTGGTTTGTGCATGCGGTTTTATTTCTATCATAATAGTTTCAGTTGTGCCATTCGGTGTTCTCTTTCTTACAACTACGTCTGGGTAATACCTATGTCTTTTTCCATCTATAGGAGACATATAAGGTACTATAACTTCTTCACTTTGCCACCAAATAACATCAGGATGAATATCAATATACCTAAAGAATTTAAATTCCCATAAAGATCTATATATGATCTTTGAAGGATCTCCCTTATACTTCTCCGGGTGTTTTGGCCTAAATCGCCCTTTATGTCCTCTAGTCATTTATGCTGTCCAAATTTTAATATAAATAGAATCAAAGCCAATGTATATCTCTATTTATAAAGGAATTTAGGTTTGCCCTATCAAGATTTTGGTCAAAGACCCGAGCAGGTCATAAGTAACAGTAAAAATTCGCAAAGTTCTAATTTTTTAAACTTTCCGCTGAATATTGGTGCACACAGCGTATTATTGGCTTTTAATAAATATTCTTTTGTTCCACCTGGTGAACGAGGGTTAAATACATTATCCGGTGGCTCTTCTAGAAATCGTGCTGGTCAATTTGGGCCAGTACCGAACGGAACGGATGTAATTCAGCTCCCATTGCCTGCTAATATTCAAGACACTTATTCTGTTAGAGTAGCAGGAAGTGATATGGGTATTGCACAGTCAGCAGTTGCTACGGGGGCATCTCAATTTGCTGGAGCCGGTGATCTTACTGTTTCAAATTTAGGAAATGTTTTAGGTAATTTGATACCTGGCGTAGATTTAAGTTCAATACTTAATTCTGATATTGACCAAGCTTCAAAAAACTTATCGTTTTTAGGTAGAAGATCAATTGATAAGTTACTTGCCGGCAGTGGAAAGGCAATTGACCAAGGATTAGGAAACACGGTTAACCCAAAGTCATCGCTGTTTTTTGAAGGTGTAAATTTAAAACAGTTTGATTTTAATTGGACACTTGCGCCAACAGAAAATGCAGAATCTGATAGAATAAGAGATATCATTACAACTATTCGAAGAAACATTCTTCCTACTTATGGGAGTGCAGTTGGTTTTAACAAGGTATTGTTAAATTATCCTAGTACTGTAGATATATTCTTTTTAGGAATTGATGATGGATATTTCTTTAAATATAAAACATGTATGGTACAACAATTTCAAAATAACTACACGCCAAACGGATTGGCCGTTGTAACTGGCGGTAAACCAGCTATGGTATCAATGAATATGACTCTCATGGAAATGGATATACATACATCTGAAGATTATGGCGGAGTATCAACTACTAATGCGTCAGTTTCAAATTTAACAGCTGGTGATCAAATAATAAGCGGCGGAGCGGGGTAAGTTAAATGAGCGGAGAATATTTTGATAAATTTCCAGATATAAGTTATAATAATGTTTTAGTAAAAGACATAACAAAAAGAGTAAATTTTCTAAAGGAAACTTTGCAAGATCCGTATTCTTTTTTGCCGTATACTATTAAGGAAGGCGAAAGAGCTGAGGATATTGCGTATCACTATTACGGCGACTCCAACTATACTTGGCTAATATATTTAGCAAATAATATTATTGACCCGTATAATGAATGGCCGATGGACGAATACACATTTAACCAATATTTAATTAGTAAATATAGTGATCAAGCTGGTGGGTTAAATGGTTATGATTTAGTTGATTGGACCAGAACTACTACTAACGCGGATAATATAGTTTACTATTATAAAGAGGTATAAAATGGCAATTGATATAATAAAGATTAGTCCCGACAGTTTTAGAACTCTTTACCTCCGCAAAGAAGATAGAGTCATATTAAGAAGCGAAGCAGGCAAGCGAATTGTATTACAAAAAATCATCCCAGCTGAGTGGAAACCATATCGCATTTGGGATTTTGAGGAAGCAATAAATGACAATAAAAGAAATATTCAACTTATTGATAGAAATTTAGTATCAAAAATTGAAAAAGAAATTACGAATAAATTAAATGAGTGAATTTATTTTACCAGGACAATACAAGCTATTAAGTGCTGTATTAGTTTCCGATTCAGCTGCATCTATCGAATTAGGAGTTTCAGGCCAAGGAAATTCAAATGAATTTTCAGGCTTCATACCTGTTTTTGTGATTGAAGAATCTATTAATTCCGACTGCATAAAGGGTTATGCGGAAATAGTTGATAATATAGGTTTTCTTGAGGACTTGCCAATTCGCGGCGAGGAACATTTAATTTTTACTATTGAAGACGCTATGAAAAATCGTAGAATTTATCAAATGCGAATATATAAAATTCAAAATGTAGAAATTAACGACGCAAACGACGGCTTAAGATATGAAATTCACTTTGTTTCAAAATCAAGATTTAATGTAAGTGCACGGCGCATTACAGAACCTTTCGAAGATAAAATATCAAACATAGCATCAACCATTTTTAATAGTTATTATAGCCCTCCGCAAAATTCTTCGAGCTTAGTTGTTGAACCAACCGAAGGCATATTTCGCTGTGTAATTCCAAATTATACACCAGTCCAAGCAATGAATTTTTTGTCACAGCGTGCTTATAGCACATCAAGCCCATCGTGCTCTTTTAGATTTTTTGAAACAGTTCACAATCACTTTTTTGTTTCAGACGAATATTTAATTAATCAGGCATTAAAAAATGTTAACGACATTAAAGAATTTACTTATAGTGATGCTTTAGACAAATCAGGCGAAGAATATTCGCAGCAAATGCAAAATTTTATAACTATTAAAAACGAAGATCGCGTTAACACAATGAAAGATCTTGGTTCTGGCGCATATCGTAGCCACGTTATTGAAATAGATTTAGTAAGAGGCCGAGTAAATCTTCCTACTAAATCTACAACACACTCTTATAATTTTGAAACAGAAAAAACAAAATATCTGTCCACCTCGGGGCGTAATACCGATGGAGGTATTCATTCTCCTGAATTTAAAAGTACTTATTTTACTCAAGAAAACGAAAAACGTTATATGGTAATTCGTGATTATGCAGATGATAGCGGAGAATTTCAATTAAGAGGAAATCAGTTTCTTCCAGAAATAGTTGCAAATAGAACAGCTTATCGACATCATTTAAATAACACTATGGTCCATGCAACAGCTAACGGTAGATTAGATTTAAACGCAGGGGGCATGATAAATATTAAAATACCTCAATTTCTTGCCTCATCTAAAAAAGGATTAAATCCGCAACTATCTGGATACTATATGATAGATACGGTAACTCATAACTTTGTAAGAGATGTACACACTACTGCTCTTAAATTAATTAAGTACGACTGGAACACGACATGATGGAAACTGGCGTAGGGATTTTAAATCCTTTATTTTTTATAGGGGTTGTAGAAAATAACGTCGACGATCGCCTTGAAGGAAGAGTTCAAGTACGTGCCTTTGGAGTACATGGAACGACCCAGCAAGTCCCAACTGAAGATCTTCCTTGGGCAACACTGATACATGGAAGTTACGACCCTAACGCTGAAATACCGCGTTTAAACTCATTTGTATTTGGATTTTTCGTTGACGGCCGTGATGCGCAGCAGCCAATGATATTAGGTTTAATTCCAACACAAATGACTGAAATAATAAATCCGGATTTGACAGGCTGGGGTAAAATACCAGAAACAAATTCTAGAATTCTCGCAAAAGGATCAATGCCACCTGACTTTGGTCAACCAGCAAATTCAAAATTGGCGCGCGGGGAAAATATTGAACAAACTTATGTTCACCAGCAGGAAATGTCTCGTGTAAAAGATATCGGTATTGCAGACCAAAACCCAGATAAAGCCGATAGCGGAGATCGAGAATTTTTTGCAGAACCAGCACCTGCATATAATACACAATACCCATTCAATAGAGTAATAGAAACGGCTAATCATTCTATCGAATTGGATGATACACCAGGCTCTGAAAGAATTACTATATATCACGGTGAAGGCTCTTATATCACGATTGATGCACGAGGAAGCACTATTCATAAATCTATTTCTGATAAAATGCAAATAAATGATAGAAATAATTATGTGTATGTAAAAGGTAGAAACATAGTTACTATAGAAGGCGATTCACAGGTTTTAGTAAAAGGAAATAAGATAGAAGAAATCACTGGCGATTTAATACAAAACGTTAGAGGGAATCATTATCTTTCTGTTGGCGGGCAATCTACTATTAATGCAAGTGAAGAAATTCAAATAAGAGGTGGAAAGCTACGTCTTGAATCAAATGTAGAAGGCATTAATTTAAAAGCAAATAAAAAAATAAATCTACAGGCTAATGATGATATTAATTTAAAATCGGAAATAATGTATTTTGATGCATTAGGTGATTTAAGTATTAAATCTGAGCACGTAAAAATTGGTGGAGAATCGCAGGTGAGTATCAGTGCTGCACTTACTGCCATTGATGATTACGTACGTATGGCAGAAGGTTTAGCGGTCGAACCAAATTCTGCAGGCGCAGGTTTAGCTGAAGCCGTAGACGCTCCAGAACCTGTAAGTAAATCTATAAGTATAACAAGAAGCGAAAGCTACGATGGCGGCATGATTGGTTCGAGCGGTTATGCGTCACAAGATGAAGGTGAAGAATCAGTTAATTCATCGGCCGCAACAGAAACACCTAGTGAAGCTTCGACTTCTTCTGCAGCAGATGCAATTAAAAAATCATCTAGCGGAGTTAAAACATCTGTAGCAGGCCTCGAAAATGATCCAGCGTTTCAAACAAAACTTGCGGAAATGCAAAGTAAATATCCCGGCCTCGAAAAGCAGCAATTATATGCAATCATTAGCGGTGAAAGCGCATTTAATACTGCTGCATATAATCAAAATTCTGGAGCGTCGGGTTTGTTTCAGTTTATACCTGCCACGGCAAAAGGCCTTGGTTATACAACGAGTCAAATTCGTAATATGAACCCAACTCAGCAATTAGAAGTATATGACAAATATCTTGCAAGTGCTAAATATAAAGGTGGCGATCTTGGAATTATTCAAGCAGCTCCGGCTTATTATGGCCGTGGTGATAATTTTGAAGTTTACAAAAGAGGCTCAAAAGCATATGAGCAAAATCCGCCATGGCGCGGTTCTGACGGCAGGATCACAGTAGGAAGCATTAATGCCTATTATAATAAAAATTGGGGACTTAGCTAATGTTTAAACTATTGCAAGTTCAATCGCGAATAAATAGATTATAAAGGAAAAAGTAAAATGTCCGGGTCGAACATATCAACTAGAAATCATTGCGTTATCCGAATAGGATCAACAGCTTCAAATCCTGAAGCTGCAGTAAATGATGTGGTTGCAGCCTTCGCAAACGAATTAAACTTTGGGACATATACAATTAATAATGCAGATTCTTTAAGTAATAACTTCCAGCAAGGTGCAGTATTTAAACCAATAAGCACAACTGAAATGTTAATTCAACAATATGGCGAAACACCTTTCTATGAATCTGTTTCTACATTTAACACATACTTTGAAAATAGTGAAATAAAAAAACTAATTGCCAATACTGAAAGATACCCAAATATTACAAAAAGAATTAATCAAAATCTTATCTTTACGCCTATTGAAGTAGCAGAATTTACAAACACCTATCAGTATATACCAATAACACTTAAAGACCAAGCAAACACAATTACACCAAAACTTTTAAACGAAGTAGAAGATTTTTATGGAAGTAGTATTTCTAACGGAATACTTGATAGTTTTTGCTCTATTATGCCATCTGTGTTTGGAGCAATTGATGGATTTTTTGACACTCTTAACGATATACAAAATTTTGTAAGTGCAATTAAAAACTTTTCAGTCCAAGACTTATCTTTAAAGCTGCTTATTGATAAAATTAAAGATCAAATAATAAATGTGGTTGAAAGAGTTGTTGATAATGTAAAAAATATTATTGAAAATTTTAGTATAGAAAATATCATCAAAGATGCCACAACGTATTTTCAACAAAACGTAATATTAAGATTTTATAATATTAAAGAAAAAGCGTTAAGCTTTTTTAGTCCATCTAATATTGAAAGTTTTAAAAATAAAATAAAAGGTATAATAGAATATGCTCTTAATTTATTTAAAAACCCATCATTAGATGAAATACAATTTTTAATATATCGCTTTTGTAGTTTTGGGGCCCAAATAGAAAATGGCATTAAAGGTCTTATAAACCCTTTAACAGACTACACAAATAATTATCAGTCTTCTTTAAATACGTTAAAGTCATCCTCAAACGTAAATACAGAGCGCGCTGTAAGAGCTGGTGCAATACGTATTTCACCAGAGCAAAGATCGGCGGCAATAAGCGCAGCAACAGGTAATGCAAGCGAACTCGAGCCTTTTGGTGGCGCAGGCGCTGATAGTACACCGATAACATCAGTTAAATCTGGTGACATTGCTCCACTTTCAGCGGAAGAACTTAATAGTGTTACAAAATACAATGAAGGTAAAGGCGATTCAAGAATTACATTTACCGGGGGTTCATTAAGACCGGCGATCACAAGAGAAGGTAAAAAACCACCTGCTTGGCGCTGGGAAACTCAGTCAATGGCATCACGTGTTAAGGTTATGAGAATACAAAAAAGGTTTGGCAAACAATTAACGATGATTAGCTTAAGAAGAACTTATCAAGAACAAAAAGCTATATATGACCGTACTAAAGATAAGAGCAAAGTAGCCAAACCCGGAAATTCAAAGCACGAACAGGGTCATGCATATGATATACAATGGGCTGGTTACCCAGCAGGCCGCAAAGAATTTTTAAAAATTGCAGTACAAGAAGGTATGGTTGGAATTGGTGGTTATAAAGACTTTGTTCATATAGACGAAGGGCACGCACGGTATTGGGGATCTGTAGATGGTGTAAACCCTAGAGATCCGGCAACTTATAGGTAAAATAAATGGTAGTACAACTCATAACTCCAAAATTAAAAAAGATGAACTTATATGCCGACGTTCACAAAGACTTGTCCGTGAATCCTATATCTAAGGATATTGCTTTAAAAAGAAATGAAGAAGCTGTTAAGGAATCAATAAAAAATCTTATTCTTACAGATAAAGGTGAAAGACTTATGCAGCCTCTCATTGGCGGCAATATTCGGGCAATGTTATTCGAAAACAATACTCCTGCCGTAATTAAAATGATACAAGAGCAAGTAAGAATTACAATCGAAACATACGAACCGCGGTGCTCACTTATTGATGTAAATGTCTTATCTTCATTAGACGATAACACTGTCAAAATAGATATATATTTTTACATAAATAATGTTGCAGACCCAATTACACTCACGGTGTTTCTAGAGAGGACTAGATAAGATATGGCTACTAAACAGATTAATGAGCTTGATTTTACAACCATTAAGGATCAATTCATAACGCACTTGCAAAATCAAACGCAATTTAAAGATTACGATTTTACTGGTGCAAATATGAATGTCTTACTTGATGTTCTATCCTATAATACACACATGAATAATTTTTATACTAATATGGCAATCAATGAAATGTTTCTTGATTCTGCTGTTATTAAAAATTCTGTTGTTTCACATGCCAAAGAATTAAATTATTTACCTCGATCTAGAAAATCGGCAAAAGCCGTAGTAAATGTAACATTACGAGATCCACTTGAAACCGCGTCAATAATTACTATACCAAGATTTACGGAATTTACGGCTAATTTTGAACGTAATAATTATACATTTATTACAGATCAATCTTACATTGCTAAAAAAACGTCAGACGGAGTTTTTGCAGCAACAAATGTTGAAATATTCGAAGGATACATATTAGATATATTTGAAAAGGACGGCTTTTTTGTTGATGAAACAAATTCTTTAAAATGTAATTTAATAAACGATAACATCGATACAAATACCATTGAAGTATATGTTGATGATGATGCAACTCTTGGAAAAAATCAATTTTTCTATACGGCCGACATATTTGGTGTTACGCCAACGAGCAAAGTTTTTTATCTTGAGCCGCATTTAGATAACAGATATTCTGTTTATTTTGGTGGAAATGTATTTGGTGAACAGCCAAAAAGAGACATTGACGTAAAAATACAATATCGAGTATGTAATGGACCGGAAGTAAACGGGGCTAATGTATTTGCGACTTCGTTTAAACCGAATTCAACTGTAACAACAGTATCTCCTGCGGCCGGTGGTTCAGAGCGCGAAACCTTAGAAAATATAAAGTTCTTTGCTCCTAAATCAATTCAAGTTCAAGAAAGAGCAATTACTGCAGGCGATTATAAAATTATATTATCACAAAGATTTCCAGAAATAAAAAGTGTATCAGCATACGGCGGTGATGAATTAGATCCTCCTCAATACGGGCGAGTTGCGATTTCTGTAAACTTACAAGGCGAAGGATTTTTGTCAGAAACCCGTAAAAACTCGTATTTAAGATATTTGGCTGATAAAACTCCGCTTTCAATTGAACCTATTTTTATTGATCCAGATTTTTTATATTCTGAAACTATAGTGGATGTAATTTATTCAAAAAAATTCACAACAAAATCAACACAAGCTCTCGAAGCCTTAATAAGAGAAAAAATTACTAGTTATAACGCTGCAAACCTAGATGAATTTGGCGAAACGTTAAGAGTTTCAAAACTTATGTCTATCATAGATGGTGTTGATGATGGAATATTAAGTAATAACGTTTGTGCAAATCCTATTATTGAATATGCGCCAGTTCTTAACTTAGAATTAAACCCAGCATTTAAGTTTACTACTCAGCTTATTAAACCATATCCATACGATGCAGAAACTGGATTAATTGGATTTAAGCCATCAATAACAAGTTCCGTGTTTACATATAAAGGCATTTCGGCAAAGTTAATTGATGATGGCGCAGGAAAGATTGCTATTATTAATTCAGTTGTAAACACTGGAAATTCAACACAAGCAATAATAAATCCTTCGATAGGTACAGTAAATTACAATACAGGCGAAGTTAAATTAATTAAGTTTGGTGTAGAAGCGTTTTCAGGAAATGCAATTAAAATATATGCGGCGTCAATGTCCCCAAATATTACTGCTCCAAAAAATCGTATTTTGTCTATCAGAAGCGAAGATATTAAAATTAATTTTGAAGAGTCAAATTAATGTCAGTTCCAGTAGATAAGTTAGTTTCATTTCATATTGAAAAACAATTCCCAGCGATATATCGTGAAGAGGGGCAAGATCTTATACAATTCGTAAAGGAATATTATAAATTTCTTGAAACTAATTCAAACCAATCCCTTTATAATGGTAGAAGATTATTTGAATATAAGGATATTGATACTACTCTTGAAAGAATGCTAATATTTTTTAAAAATAAATATCTTTCAGATCTTCCACTCAACGATACTACCCTTCGCATCATTGTTAAAAATATACTTGGACTTTATCGCCGCAAAGGTTCTGAAGGCGGCCTTGAGTTATTCTTTAGGCTTTTTTATAACGAGTTTATTAAAATATATTATCCAGCAAAAAATATATTTAAAGCATCAGATTCAAAATGGCAGACCGGTAATTATATTCAATTATTTCCAAATGCGGGAATATTCACATCGGTTAATGTAGGTAATAAATTTCCGTATGACGATATTATTAATACTACTATTACTGGGGACACATCCGGCGCAAGAGCAACAGTTGACAAAATAAACTTTTTTATATTAAATAACACATTTGTACCAATTATTTTTATTAATAATATAAGTGGCGAATTTTTAGGACTTGAAGGAATCACCGCGCAAATAAATGGTTCGCCAGCTAATTTTGGAATTGTAAATGGCTCCTTAGATTCTATCAACATTAATGTAAATGGTCCTGGCGGAAATTCTGTTGGGGAAATTGTTACATTTAGAGGATCACCCGATGGCGTGGGTGCTACTGGAAGAGTGTCTAAAGTAAAAACAAGAACTACTGGTTCAATTGATTACGATGTTATAGATGGCGGATGGGGTTACACTATAGAATCTACTCATTTATACGTGTCAAACCAAATTATTTTTTTAGAAAACACTCCAAATAATTTTATTAATTTAGAAACCCTTGAAGACAGCAATGGTAATAGAGGAGCCGTCATCAACCAAGGTGATTTTTTCGTCGGCGTGAGAATGGAGGCCGGTAAAGAGTTTTCAAATACATCCATTATTAGCACTGTTGATAGATCGCCAAACATTAATATACAATCGTTGTCTGGAGTAACTCTTAAAGTATCCGAAAAAAACGAAAGCTCCCCTGGTCCTCTATATCCGGAAACTCGGGATGCAGAATACAACAATGGTGCATTAATTACTGAGAACAATGGTACAGTGTTTGACAGAGCCTTAACTGTAAACGGATTGAAACTAGTTGTTGCAGGAGCAGTAGGCGGGCAACTTGCAGTACCAGATGAATGGGCAAAGAAAACTGCAAGAACATTTGAATTAATGACTGATCCTAACGGTGCTGGCATTAACACTACACATCAACGCAATTTTCTTAAAACACTAAAAGGT
>Ga0115572_10003026_pt1 | contig 13307 bp, 9 predicted proteins | sample COGITO_mtgs_1206_FD_88681 | JGI IMG/M metagenome (GOLD analysis project Ga0115572, IMG submission 88681) | Pelagic marine microbial communities from North Sea - COGITO_mtgs_120607 | ecosystem: Environmental > Aquatic > Marine > Epipelagic | place: Germany:Helgoland, sampling site Kabeltonne... | reverse complement strand
GTTATAATGGAGGCGTGTTCGGATGAGAAAAAGATGCTATCAGTACTTGAAGAAGCCTTTAAAATTGAGACAACTTTTTTGGATAGAACTTTAGTTAACTATAATTTCGCCAGCAAAGCAGTGTCAGATAGAACAAGAGCGATCAAAGAGAGAGGCACGCCTTGAGTTATCAAAACAAATTTACATCTGATGAGGCTAACGTCATAGCAATAGATTTTGACGGAGTGATTCATAACCATCACTTGGGGTATCATGACGGAACTATTTATGGAGATCCGATTGAAGGCTCTCTAGAATCTATTGAAGCGCTTTTCCACAAAGGGTATGACATAGTACTGTATAGTTGCAAATGCCACCCTGAGCGCCCACTGGTGGACTCTAAGACAGGTATTCAATTGATATATCAATGGCTCGAAGAAAGAGGAGTTAAGAAGTTCGTTAAGGATGTGGTATGGGGAAAGCCTCATGCCCTTATCTATATTGATGATAAGGGATATCGTTTTGAAAACTGGAATTCCACAATATGTTTCTTAAATGAGGAATTTTTTAAAAAAGGAGAAAATAATACCAAAGTTAAATATACCAATTAAATCACTAGAAAGTCTGCCGACTAGCGGCGATTATGAAGTAGCGGTTCTAGCTTGGAACTTTTATGATGAAATAATATTAAGAATCAACCAAAAAGACAGAAACACAACAAACAATAGAGGACATAAGATGAGCACGAACACACAAAAACTATCCAATCAAGCCCTAGGGGCTATTATGATGGCACTACAGGAGTCTCTTCTGAATCAGTTAGATATCGTTCCAATCCTAAAGGGGTTTGAACTAGCGAACTCAAAAGAGGGACTAGTCGTAACTAATCCACCAACTGTAAGGTACGGAGAGGATTCACAAATCTCTACAGATGATTTAAAAAACATGGTAGAATAATGCCAAGGTATCGATTTAAATGCTTAGATTGTCAAGAGATAAGTACCTTTCGCCTTTTAATAGGGCAAGAGCCCGATACCTGCCCAAACTGTGGAGAACAAAGCACGCTACGGAGAGATTTTTCATCCCTTTTTAACATTTCAAATAAAGGATCAACTGGCGGGAATAACGAACCAGTAGGATCTTTGACTAAGGAATATATTGAAGAGAACCGTAAGATCTTAGAACAAGAGAAACAAATAGCTGCAAAGGATGAATATGAGCCGTCTTGAAATAATACTAATAGCCTTACTGATTCTATCATCGGCGTTTAACATCATTGTGTTCGTCTACGCTAGAAGGGCGATTAGTGTTCTTATGACGGCATCCGAAGAACTTGGAGATCTGCAACAGATGATTAACACGTTCTCATCCCATCTCACCAGCATATACGAAATGGATATGTTTTATGGGGATGAGACTTTGCGTGGACTTATGGAGCATGCCAACTCCTTTGTTGATCAGATGGAAACATTTAACTATGTTTACCAGCTTAGTGAAGAAGCCCCAGCAGCGGATCTAGAAGTAGAAGAAGAAACTGAGATAGAGGAGCAAGCATAAATGTCTACCACCACAGTAAGTGATCCAAAAACAACAACAAAGAAAAGAAGACGTAGAACTGCTAGCAAGAAGAATCACTACTTCACGCAAGATCACGAAGACGCAATAGTTGCATATACTAAGACAACTTGTAACCGACAAAGAACAAAATTATATGTAAATTGGATTGGTCCAGCATTTAACGAGATGGTCGACAAGATAGTATTTACATATAAGTTCACAAACTTACCAAACATTGATTATCTCAGAGATGAGTGCAAGGTTTGGTTGATGACGATACTTGACAAGTATGATCCTAGCAAGGGACATAAGGCATTCTCATACTTCTCGGTAATAACTAAGAACTGGTTTATCCATAAGGTCAAAAGACAACAGAAAAGAAACAAGAGAGAAGTTGACTTTGACAATGTATCAAAAACTTATGAAGAAGAGTATCTGTCGACAACAGAATCATATGAGTCGGATAGAGAGGAGAATGAGTTTTGGAAATGCTTTTATGATGAAATGAAGTCTTGGGATTCGAGTCAGATGAAGGACAATGATCTAAGGGTATACAAGGCGGTCTTAATCTTATTTGAATCACAGGACGATATAGAGATCTTCAATAAGAAGGCGATATATCTTTATCTGAGAGAGATAACAAACCTAAACACAAAGCAGATAGTAAATTCACTAAAGAAGTTTAGAAAAAAGTATTCTAGCTTTAGAGACGAATGGGAAGCAGGAAAGATATGAGCAAGAAAAAAGATCTAGACAGTCTGCTTGAAGAAGCGCTCGAAAATATACGTGACGACCGAAAGATATCTAGAGAGTTTCTCAACGAAGTCGCCAATCAAATAGCTAAAGATCCAGATCACAATAAGTACTTAAGCCCAGTCGCAGCGAAACACATAGAAACTCTTCAGCGCTCAAATGAGCAACTAGTGAAGATTATAGCGATTACACAAAAAAATCAACCTAAGAATGCTTCTTTATCGGATGACGAGAAAGATGAATTGTTTGATATGCTACAAGAACAGGATTCATCTTAACAGCAACATAAACTTTTGGTCGAGATATATAGTGATATAAGGAATCCACCAAATTATGAGTATATCAAACCCAACAGAGGGACCACAACTATTAGCGAAGGCGATTAGAGATGCCCATACTGTTGACACTATAGGGGACTTAGTAACTTTCACAGTTAAAGTTATTTCTCCACCAATCTTTCGCTCAGCCGCTGAAGTCGCTGAAATAACAGGTGTGCCCACGACCACAGCCGGTCAAGAGGTTACTGACAATGTGGAGCCTGAAAAGATACAGCAGTTTCAAGGACGAATCGAATCAGAATTTTTTATGAGTCCGCATCTGCCAATACCGGATCCATGTAACTTGTCGTATGCAGATTCTAATAATGCTCAACTTGCATTTGCCTACGCAGCGCTGCACACTACCTGCTTTACTCCACTTGGATGGAGCGATGGGCATTTAAAGGTTGGAGACAGGTGCAGAGTCACGATGAGAAAGGGTGACTTCAAGATGGATCTACAATACGCTACTGTAGATTCTTTGCAAAGCTCTTATTTGACTGTTCAAAGCGAAGCTAGCAAAAATGAATGTAGCACATTAGCTAGCTTATTTGGGGATTTTTCTGGAACACTGGGAGAGTTCGAGGTTGGAGATACCAGGGTGTCCAGCAGGGTAAGATTCGGTCCATCAGATAATGACATGGACTCCGCCGAAGAAGCCAGAAAAAGAGAGTTTGCTTGGAATTATTTAAAACAGTTTTTGCCAAATGGAGCCGTTTTAACAAGTGCAGTAAGAACCCAAAAGGATCAAAACAGAATAATTAAGGATTCTGCACTTAAAAAAGGTTATAATGGAGACTCGGAAGATTACAATGCTCAATATGAGTATATTACAACACCCGAGGAGCAAGGTGGACCAGGGATCATTGTAGCACGCAATGTTGGCAAGGGTCACGGTGCAAAAGGTGGAATCAATGCCTTCGATATATCCGGTGCGGACCTAGATAATATTTGGGCTGCTGTTGAAGATGCAAATGCTCAGTCGGAAATACATAAGAATCGCAGTGAACCATATGTAATATTTCAGGGACTGAACAAAGGAGGCTCAATTATAGAAAGAAATAATAATGCAGTACATGTTCAATATGATTTAAAAAATGTGGATCCTGGTGATTTCGGCGAAAGATTCGCGCAGTCAGATCTATTCCCATCACTGTCGACCAGTGAGCAAAGTAGCGAGCCAATAGAAGAGTATCCAGAATCTATTTGAGAACTATTTATCATTTAGAATAGGAAAACATAATGGCGAAATATACCGGCTTAGATAAAGAGTTCCTAAAGAACCTAAAAAAGAGCCCCAGCGGTCAAAACAACCAGAGCCTCCAAGCAGACATCGATGCGAGAGATTCAGAAGGGCTTAAGAGAAAGCTTCGCAGTGCTATGGGAACTCTGCCGCCAAATAGTGGTCTAGCTCAAACTGAACCAATGCAGCCAAGGATCAACTTTGTTGCTGGTCCGGCTGAGAAAAGTATATCTTCGAATGATGGTAATGCCGCAATAGTATTGGGATATGATAGACCAGGAACCCTTGCATCAGGCATGGGTGGCAAAGGGGTAGCAGGATCAAACACTATTGATATTGTAGTCGGGCGAATGTCTTGTAAGAAAGACTCTCTATCGAAAGGACTATTGAAGGCAGTTAATCCGTCTTTTGTTTGTGACGCAGCTAGAATATATGTGAGTCAGTTAACTGAAATCGATTTAAACTTCGGTCTATCTCCGGGTATATTGGGTTCTGCTGCTGGAGATGGTCAAAAACTTAAGCCAGGATCAGCCATCGGACTTAAAGCTGATGGTGTCAGAATCATAGGCAGAGAGGGAGTAAAAATCGTAACCGGTCGCACATATGCATTTAAAAATACTGGAGTCAAGGGGGACGTTACGTCCAGAGGAACACCCATTACACAACCTGCTCCCCCTATCGAACTTATCGCAGGAAACAATACTGATGACAGATATGTTTTCGGAGGATTGTATAATCCGAAAGAAAAAGTTAATAATCTTCAAGGAGTTGCAAGAGGTGAATTCACTGCCGACGCTCTTAGAGAAGTAGCCAAACTCCTTGATTTACTCACCGGCGCAGTCGATCGACTGGCATTGATTCAGACTGCAATGAACTCAGTAGTTGGAGTGACAGGTCTTGAGCCGTGGCGAGCAGGGGCAGCCGGCACGACAGTCGCCTCGACAATGGCTTGGATCGAGAGTGCTTTATGGCAGTTGAGGATCCAAAACAATCTATACAATATCAACTATACTTCACCAGTTGGATACAAATATGTGGCGAGCAGAAATGTTTACTCAACCTAGCGGGGAGATGACCTAATGGCAGATTCTAAATATTTAAAATATCAAGATAAAAATCAAGACGGATTAATAGACGTTTGTGATGATGTCGAGACTATTCCGACAAAAAACTGTCCATCCTGTAAGCGTAACCCAAATGCAATTACTCCAAAGTGGAAAACAAAGACAGTTGAAGATCCGTGGTTTAATGAAAAATACTGTTCATTCCAGTGTACCGTAGTAACGTCAGAGCAGTCCTTAATTCCTACAGAGGGTGCAACAGAAGAAGAGTCGAAAGAGTTCCTAAATAGCTTATTTGCAGACAATGCCCCGGCAGCTGTCGAGTCACTGCTCGACAAATTTAATAAGATAGAGACCGCTGAAGTTATACAGAAGCTCACTGAATCGATCGATTATACAAAATACGATCTCAGCGCTCGACCGTTTTCTACTGTCAAACTTTTATATACAATCCCATATGACTTATTTGCTCCAATCGAAGAGCGTCCTGGCACCGATGAAGAGGAAGAAGCAACTGACACTGGTGATGTGGTTGTTGAATACCAAGCCGAGCAAATAAACGATAAACTACTGACAATGAGAAAAGCAATGCATATGTTTTCTCGTTACTACAGGGTTTATAATGCGATTGAAAACGGGGTATTTAAGTTTGTAGACTCCGGAAAGGTTTTCACTAAAAATCAGTTTGATAGGTATGGAGACCCCGGATTTTTTGTCGGCAATTCAAGAATGAAAGATATATTATCCGATTTGGACAGTTGGATGAATGATCGGGGGATGAATATCTTTGGAACTGGTTCACCCAGTTTTTCTAGAGATCGAGCCAAAAGAATAGAGTTCACGGTTAGTTCCGAGTTTAAGCTTAAAAAGATAAAAGTGTGGACAGTTGGTTGCGGTGATAAGCCGAGAGTGTTCGGCGAGAGGAGATTAAATTCTCTTAAGTCTAAGGAATCGTGGAAAGATTCAACCGCTGTCGCTTATTTTATGAGATTAGACGATATCGTCAATTTCCTATCAGCCAGAGTGGAAAGACCCTGGACCGAGTTTATAGAGGAGTACACATATCCCCAAGTTACAGCCGTTTTTGATTATCCAATGGATGAGGAGCCTTCTAATATTCCTGGCGCAACTGCTTCCGCAATAAGTTGCGTAGCTGACGCACTAGCAGAAGAAGGAAAGCAACTCGGTCAAGATGTGGTAGATAGTATCTTCAGCGTTGGAGATGCAGTCGCCTACCAGTTTCATAGGAATATCTGCTATAAAGATAGAGAGCAGCTTATAGACGATAAAACAAATCTAGGGCTAATCTATAAGAACAACCCAACCGGAAGAAATCCAGATAGACAGTCCCTGGATTTTGGAAAGATAATAGACCCGAGAGACAACAAAAAAACAACCACTATTGGGGCTCTAGCTGCTGATCAAGCGTTTAGGGAGATGGAAGATACTGATCAAATATTCGTCCAAATGTGTGCCAGCATGCTACAAGGAGCAGTGCCAGTTACATCTTCGGATGAGTTCTTCAGAGACTTTTACAAATTTGGACTCCAGAAGATAAAAGTCTGTGGTCTTCTCGATATGATGCTTGATTCGATCCAGTGCTTATTCAAGGGTATGTCTTTAGAGGACGCTCTCTCAAGCTCTCTTCGAGCTGCCCTGCGCGCCATGTCAATTGAAAACTTTGGAAAATTGTTTGTTGGACTGCCGCCAAGAAAACAATCAGAATTAGACGCCCTTGTTAAGAGAAAACTAGAGAACAACGATTTGATTGTGAGTGGCACCGGAGCACAGAAACTTTCTGATGCTGTATCCTCTGGGTCAGAATCATATGATAACGACGACATCCCATTGATCGGAGAAGTTGTAATTGTATATCCGTGGGAGGACAGAGAGGTACTTGAATCCGACGATTCATTCGACAGAAACAATAGGACCCTGGCTCAACAGTATGATGTTGGAATAAACTCTGGCAATCGATTGAATCCAGATAAAATAATGGAAGCATACACCTTAGCAATGATTGAGGTATATGCGGACGACCCTCTGCAGCTTGTCGATTTGATGAACAAATTCCCAGGCGCAGAAATCATAGCCAATATCATTGCTATTGTAGATTGTCCGAGTGCGCCACTCTTTGATCCAAGCGTTGTGGATTTTATTAAGAGCATTGAGATGCCTTTTTGTCGAAACATTAATGAGATAACATTACCAAGAATGGAAAACCCATTTGCATGGAAGCCAGAAGTAACAGATTGGCCAAGACAGTTGTTTGCTGCGCTAGTAGCAGCAATCTATGCAGCGCTCATACAAGTGATCAAAGCACTTTTAACAAAAGTATGCGAAGTCATTGGGGATGCTATCTGCAAAGCGATTGAATCAAGAGGTGATATGGCATCATCACTTCCAGCTATAGTAACAGGGAGGTCAACATTTTCAGATGTGATAAGAGAGTCTATTTGTGGACCAGATGCGAATGAAGCACAAGTTGATGCAACTATAGCAGAAATGTTTGAAAAGCTTGGTGTTGGAGGGGCTGCATTATCTGATTCGGAATCTGTGAAGAGTTTTACAAATGATATATCAAATGCAGTTACCAGAAGAGAAATGCTAGAAGCGTTCAGCGGAACTGCTAGCAACGACTTTCTTGATGTTACTCACACAATATTAGTTAATCAATATCCTCAATTTGCTGAAGGTCTCGGTTCAAAGCAATCCCTATCAGATTTCTTTGAAAACTGCGGAAACTTATTTCCTGTTTCAGTCCGAGGCGCTATTCGTGATTTGCTTAATGCCCTTCCCGCAGTTGATGATATGCCGGCAAATCCATCTTTATGTGCAAACCCAGAAGACCTTGATAACTTTAAAGATAGAAGATGTACCCTACTGTCTGGTCGAGCCACTCCCGAGCAGTGCGATCAAATGTTTAAAGAAATGCAAGATGAGATGATCGAAGATTTGGATCAATTAAACAACGTCCTGCAAGGTGGCATACCAGCAATGCTGGAGGATGCCCTCCCTCCACTAGTCTCGACCCCCGGCTGTGATGATGGATTAATACCATTTGAATCGGAGGATTCAGTTAGCACAGCATCTCAGACATTAGCTCAGAGTATGGAACAGTTAAAGATAGATTTCTCCACAGATATGATTGGTAATGGACCCGGTAAATCCAATTGGGGCTTAATGAATCTGATTTTATCTGATACAAGCGGAGCACCCCTGACTGCACATATGAGGAATGAGTTCCTTCGACCAGATTATGTTGATTTGGTCTCAAATGTGGATGCCCCCGACAATTTGATTGAAGCCATCTTTATGAACCCAAGACCAACTGAAGCCCAGAAAGGTCAGTTTCCAGGTTATGTTGCGGAATGGCTCCAATCTCAAATGTCAGATCTAACCCCGGAATTTTCGTCCAACAACGAATGGAGCCCAAAGAAGATATATAAGAAGAGTTTCAGAGAGCTTGGTGTTGATCCATACTGGGGAGGGTTAAATCTCCTCTCCCTACCTGATTTTGGTTACAATGTAAAAGTTCTACCAAATATGGAAGAGCAAGAGGTAAGGATCATAAGGAAGGGTCGCAAAAAGAAAGCAGATATATCTCTATTCTTTGAAGATAACAGTCAAGGTAGAAAGTCACTAGGAGAGACGGAAGAATATGAATACGGATTTAAAGTAAACTTTTTCCTATCAGATCTTGAGACAAGAAAGGACAGTTCAGATAACAGCGTTGTTGTTAACCAACCAACAGACAATGTTAGAATTTCGATTGTAGACTATTACAGGTTTGCTCCATTGTTAGACCAAAATTATAAAGGGATGAGTAAGGACCAGAGAGCTAAAGCTAAAGAAGAATTCAAGAAAAGACTAAAAGAAGGGGTATCGCTAGTCAAGGATCGAAGGTTTGAATTTTCATCTGTTGACGACACTCTATCAGATATCCAAATTGAAAACTATCCAGAGTTCTTTCAAACACAGAAAGCTGCACAAGAATACCTACCTCAGATCATTATGTTATCTGAGATGATATCACTATCGCCGGCGGAAATAAAACCATCATATGACTCTATTATGAGTAATATTTTCTCCTCCTTAATAGAAGAAGTTGCTGGAACTACTGATGATTTTGGTGGACCTGCGAAAGCAGCATGGCAGTTCGGGGCTCAACTTGATGATTTGAACTCTGATGACTTGGATTATGTTGTAAGGTCTGGAGATACTTTATCACCAGCAGGCACTGAATACGGCGAAGCCGAAGTAACTGATTATGATTCCGATGGAAATCCTGACGGCACCCGAGATATTGAGAATGACGATATGCTTATGGGAATAAGCAGAATGCAATACGAAGAGACTCAGGGCAGTGGAAGAAAAAATAGAGTTTTCTATCTTGATCCGATGACATATGGTGGAAACTATATAAATCCTCCAATATATATTAAACCTCTTGAAAACAAAGCTTGGCTAGGTTTCGTAGATGTTATGTTCCCAGAAATCAGCCCGTGCAAGCCTTCTCGGACTGACATCGTAGATTTCGAAGACCTTAGCGAGGAGGTCTCAAAATCATATGAAAGTATGCCAGAAGACCAGAGACTTAAATCAGATCCAGACTGTATAGTTGAGAAGCCGTACAATAGAGTATTAGAAAGATATTCAAAAGCAGGAATCCAAGGATTAATAAAAGCAGCTTGTCGAGTTTATTCTAGCACACACTTTGTCAAGTCGCTGGCGACATTCACTACTTTTGCACCAAAGTTCACAGAAACATATAGTTCTATATATGCAGCATACGTGGTTGAAAATATGGAAGCATCTATGAAGGACTCTCAAGGAGCTGCATGGGAGATAAGCACATTTAAGGACGAAGAGTTCTGGTATGCTTTCCTAGAGCAGTCTGTCCAAACATATGCTAGGCTTGTGGACGATGGAACAATCATCGACCCGCCAGATTCTGTATTACAAGCACTATTTAGATTGAATGATGCTCAAGACGAATATAGATTTCCATATAGAGAAAACTTAAAAGCAGCTAAAGAGACAGGAGCAGCCGGAACATTTCGAACACTGAAAAGCTGGAGATACGAAAAGAACCTAGACGCAGTTAGGGCAACAGAGGAAGACGCAAAGCTTGTTTTGAAAGAGATGGTAATCACAGAATTAAACTATATGGGAGAACGCTTTGTAGAAAATCTAGGCGAGGTCGGTATGGCTCCAAAGTTTACAGATATGGATTATTACCTTATGAGCGAACTGTCAACCGGTGGAGGAAGCCTTGACTTGGACAAAGAAATAGTTGAAACAGCGACTTCTTTGCCTGATTCTGGAGAGGAATTATACACCAACGGAGCAGAACTTAGCACAAGTGACGGCATACCTTACATCGGGTATTATCACGTGCATGCTGACCAAGACGGTAATGTCATTTATATGGAAGGAGAGTACCATTCAGACACATTGCATAATGAATTAAACGTATACGCAGACAAGATAACAGTACCGATAGGAGATGTGGCAGCCTTGGGCTCAGTTAGTACATCAACTAAGCCATTTATGATAGAGAAGTATATTAGTGTTAACGGAGTTCGTTATGCTCCCGACGAAGCTGTTGAAATTATAAAAGCGAACGATCCCGATCTTAACATATCTGATGTGTACCCTGGAGACATCGAGTTGGTTTATGCTGATGAGGTAAAAAAGAACTTGTATGGAGAAGCAGCACCGATCAAAACAATCAACAGGTACGAATATACAGATCCAGACTCAGCGCCAGTTATTGGAAGCGGATATCCGGAAGGCTCTTCAGATACAAGAGTGGTTGGAATAAAGGGAAACTTGGGAGTGAGATATGGTCTTAAGTTCTCGGTTATTGTTGACGGAATACCTAGAGAGGTAACATCTGCAGAAGTCGATGCATTAGATCTTAAGACTTCACAAATGCCATCTCTAGAAGGAAACACAAAACTTCTCTACTGCCTACTTAAGAACCTAAAAGATGATGAGAAATTTGGGTTAATCGCAAGATATATTTTCCCACTACCAAAGGTAACAGCCACTGTCGCAATATATAATGATATGGGATTTTTGCCATCGATTGGACAACTTACCACTGACGAGGGAGCCAATCAATCTGGTGTCGATGATATATCTGACAAACCAGGAGCTAGGGTCATTATAGACGATGACACCGGCGAAGTTGTCTCGTATGAGGCAACCCCTGGCTGGCAGCATATTGATGATCGTCCAAGATTTACACCATTTACAAGAATGTGGGATGAGTGGGATCAAGTCTTGTTAAGAAATTCAAAGAGTAGAATAAAGAAGAGCTTTAAAACACTGTACAACTTGAGAGACTTTAAGCCAGGAAACGATGATAGTGCGACCGGAGCAGCAAGGACTGTGGTAAACAATCTCAAGTCAGCAATGAAAGAACGTCCAGCTGTCGGACTGCTGCCATGGTGGAAACGATCGAAGCTTAGAAGCAACCCGTTTGACTCTAAGGGTAAATTATGTGAAAAAAAGTAACCAAGTGATATTTACTAGGAGGAATTTGCTGTGTCATCAATCGGAGTAGCGTTACCAATAGAGAAGGATAGTGTCGACGGGTTCGCAATGCTTAAGGGTATTCGCGACACCGTGAAGCAGAATTTAAAGATGCTGGTTTTAACAAATCCCGGCGAGAGAGTTATGGAACCCGAGTTTGGAGTTGGTATAAAACGTTATTTATTCCAAAACTTCTCAGAAAATATCCAGTCAGACATAAAGCAAAGAGTAACCAGACAAGTGGCGATATATATGCCGGCTGTTCGAATAGATTCAGTAAACTTTCTTGGAAGCAACCCGGACACCAACTCACTATCAATGTCGATAATATACTCTATACCAGATATTGGGGTAAAAGATTTGTTAGAATTTACTATTTAGCTTTTGAGGCATATACATGTCAGACGACCAAAAAAATAACTTACCGATAAAATACACAAGTCGAGAGTTCTCCTCAATCAGAGAAGATCTGCTTGAACTAGTTGAACGCTTCTATCCAGAAAACTTTCAAGACTTTAGTGAAGCCTCGTTCGGAGCGATGATGTTGGATGCAACTGCTTATGTCGCAGATCAAATGGCTTTATATATTGACTTCAATGTTAACGAGTCCTTTCTTGATACATCCTTTCAACTAGAAAATGTGCTCAGGCACGGTCGAGTGCTAGGATATAAAGATCCAGGTAGACCATCGACTACAGGCATAGCTTCGATGTTTGTGTTGGTGCCGGCATCTTCAACGGGTATGGGTCCGGATTCTAAGTACATCCCGATAGCATCAAGGGGAACCTCTTTCACTACCAATACTGGGCTGGCGTTTATCTTAACTGATAATATCGATTTCAATGATCCGTCCAACGAGGTGGTGGTCGCTAGAGTAGACAACACTACTGGCGCGCCAACCCACTATGCAATCAAAGCAAATGGGAATGTTATATCTGGTCGCTTTGGGCAGAAAGAGATTACTATTGGTGCATACGAGAGGTTTAAAAAAGTCTCACTGAGTGCCGCCAACTTATCCGAAATAATCTCTGTGTTTGATCAGGAGGGCAACGAATATTTTGAAGTCGAATACTTGTCACAAGATATGGTATTCAAAGAAATACCAAACGTAAACTTCAAAAACGATAATGTGCCCTCTATTATAAAGCCTCTTTTGGTTTCTAGAAAGTTTGTTGTTGAGAGAACTCGCAACGGTGTTATGCTTCAGTTTGGCAGCGGAGACCCCGCTGAGTCTAATGTAGTGGCGCAACCACAATCAGTAGCAATGAACGCATTTGGTAAAAGCTATACTAGCGATACTTCATTCGATCCAACAAGGTTAAGCAAAAACAATAATTTTGGTATCGTGCCAGTCAATACAACACTGACTGTATTATATCGCTCAACAAACCCGAGTAACTCCAACGTCGCAGTTGGGAATTTAAATAAAGTCACCAATGCAAGACTAAGGTTCAACGATGAAAGCACCCTAAGCCCCACTTCAGTGACACAGATTATTAATTCTTTTGAAGTTTCTAACGAAACCCCGATTGTGGGAGATGTATCAAACCCATCGACAACGGAAGTCAAGAGAAGGATCTATGATACATTCCCAACACAGAACAGGGCTGTAACTCAGTCGGACTATGAAAGCATTGCCTACCGCATGTCTCCTAAGTATGGATCAGTAAAAAGAGTCAGCGTACAGAAGGACCCAGACTCCCTAAAAAGAAACCTAAACATGTACGTTATCTCTGAAGATTCTTTTAAGAAACTAACCAAATCGAACAATACAATCAAAAATAATTTAAAAACTTGGTTAAATGATTATAGAATGATTAACGATACGATCGATATCTTAGATGCTCATGTGAT
>Ga0115572_10003025_pt1 | contig 13307 bp, 14 predicted proteins | sample COGITO_mtgs_1206_FD_88681 | JGI IMG/M metagenome (GOLD analysis project Ga0115572, IMG submission 88681) | Pelagic marine microbial communities from North Sea - COGITO_mtgs_120607 | ecosystem: Environmental > Aquatic > Marine > Epipelagic | place: Germany:Helgoland, sampling site Kabeltonne... | reverse complement strand
TTTCCTTTCAATGCTTCCGATGCCCATTGAAGTTCAAGACCATTATGTGCTACAGATTTCATAACACAATCAAAACTGTTTTTTATATTACATGAAGCAGAGACTAAATTTCCACGATATCCCCAAATCCACTGATGCACTTCTGCGAAGCGTTTTTCCTTTGCTTTGCGTTCGGCTTCCTCTCGTTTGGCTTCCTCTTCTTGTATTCTTCTGGCATTTTCTTGTATTCTTCTGGCATTTTCTTGTCGTTTTTGTCGTATTTTTTTTTGACGCATGCGATTCAATTTGATTTCTTGTCGTTTTTGTCGTATTTTTTTTTGACGCATGCGATTCAATTTGAGTGCAATTGCTTCCCTTTTTTTAGCCTCACGCACATGATCGTCATGTTTTTTCTGGGCGTCGTCATGTTTTTTCTGGGCGTCTAATGCTTCCTGAAGACGTTTTTCGCACTCTCCACACAAACGATGGTCGTTGTCTTGGTTAATAATAGAAACAACACCATTACATGAATTTTTTACGTCTTGGGCTCGTACTTCGAAAAACTGAAAGGCCTGTTTTTGTAACCAATCCAATTTGTCATCCGTTGTACCATGTGTTTTATAAACTTCGACCACGAGTTGAACGGCACCCGATTCGTCTATAAACGCACCGTCGACCGAAATGTATTTGCCGTTCGTCATCGTTAATCGATGTTCTGTGACGTAAGTATATTTTTCTGGTACTTTGTATGTACGAACAACATTCCCACATACTTGTTCGCATTCGACACGGAACACAACACGTGGCTGTCGACCAAACCAAAGTTTGGCCTGAAGGTGTTCGGGTGATTCGCCCTTGCCCCCATACTTTTTGATGTACTTGCACCCATCATTATGACAATCGTGCTTGTGTGCAAAGTGAGCCCTTCTTGACCCATCCTTAGATCCATTACGAAACACAAGGTCGTGGCCATCCGGACACTGAAGATAACTTGTTCCACCTCTCACTGCAGTCTGAACCTCATGCATATCTTTATATCTTTCGGGCGTAATGTCTTTTAAAGGACCACCGACTTTGCCATATTTACCTATTGGTATTAATAACTGTTTTTGTCGTATTTGTCGTTTATCGACACTCACCCCCGAACCTGGCAATGATCTTTTGTTGTTGATGGCTGACGACATTTTTTTTTACTTTGTTAGATTATACATATAATTGGAAAAAACATAAAAATTCCTTACGGATATAGGAATTTGCTTATAATTTTTTCTTGACTAATTTTATTAAATTTTGAACGTTTGTTACCTTCAAATCGAGAAGCTGATAAATTACGGGTACTGCTTGCCCATCGTTTTTATAGACTATATCGCCCGCCGCTTGCGATATAATGACCAAAGCTATCGAATTGTAGGCGTGCATAAGCTTGTCTGGGGGCAATCCTAATAAGAAATCCCACAATTCTACTACTTCTTCATAAACAATATTCTGTGAAAACAATAACATGTACCATTTTACTAGGATCAAAGACGAAAATATCTCCATTTCTTCACAGATTATTGCCTCTAACAGAGGTCTTTCTTTCCCTATTTTTTTTACCAGATCATTAATCCAAAACGTTTTGTTCCACTCGAACCATCCACAATTGAAATCGGGCATCATAGGTCGGATAATCCCAACAAGTGAGGAAAAACACCAAAAGGCGTCGGCCTTAGCGTGTTCTGTTTCGTCAAACACTATACACAAGATCACCATAAAGTAACTAAATCCTTGCAAATAGGAATCGCCCGATTGTACTGTGGCATATTCCAATAGCAGATTTTGAACATAGGCCGAATCTACTTTTGTTTTCCCTGAAAAGGTCCGCGGAATATCTGCAATGATTGTTTGTAATGTACTTTCCGAGACGTCAATACGATTCTGTATATATTTATAGTATACAGAACGTTTGTAGGCGATGTCTTTACCAATTAGACGATTGCGCCATAGTTGTCGACGGTGCATTGATATTATTTTTTTATACAGTTAAATACGGTATATAAACGTATAGTAACAAACCGTCTAATCCATAAATGGACAACCTATTTACGACTCTAAGAGTTTTACTTATTTTTTTCTCTATCAGTATATGGCATTCGTTTGCAAACGAGAAGATGTCTGCTGGGACGCTGGAAGTCGGGTCTTGCAGATTGTTCAAATCTGATTTATTTTTGAGCGTTTTGTTGGTACATTTCCTTATGATTTGCATTTCGTTCGCCTTTTTGAAGCGGCAGCTAAATTTATATTTCGCCACAATTAATATTTTGTTAGGGGCATTTATCACCATGTCAATAAAACCTCCTACGTGGTATCTATCGTTTCAATGGAGCGATTGTTACGATCTGTACGATAACAATAACGGTATTAGTAAATTAGCGATGTTATCATATTTATTGATCACGGCGGGCGCAATAGAATTAATAGAATTGTTCTCTGAAACTACCGAGACAATGCAAATATTCAGATGCTGTGAAAAACGAGCCCGCTTGACATTTTCATGGAGAGATTCATTTATTCTGGCAGTATGTGGTGCTATTTTCTTCGGATTGTGTGTTCTGATGTGTTCTTTAGCTGTGGATTAAGCATATCGGTAAATAAACAAAACGTATTATTTGGTATCATTACTTTTACTCTTTCCAGGCACTGGTTCTTCCTCTTTTATTTTTATTTCTTCCTCTTTTTCTTCATTTTCGCATACTTCTTCCACACTACATAACTCACGTTGAAATTCATTCTTTTTCTGTCGGTTGTTTTTACGTCTTATTTGACGTATTTTTCGTCTCTTCTTTTGTTCTTTTCTTTTTTGGTGTTTGTCCATTTCGCTACGCTTGAGACAGAATTGTTAAATAGGTCTTTTTTACTGACATTTCATCACCAAACAACTAATATCATCTGCGCCGTAATTGTGTTCGACTATCTCTATTTTTTGGACTATTCGGCTGCTTCCGTCAAAAAATTGCACGAATACACTTCCATCTGTATTTTCAGTCTGTAATTTGATCGTTTTTTTCCCAACAGTAAACGAACTGGCTTTAACATTTGGCCTGAAATAACCTTTGACATTGTAACACTTGTATTGCGAAGGCAATTCGTTAAAGTGTGGCTCAATCCACCGTTTTCGTGCTGCCTCCGTAATTTCCGAAGCCGTCGTGCCTTCCGAAAATAGTATTCGATCTTCGGGATGAATCATATCAGAAACTCCGTCCGACGTCATTACAATGTGACATTGCTTGGGCAATGTTAATGACCGTGTAAATGCGGGCAACCGCGACATTCCACGATGGCCAACAAAAGAACAGGTCGCGATGATTTTTTGCGTTCCAGCCCAGTTAAAATAGCTTAATCTCTTTCTAAGACACATCGATATGCCGTCTTTATTTGGAATCATCTGCAAAGAGCTATTGCATCGCAATATCCCGTTCTCGTGTAATAGTTTCATACCCGTTTCGTCGTTTCCAATAGTTTGACAATCGTGTATCGGTTGTTGGTGAATCATTTGGCCGTCCTTGTATACATTCACAGAGATATCACCAGCAGAGATTATTTCTAATAGTCTTGTATTTTTATTGTAAAGTGTCAATGCGATCATCGCCCCAGATTCTTCGTTTTGACACAGATCTTGGCACATATCCATACCAATTTCGACACCCTTTCCTTTTACCATTGTAGATAATATCAATTCGGCATTTGTATCTATGATAGTCGTGCATCCTTTGCCAGAATGTCCGTCACCAACCAGACAAGCTATGAAATTTTCCGTTTCTAAGCTTTTTGGTTTTATATCTTCAACGGAACATAACTGCAAAATAGATGTCGATATCGAATTCATATCTTGCGTTGATATGACCCTAATATACATTTTTTCCCAGTAAATGTGTTACAGTTATAGGTTTTTGGGGTTGCCCGTCTTCGACTATGTAGACATAATAAAAACATTAACTGTGGCTTTGTTTTTGCGGAAGAAAACAACATAATTTCCAACCGTCGAATAATGCAACTAATTGGCGAAGAAAAGATTGATGAATAATAATAATTATGTACAAATAAATAAAAAATAAAGATTGGAAACAATTATAAACAAAACAAAATAAGCGTATAGGAAAATAGATTATTTTTTTGGCAGTGCCGAGGGTTGTAGAATATATTTTTTAAAGCTTTATTATTCATTTTTCTTTTTATCATCTCTCTCGTTAAAGTACCAACTATATAGCATATAAAATTTATACAATACATTTTCAATGCTTAAGAACCAAAGACTAAAAACATGAATTTCCTCACCCATATTTTGGTATTTTCCAAGATAAAGTAGAAAGCAGCTGATACAAATGAAATAAAAAATAATTTCACAATTCATATTTTGGTATTTTTGATATGTTTTTCGCAAAGGTTCGTAGGTTGCAAAAAAAGAGTTTAAAATAGATTTGGAGGCGTTTTAGCTACTTTTTTTCAGTTTTTTTTCAGATATTGTAGTTTTGGTTTTGTATTGAACTTGGTATTGTTTGAATATATTTTCTGAACTGAAGATACGCCATAAAAAACAGAATATTTAGGAAATGGGTACATTTTATTTTCTTTGGCGGAGCCGAGGGCCAAGGCCCGAAAAAAGTTTGCGAAAAATTCTCAAACTTTTTTGAGAATTTTTTTTCAGCCATTTCCTAAACATTCGTTACGCCGTTAGGAAATCTTACCCGATTAATCGGGTAAGATTTCCTAACGGCGTAACGAATGTTTAGGAAATTGGTACATTTTATTTTCTGAAAAAAAAGTTTGAGAAAAAATTTTTGGCGGAGCCGAGGGCCAATGGTATTTAGTATAAATATCCAACTGCATTTATAAAATGCCAATAATCAAGCTCAATGTTGGCGGCAAATTATTTTTCACTACCTTTGAGACTCTCGATAGTGAGGCGTCGATGCTCTCTGCCCTTGTCAGAAATGCGAACCCTGCCCAGTTTATTGATGGTGCGTTATTTATAGACCGTGACTACACCGTGTTCCATTTTATTCTAAATTTCCTGCGAGGCAGTTCAATTCTGCCGAAGAAACATTCCACCGATTTCAAACTGCTGTTGGAGGAATCACAATATTACAGTATAGAGAGATTACACAGATGCTTGTACCATATGACACAACCCGACTTTAAGAAAAACGACTTGGTTTTTGTTAATGGTATGAAATGCACAGTAGTTGAAGCTAATGACCATGGTTACATCGTGAGCAAAAACAAAAAGAGATTTAGGATACACAGTAGTGACGATATAGCTCCTACATTCATCGAGATAAACGACAGTATAATTATGTATAAAAACACGAAATGGGTCAATGTCACCTGCATCCGAACACCATGCGCCAACAGTGATTATTTCGTAGTTAAAATGCCAGACGGGGACGAAATCCCAGCGAATAAGCAAAGCAACTGTCTACGATTTTAGATGAAAACTTGTAATAAATTAAACGATGTCAGATAAAAAATTTGTCGATATTGACGCTCCAATTCCACTGGCTTTCCAAAACAAACATCCAAAAAACCGCCTGCAAGACCATATCCAGCCAATTATCCATCATGCAGGTAGAGAGCACAACCAGGCAGAGCCCGAAATGAAAGTGATGTAGGTGGAAATCGCATGTCTCATCGGCCTGACAGACGAAAAATGACAATACGTTTGCAATTATAACCGCAAGGAACACGCGGACAAAAATCAACCTATTTTGTATTTCTGGCCTGCAACAGCGTTTTGTCCATTCAAAAGTAAAAAGTTTCACAAACCAATAGATTATTATAGCAACAACGACCGTAAACACTCCGAAATAAGTCCACCACTGATCGTTAGTCAGATCACTGTTCAGGGACGTCTGAAAAAACGCAATATTTCTAATACTCCCGTAAATTGCAGTCGATCCCAACATTGCAACAACGAACCCAATATACCTGCCTAAACCTATGAAAAACTCCCTCGTACACCTACACCATTTTTTAGCGCCTAAGCACGTCAACTTTTCAAACCCGTGCCAACGGAAATTGATAAAACAAAATGCAAGGAAACCAACCATGCAAAGGTCTCCAAACAAGTCCACACCACTTAATTCTGTTTGTTTAATATCCTGTGCTCGGTAAATAGAATATCCAATATAGAAATTTATGCAAAGTGTAAATACGTACAATGTAACACCTAAAAACGACTGACCATATTTATTTTTTTCGGCACATCTCGTGAAAACTTCGAAAAAATTAAATGGGTTGTTTTTAACCAGGGTTTTTTCGTTGGGACTAATTAGTTGCACGGTTAAATCTGTTTGTGCTTCTGTCCTCGTAAATTGAGGACTCAATTCAAAATTTAGACTCATAATTTACAACTGTGAATACAATGTTTATACCGATTTTTTCCCCCAAGGCCCGAAATTCCTACAACTGTTACGATTTTTTTGGAAATAACTAAATTTATGATCTCAAATCAACAGAATAAAAAATGGAACTAAATCCTGGTGATGCGTGCCCACATTGTTGGCATTTGCCTGATATTCAATTTGAAGAAGGCGGCATTTCGACATTCTCTATTGGCAAATTGATAACGACCCGTGGCGGTATTCTCGGTGAAAATCTTACCTGTAATATTTGTCATTTTGATTTGCCTCGAGCCTTGCGCTGTAATCACTGTAAACCAGGTCAGCCATGTGGCAAACACTATGCTACAGTTTACAACGGTACACAACACAATTATATGCCGATCGACCTACATTTTGTTTACATGCGTAATTCGCCCTACGATCGTGATTGGTCCAATCGGCCAAAAAATATAGGAAGATGGTACGCCAATCAATGTGGTAACTGTTCGCAGGCGATACAAATCTTAAAAAGATTTACCGCTCCGGGTGCAGACGTGAATTTTAAACTGAGCATGTTACGCACCGATAACAAAATAGATTTTCAGCAAGGGTTGCGTGCTATTTGCTGCGAATATTTCACAGGGTCAGATTGTTTATCTATAGCGATAAATACATTTTACAATACATTATTAATTAAAGAAATAGAGTTTTAATGTTACAGGATTTATTTTTAACTATTCTTATTCAAAGGGATTGACTTCAGTGTAACGTTCCAGATGATCCTCTTTTGTTGCCACCGTTGCGTAGTGTGTTTCCAAAGCCAGTAACATCGGATGCTGGGCAACGTGTTGTTCTTCGGCCCCACTGACTTCTTCGACATATGATTCTTCTTGTGCTTCAGGTGTTGTGGTTTTAGTTCGTTTCAGACTTGACATTTTTATTATCTTAAACGAATGTTATATAGTGTCTAAAAACTGATTTTGAGTTCGGAAAAATTTGCTGGTTTTGGCGGGATCGGGCGTATTATTTAGTTCTTCTTTTTTTTCTACTGGGCTCTTCCTCTTCCTCACTTAAATCGGTTACGATATCGGTATAACCTGGGAACGCTCTCTTGACTGGTTTTCTGTGTAACAAGCACCCTGTAAGTATGGCGGTGGTGGTATATGGTAACCATTTTGGATTTGCTTTACCATTTTTTTCTCGAGGTACCATTGCTACTTCTAAGCAGTAATAATCAATTGCAGCGTTAATGTGTTTACAACATGTGTTTGGATGATGTTTATGATGTTGGCAGTTGCATTGGAAATGCCCTTCGCCATCGTAATTAACGGTGTATTTGAACCCTGGTAACCCAGTTTCTTTCATGATCACCTCTGTAATACGATCTGGTTTGGCATCAGTACGGTTTGGCGTATGTTCGAAACCGTATTTCGATGGATAATTTTCAAATTCTTCCAACCATGTTCTGGTGCCCTTATCCGAATCGAAATCCTTCTGGTTGATATATTTGCGAAATACGTGTTGGGTTTCGTTGACTGGAGTTGTTTCAACTTTGCCAGTAACACAATCGAGATCTTGACTGCTTTTGATTCGAAGACGTTGCTGAAGAACACAAAATGGATCAACATAAAAGCTTTGTTTTTTCATTCCTTCGATATTTGGAAAGGATTGACCGTATTGCCATCCAGAACTATCGACAAGTTCGAATGAAGCCAGTTTGATATGATTTGCAGTCAGATGTGACATTTATTTATATTTTTTTTAATTTTTGAAAACAGGTTAAGTCGGTCGGCAATATTGTCAGGTTTGTATTTTTGGTGTTTAAAAGTGAATTAGAGCGGTATTAAGGAATATTTCTGGTGGTCGGGTATTTTTTGAAGATATAAATTTGTATTGATCTTGTTTAGTTTTTTGTTTTGTATTTTTCTCTAATACTATAGGAAAAAAAAACAGAATACTTTTAGAGATTTTGTCGCGCACAAAAAAAAAGTATCAAATACAACGTATTTAATAATAATCTTATTTTTGTAAATGTCAAATAAAACAGATTTTAAGTTTGAAGATATGTTTGAGTATGATTTTGACAGTCTTGTAGAGTTTTATTTTAGACCTACACACGATCCACGTAAAATGGCAGCGGCGTATAGCGCTATTTTAGTATTGCGTGATTCAGTATTGAATGGGCCCTTATCAAATGTAGATGTTGCATTTATAGTGTACTTCTTTGCATTGGGCACCGCAAAGAATATGCACGTTTCGGTTGTAGACATTCAGAACCTGGCAAACCAGGTTGTTGAGACATTGGAAAAGAAGGAATATTCAAACATGAAATTGAGATTTGAAAGCAACACGGTGGTATACGATGCATTGGAAACATTGAAAGGTGAAGATTGTGAATTTTTACTTGAGCATATGGTCGAGGAGGAAAAAACTCATCCAGGGCAGATGTTAGCAACATTAAAGAGAAACATTGGTGTATTATCCGAAGTCAAACAATTTGTTCGGGGTTCAGCAGTTTAAGGAGTGTTCTTTCTTTGGGTCTATGTTTTTCCGCAAATCTGCCGAAAATTACTTTTTAAAATATGCTATAAAATTGTAGACAGCTTGTTTGATTGTACTATTAGGTGCATTCGGTGTTACACTGGTTTTGATTTTCATTGGCTTGTTCTTCTTCAATTTACTTGTAAAGGCAAACATTATATTTTTGTGTTATTTAGCCAACCTGTGAGCGAGTGGGTTTATAGTATGTTTTGATTTGAGGTGCAGCCATTCTTTGAACAAACACATGTAAACTATTCCAATTTGTATCGGTTTGTTCAAGTTTGTATTTTCTGAAAAGTGTTAGCTGTTGTTTTTTGAAGCCAATCATATATGTTGTATTTGACATCATAGTCGACATTTGTTTGATTGTTACTGTGTTTTTCGGGTTCGATATGAGCCGTGGCTGATATAGATAATTTAAAAATGGAAAATATGCTCTGTCAATTTCGCTCGAAGCCATAATTGGTTCATAGATTTCGACAAGTTGTTGACAAGACCAGCCAGATTTGATGTGACCATCACAGCCTTGGCAGCCATTCATGGTTTTGTCTTGTTTCCATAATTTTAAACAATGCGAACAAAAATACTTGTCCATTTTCATAAACAAAAATACAGATTAAATAGGGTAATTATTAAACAATTTCCTCTTTTGATACGGAAGGTGATGGGGCTTCATTTTCATCTGAAATCACTTGTAATTCCGCCTCCGGCTCGACTTCTTCTTCACCTTTTTCTTCTTCACCTTCTTCTTCTTCTTCTTCTTCTTCCAATAATTGCACATACGGCGTACAACAATACTCAAATACCTCATCCCAGAAAAACAGGACGACGATCATCCCAAGGCAGCCAAGTATCATACAAAAAGACGTTAAAACTCCCACCCACGCATTCATTTGTCGCATCACTTTGAACCTTTATAGATAATTTTTGGCGGAGCCGAGGGCCTACGGCCCGAAAAGTTCAGTCCGACCCAAAAACCTATAACTGTTACGAATTTATAGGAAATTTTTAATTATTACCAACTTCAATAAAACATAAAAACAACTACTATAAAATGGCTTCAGATTCTACCCAAATGACCGACCACCGCGTTTGGCAATATTTGATCGGAGAAGAATGGATCAATTGCACTACCGAAAACAGTCGACTTTTGAGTAATCGCCAAAAAAACCCGACTTTAGAACCAATTTTTCTACAAAATGATCAAGGTATTCTTTGGGGCAACCCGGAAACGCAACGGATGAAATTCCGTTTGAACGACGATTTGAATGCCGCCCAAAACACCGCACTGCGTATCGGAATTAACGAATCGGAAGGACCTATTCATGTAGTAGAGTACATTAATTTGGACAATGATATGGAATCACATATTTTAATTCCGCCAAAAGCACAAAGAATATTAACAAATATCAAGCGACCGAATCCCGAACGTCTGGATGTAAATATCGGTACGGATTGCTTGGTTGCCCAAAACGGTAATATTTATATGAAAACAGCGAGCAATACCCTTGTACAATGCCGATTTGGAATCACTGATTTGTCCCATTATCAATTCAATGAAATTACGAAGGCAAGGTTTTCTTGGGTTTTCCAAGGACCATTTCGAACCAACCGAATGCACAGAGCCGTCCGAGAATTGGGGTTAACGTTACCCTCCGACGAGAGTCTGGTATTGTACGACTTATTCGACCGAGTTTTTGACCCAAATGACGAAGAAGCCACCGAATATGGGCCGTTTCAGTTTCAAGATTTCCTAGTTTCTCGTGAGAAATTTGGCTTGTCAACGTCATTGATGGATAAATATCATGCCATTGCATCGGAAGATTGGCAACCATTCAGTTTAGTCCAGAACGCCAAAATCGAGGCATATCGTGCCAAACAATCTCCAGGCGTTAATCTTACCATCGGTGGGGTTGTTTATATGATCGTTTTTGATTCTGGTGCTGGTAGCAGTGGTTCTAATGCCGTTTTAATTCGGCCTTCGCGCTATAATAAAATCTTAACCAATATCGAAGATCAGTTCAAAGAAGACAGTCTGCGTGATTTATTTGCAGCTCTGGTAGTATTTGACGTGAATCCTGTTGATTTTGTCCATAATGCAGACGCTGAAGAAATGTTAACAACCGAACAAAAGGAAACGATCATACCATTATTGCTTAAGGTCCAGCATCCCACTAGGTATATGGGAACAAGAATTCAAGAGTTAATGCCAGCATTGCTCGATAAATTCAAAGAGTGCGACATTAAAATGTCAACAGAAGAAACAATTAATGAAAAGAAATTATGTTCGAAAATTTTTCAAACGTTTTATACGGGATTATCAGTACCAATCGCCGCCCACCATAGTTTTGAAGAGATGATTTCTTTTATCCACGAACAACAGAGCTGGATTGTGCCGGAAGTTGGTAATTCTGTCAAACGGTGTGATATATGTTTGGAATCGGAGATGCCTTGTGTACTAACCCATTGTGGGCAGAATGGAGCCTGTTTAAAATGCTGGGCTGATTCTCTGGTAGAAAATTCGTTTAAATGCATGTTTTGTAGGCAAAAGGTGATTTCTGAGTCTCTAACAATATTACTTGATGCGGATCTTGTTCCGGAACAAGAGGTTACTCCGGAACCAGATTTAGGGTTAAGAAGAAGTAAAAGAAGAAAGAAAACTAAATAATTTTTTTTATATTGACCATGTTTTTTTTTATATTTAAGAATATTGGTCAAGTTCCTATAACCTTGTTCATTATTGTTACATTGTTTTTATTTTATTTTTTTCTTCTTTTGATTGAATAACTTGCCGACGCGGAAGTTTGTTTTCTTTTTTTGATGTTACGTCGTACACCCAATTTTGGCATTACTGTTGATTTGGTTGCTCTGTTGACGCGACGTCGTACACTTAATGTGTGATGGCTGCTGTTGTTTGCGAGAGATGAATGAAACCATTCTGTGAACATATCTGATGTGCATTCAACAGGAATTTTATGATCTTCGAACGCCACGAGATAATCTCCAGGCCGAAGACCTTTTCTGTAGGCTTGTTTTTTGGGACATACTTCGGTCACCTCAAGCAAGCCATTAGTGGTTTCTTTAATCTCGAATCCGCTTTTCATTTTTTTGATTAAAATAATTTTTATGGGGCGCCCACATTGTTGTAAAATTTTCAATCTTGCACGATGAACAATAGTATTGCGATGCAAGCCGTTTTGGAGTACCGGTAGCATGTTTTGACGAACACAACCCTCTTTTATGAGAAATGTTTCGCAAATAAACATCACACGTTCGACCGATACTTTATGGCCTGTATTGAATTCTTGGTTTGCGCAGTCAATAATGTTTTCCATTGTAATCGGTGTTTTGGTGTTATGTACATGTTCGTGTTCAATTTTTGCTGCGTAAAAACAAGCAGCTGCTGTTGCAGCTTCGCCTTGTGGCATTTTGTTTACGTTATCGTCTGTTTCATAGCTTGTTGGTGGATGTTTATTATCATAAAGCTGCTGCAATATCACACTGGCACGGTTGGTGATTCTATTCATGACCGTAACATCTGAGAGAGATGACAACACATTTTTTATCATGGAATTAATTCTGTTGAACCGAGTTTTGTGTGACGGCACTTGTCCATTTACTTGCGGTCCAGAAGTATTGGATCCAAGCAATGTATTTGCCGGTGCATGGTTCCGAGCATTTTGATCGACTTTGCCTTCCTCGTTCATAGAGTTAGTGGACAAATATGTCACCAAAGCTGTGACATTTCCACATGCCATACATGCTTCTTCGGATTTTTGGTCACTTCGAACAAATGTATCGAAACCACAGGTTTCACCAGTTTTGCTCGACGTTCCGTGACAGTAATGTGTGGGATAACGTTCAACAATTAATTCGTGATCCTGCAAATTGTCGATCAATTTTTGCACATATTGTGCGGTATCATTAGGTCTAATTCTGTTACCGCCAACGCGGGTGACCCTTCCAACGCCGACAGGGGTGTCGTTCAAAAGGCGGCTGTCGCGCGTTTCACGATATTTAGGCTGATGTCGGGCGGAATTAGTCGTCACAGGCTTATATTTATCCCCATTACTTTCAATTCTACTATGACAATGATTTGGACATAATTCACCGCCACGTTTTTGAAATGTTTTTTTTGATTCCGATACATCAATTGGTTGATGCAATATTTGGCGTGACATTTTTGTTGTTTTTGTTTTGTTGTTTATTGATCGGTTTGTACTTAAAACCTTAAAATGTGTTACAGTTTTAGGTTTTTGAAAGAGGGGGGTTGGAAAGAGATATTAGAAAATATTTTTTTTCAGAAATTAATTTCTTCAGATTTCAATAGAATATTCGCACAACCTCGCAGTTTACAAAATCAATGTTTAAAATCGATTTGGAGCACTATTTGGTAACTTACTTGTTTTTTGTTTGATTTTGTAGTTC
>Ga0115572_10003024_pt1 | contig 13310 bp, 31 predicted proteins | sample COGITO_mtgs_1206_FD_88681 | JGI IMG/M metagenome (GOLD analysis project Ga0115572, IMG submission 88681) | Pelagic marine microbial communities from North Sea - COGITO_mtgs_120607 | ecosystem: Environmental > Aquatic > Marine > Epipelagic | place: Germany:Helgoland, sampling site Kabeltonne... | reverse complement strand
CTACTCCCTAACCTTAACTAAACCAATACCTTAGCTTCCGTAATAGTAACGGTTATACTCTATACCCTTCTCCCAATCATCAGCCGTTAGGTATCCGAACCCTTTGTAGTTGTTGGATTCCGTAAGTACCTTCTCTATCATATGGGAGATACCAGCTTTAAAACTTTGAGTAGCGTACTCATCCTTACGAGCTAACTGAGTGTTAGCCCATTGTAACATACCTTCTACATTAACTGTCTTTCTACCTTTCATATCTCTTAGGGTTTATATATCCATCATTAATTCGTGATGACAATCTTTGCAAAGGAACTGATGTTCTATCTCATTACACACATCTTCTAAGTATGGGTTGGTAGTCCATACACCTAACTTCTCTTCACAATTCTCACAAGTATCAACCATATCGCCTAATACCTCTTTCACAATCAATTCTTTCTTTGTCATCATCTCTCTCTCAATTACAGTACTAACATACGAATAATTCCTGAGATATCCAAATTATTTCACACTTTTTTTTCATTTATTTTTAGCACTCAAGGCGCCGCATATAGAAGCTTCCTTTATCACTGCCCCGCCCTTACACCCTTAATATACGAAATTAATTTGACATATACAAGCTTTTTTATGTTTTATTTATGTTTTTGGGCATAAAAAAAGGGAGCGATTCCTCACTCCCTTAGTAACCTCAACCCACTACTATAACCCTTATTTAGTAAACCCTTTGTAGGAGTATCTCATTATAGGCCATTTCATATGCATCTTTAAATGGGATATTAGCTCCAGGTTCCGATAGTTGAAGTTGTAACTGCTTAGCTAACTCTCTGACTTCCAGTGACTTACCTGATTCTTCTACTTTCTTCCGTATCTGATAATAGTTCATCACTTCCATTCGTTAACCTCAGCAGTTAATCCTCTTAGTACTTCCAACCTCTCATTAGCTTTTTCACACACCTTTTCCGAATCTGATATAAGTGCGGATAGTAAAACCTCAGCAGCTTTCTTCCTTCCCCACTTCTTAGGATACACAAGCCGATTGCCAATAGGTAAGTATTCCCTCTTCACCAAGCCTGGTGATTTAGGTTCGGATAGGATGTACCACTTTCCATCATCTTGGTGGAGATACATCACTTCCTGCATTTCTCTATTGTTTGCTACTTGTTCTCCCATAATATGTAATAGAGCGGAAAGGTGGAGCCGCCCCACCATCTCCGAGCTGGTAGCCCGGCGAGTTTCTCTCAACTCTTTTCCCGCAGTTGTGGTGATGATGCTACCTCCCCATTCGGAGCCGAGTTATCCTTATTCTCATCATCGTTGAGCGAATGGTTGGAACTGCCCCAACTTCTCCGTACTGGAAGTACGGTGAGTTTCTCTTAACTCCTCACTCGCAGTTTCTTTTTCATAGTGGTTGGGGTTAGAGCAATTCTCAATCACCTCAACAACAGTACTAATATACGAAATAAAAATGAGAAATCCAAATTTATTTCAAACTTTTTTTACAAAGCGTTCAATTGATTCAAACTCTCACTAAAATCAACACCGGCAATAGTGTTACTCTTCACAACTACTTCACTATCCCATTGTTGTTGGATGAAGTAATCTAACTTCCGATGAGCTTTATCAATCTCAACAAGGTTGCGGCTTTTAGTAGCCTCAATTAACTTTCCAGTCCAATACTCAATCTTTGGGTAATACCCATTTGGATACTTATTCATATTATATCAATTTTAGTGCTTTGTTAATATTCGATTCCGTAGCTCCATATCCTTTCACATTCTCAACAGCTTTCTCTAAAGAAACCGGTCCGTAAACATATACTCCGTTCATCATATCTTTCAACATTCGAACCACATCAGGTAGAGAACAAAACTTTGGACGGTTGTTAACTGAAAGAAATTTAACGTTAGCAGTGATAGTAGTACCACTCTCACTCACAGCGCCTGATTCTTTACTCTCATACATATCAATCATCCCATTGAACTTTCCGTAAACAAATTGGTTACCCCAACTCTTTACATCTTCAATGATACTCTTATCAACTTCGTTACCAACCTCATCAGAGATATACACATCAACTGAGTTCCCCATAGAGAAGGAAGAAGATGAAACACTCACTACCACATTCGGATAGTTTTTCTTTACATATTGCTTGAGGAGGTTACTCCCAGCTGATTGGGTGATACTAATCTCAGGCTTCATCGGATTACCATTCCAATCTTTTGTTCTTAGATGTTTAATAGGAAGGTTGAATTCCATCCCATCTAATTTGAATTTGAATTTCTTACTCATATGTGTTTTAGGTTTTAAAGGTTTAACTCTCACTCTCAATTACAATACTAATATACAAAATTAATTTGAATCATGCAAGCTTTTTCTCAACTTTTTTCAAATTATTTTTGTCGTGACTGCCGGTGAGTCTAAAGCCTGCGGCATCTATTGCTGTTTTCCCCTATACTACTCCCACCCAGCCACCCTTAAAGATACAAAAAATAAATGAGAATTCCAAATTTATTCTATGACAATTTGTCAAATACCCCAATAAAGTTATCAACAGCCCCTTCGATAGTTATCAACATTCCAAAAGTTATCCACAATGACGAATTGTCAGGCCATATGGCTTGTATGTTTCATTTTATTTTTGTATATTAGCTATTACAGCTCCTTTTTCTAGCTCTTTCAGGGATTGTCTCTAAGCGATTTGGGGGTGTAAGGGTGTTTGGGGGTAGCTCGGTGTGAGAAGTGTGGAAGAATCAGGGCCAGGGAAATCAGGCGCTCACCATACACACACACAAGCTACATTTACTATATGATAGGGTACTTTTCCTAGCTCTTTCTAAAGTAGTGTGGTATTAGGTGGTAGAAAGTGGGGAAAAGTGGTAGGTAGTGGGATAGAGTAGTAAATATACCTATTTGTATATAAATATTGAAGTGTAGCGATTAGGGGGCTTGTAATGGGGGTTAATTATAAGAACGTATCATAATTGATATGTTCGGAGATGAACGTAGTGATTCGAGGGATATCAAAATATAGGTTTTAATCTCTTAATTCCTCTCCTATCCTCTTCTTTATATCTTCTATTTTCTTTTGTATCTCTTCTATTGGGAAAGCGTTTTCTTCTATCTCTTCTTCAATATCTAATAGGTTGAACATTATATCGATTAGGATATTCTCATAGCTTCTCTTTATCTTATTAATCTCTTTTTGGTGTTGTTGTGGAGTTATCATAACTGAAGGGGTTATTAGTTATCTTATATAACTATTATATCTTCTTCTTTATCTATTGGATTACTTCTACTACTATTCTTAGCTATTTTATTTTTAGTAGGGTTTTCAAACTTCGAGTTGGTTGAATTCGGGCTTGTAGGATATCTCATTCATTAAGTGGTGAAATTGGGTTTTTGGTAGGATATCTCATTCAATGAAAAAACCCACCTTTTTGGGGTGGGTTCTAATTTGGGGATTTGATTCCTATGATTTCTTTGAATTTTACTTTGTGAGTATCATAATGATTTAAGATTTCATCTTTGTATTTCTCATCGTACAATTCTCCTTTTCCTGGCATTATCATATCGGTTTGAATTCCATAGGATTGATTCAGTTCCTTGAGTTTGGATTCAAATTGTACAGCTCCTAGCGCTTGGAATTGTTCCTCTCTTAATACCTCTATGATTTGAAATGCTTCCGAACCTTCGTATCTATTCTCGGCAAATCTATCTTTGATTGAATTCTTAGTATATCCTATTTTGATTCCTTTATTTGTTCTTACTACATAGACAATATGAGTTCCAAAACAGCTATCGATTCTATTCACTATATAGGGTACTAACTTAGGATAGTTTGTTAGTAAGGTAGGTAACCATTCAGCCATTCTTCCCCAATCTTTACTTTTCTTTAACTCTTCGTAAAGTTTGTAATCATCTATATTTTCACTTTCCCAAAATTTCATCCTACAAATATACGAAAAATATTTGAAACATGCAAATCTATTCGGTTCTAAATCTCCATAGTGGGATATAGACCCAATGGATTAAATCGGAATATTCATCCAACATCTCGTCTACATCTTCAATAGGGTTTCTATCTTTATGTAGAAAAGTTTCATCAAATAATCCACTCTTTAAAAATACAGGAGTGGATACGCCATTTTCGTTTTCTAAGACCTTAGGTGTTTCAAACATAATAGGTTAACAGAGCCTCTTCTCTTTGTTGGTGGAATCTTTTAGAATCTACATTCAAATCCAATAATTGGATAAGTTCCTCACCTCTATTCCAAGCATCCAATTCATTCATAAATTGGTACATATTGAATTCTTTGGGTTTCTCCATATCATCCACATTTCGGTAATGGTTACATACTCCATTATCATTGGATTGTAATACGTGTCCAGCTTCGTGGAGTAGGGTAATTAATCCGTTTTTCTCTAAGTTATAATTGTGGTGAATACAAATCGTTTGCTCATCATCGGTTTTAATATAACAACTAACTGAATCAATTATTACATTCACATCGTAGTATTTTAAGAAATCTACTACTTTTTGGAAATCGGTAGGAAAGGTACTCATTGAGATTTTTGGTTTAATCTTTCCAATTGAACTTGAGCTCTTCTTCTATGAATCACTCTTATTTGTTGTTGGTTTCTCCAACTTCTATCTTCATGAGCTAACTCAGTTCTCATTTCTCTTTCTTTCCAAAGTCTATCTTTCATTCGTTGGTCCATATTAGTAAGGGGTTTAATTATCATTAACTCAACACCTCTAATCTAATAAGAATTTTTGTAAAAGTCAAGTCTTTTTTAAAGATTTCTTAAAAAATTTTCGATAGTTTTGATGAACCCGATAATGAATCCGATAACAAAAGCTCCGGCGGGAATGAACCATAATAAAGTTTGACGAATCCTAGCAGAATTAGTCATTTCGTTTGGACTTATATTGTATTCAAAATATGCTGTCCAAATTATACCTATAATTAGGTAAGTTAAAATTCCATTCATATGAATTTTTTCTTTTTAGTTTCTATATTTCTTTGAAGGTATTTCATATGTTCGGTTAGATAGTGTTTAGCATATTCCTCCATAATTCTATCCATTGTAGTATGATGGGAAAACGCAGTAGATTCTATCGGTCTATTTTCCCACTCATTTTTATCCAACCACTCCTTAGCGCCCATTATTCCAATGATTTTTTATAAAAAAGTAAAAAAACCAAGCTAACATTATTGGCCATATTAATACAAATCCAAATCTTTCGATATTATTGAATTCATTTTCAGTTCCTCTTAAAATCATATCGAAAATCAATGTAAACAAAATTCCCCAAAGTAGATAAGTTATCATAAATTTTTTTTATAGTGATTTTTGTAATAATTTTCACTCATCAAATTCCCATTCAACATAGTGTTAACTGTAACAGCTTCATTAAAGGTTTCATATCTGAAAACCACATCACCTCTCACAATAACCCAATTTTTTTGATTTTTTAAATCGGGTCTATCCATCCAGCTCCATTCGTTAATACTCATCTCCAAGGTAACATTGTTAATCCTATCATATTTAGAACGAATTCTAAAACAATTACAAATACAAGTCCAACTCCTATTTGCCATGCCCACCATTTCCAACCTTTTAGATTATCAACCCATTTTCTACTTTTAGAGTTTCTTGCTTTTTCATACATTCCACTCTTTTCACCTATCTCACCAGCCCAATAGTTTGGGTCAACCCAATCTTTTAGTTTTATTAATGGATAAAATATGAAAGTTAATACTTTGTGTATTTTGGTATTTCTAATTATTATACTTAATACTACCGCAACTATCAAAGTTCCAGCTGCAAGTAGATTTATAATTGTTTCTTCACTCATCTTATTATTTCAATAACCAACTTGAGGATTGGATTTTGTTTCCTAATCCATCGATTAATTCAATACCATTTTCTTTACAAACCTCAACTTCTGGGATTGTATCATTATTTTGGTCACCACCATTAGCGAATACCAAATCATAAACCTCACCAAACATCTCAGCGAATTGTTTGAGGGTTTCACATTGTGTTTTATCAGTATCTTGAGAAATTAGAGCATAATCTACATATCTAATTGCTTTCACAATTTGTAACCTCTCATCCTCATCCATAAAATACTCCGAACCTTTCAGTTCTCTTTGTTTATCAGAATTTACAATCACCCAAAGTTTATCAGCGTGTTGTTTTGCTAACTCAAATAATTCTAAGTGTCCTTTATGAAGCGGATTGAAATATCCACTAACTATAACAGCTTTTTTCTTACTCATATTATTTATTTTTTAAGTAAACTTCTTTGTAGTATCTCTCATCCATAAGGATGCCCTCCAATGAAGATTTCATAGCTTCCTCTTTGGTTTGGAAATGGAGCGCATGTTCTCTCCCATCTCTCTTACCTACTACTACCCACCCATACATTTGGTGGATATCTCTGGGTTTATGTTGTTCTTGACTCATAATTTTTCCTTTTTAGTATAAATATTCTTTAATATTTCTTTTTCATTTCTATATCCCACAACATTTCAAGCTCCCTAATTTTCGATTTCGAGCTCATTATCTCTTCATTTTGGGTTTGAATATGTTCTTGCATGAGCTTGATTTGGTGTTCTAACCTTCCAATCTCAGTTTTTAGTTCTTTATGTGTTTTCCACCATTTCAACATTATAATAAGTGTGGTTTAGCTTCATTCTGTCCAGCATTGGTTACTACTACATATTGTGGTATAAAGGTATCGATGGTATCTGCTCCAGCATATGATAGGGCTGATTTCACTCCATCCAATAATCCGTTTATGATGAATTTCACTCCTCCCTTATAAGGAATTACAGTTGATTCACCTTCAACATTTCTTACAGCTTGTCCGTGTGCTGTTTTCGTTTCCAAAGATGCTGAACCTCTATATCGTTTGTACAATCCGTTTGGTTTCTCTAAGATTTGACCAGGGGATTCATCAGTTCCAGCCAATAGTGAACCTAACATAACATTATCTGCACCAACTGCTAGTGCTTTTGAAATATCACCAGAAGTTCGGATACCCCCATCAGCCATAATAGGTACATTTGATACCTTTGCAATTTCCTCTAATGAAGTTACATTTGGTACACCAAACCCAGTTTTGATTCTGGTAGTACAAAGTGAACCACCACCGATTCCAACTCTCAGACCATTTACTCCATAAGTTTGTAAGTGTTCAGCTGCTTCGGCTGTAGCAATGTTTCCAGCAATGATATCTACATGCTCTGGTAAATTCTCTTTACACCAATGAATCATATCCAACACATTTTGGTGATGACCATGTGCAACATCAATCAAAAGTACATTTGCTCCACTTTCAACTAATGCTTTTGCTCGTTTCTTATCATCTGATTGAACTCCGATTGCCGCCATAATAGGAACTTGTTTGATTTCCGCATGCCAATCATCGTACATCACTCCCCAATATTCGGCGATTCCTCCACCAAAACCTTCACCATAGATTGAATGATATAATCTTTTCACAATATCACTTTGTTCTTCAATACTCATAAATCGGTGAATACATCCAACTCCACCTAATTCAGCCATTTTGTAAGCCATTTCAAACTCACAAACGGTATCCATTGGTGAAGCTACGATTGGATTAAGTAACCCATACCTTTCACTCAATAGAGTATGAAGTTTGATATTTGTTCTTGATTTGATATTCGAAAAAGCTGGAACCAGCTGAATATCATCATATGTTAGTGCTGTATCTTGCATAACTTATTTCTCTTGTTTTGATTTAGTTTTATATACCAAAATATCCGTTTCGGTAATCGGTGCATTCATTATTTTCTTATATACTCTACATCCATACTTTCCACCTCTGGATGCAGTTTCGTTATCCGCATATCTTTGAGCTATAAATTGTGAATCACAAACCGCTACTAAATATGAGTGATTATTGATATCACCCCATTGATATGCAATTATTACATAGGTTTCCATTACATTATTTGATTTTTAAACCACTTTATCAAAATACTAGCGGTTTTGTAATTTGTTGCTAATGGTACATTATGTACATCACATAACCTCATCAACATACTGATATCCACATCGTGAGGATGTTTCCCCAATGGGTCTCTCATAAAAATAACACCAGTTATTTCACCTCTACTTACCATAGCAGCAATTTCTGCATCACCACCCAATGGACCCGATTGAACCTTTTCAACTTTATCAATTCCAGCATGCTCACAATGTAATCCTGTTGTTCCAGTTGTTACAATATCCACATCCTCTCTATTGAAAAAATCTAATCTTTTGGTTACAAAAGCAACCATATCAGCTTTTTTGTTATCGTGCGCTACTAATGCAAACTTCATTTGTGAAAAATCGTATTTAATTTTTTCCATTTATAACTTTTATTACTACAAATATACAAAAAATAATTGAGACCTACAAGTCTTTATATTCGGAATATCTTAAATAAGCCGAAATAATTCCAAATATTGTTATTACTATTATACCAAAAGTATTCATCCTCTATTTCTATATGGTAATTTTAAATTTTTGAATTGTAACTCAGGTAAAAAATCTACTATCTTTTGAGTTGTATCGGTTTCTATATTAAATGTAAGTAATCTTCCGGATTTTTCTCCTACAAAATATTCATTGATTATTTTTTTGTGATATAACCATTCTGATTTCCAATAATCTATTCTGTCTAATCTATTTTGGATAACAAATCCAAATGATTTTAGAAAAGAATCGGGATGTTTCGTATATTGCCTATCTCTACTATCTAACCACTTATCCAAACTTCTAATGTTATATATAAACTTTGAATTTGGATATTGTTCAGCGAATATTTGAAATTGACGTTGTACAAAACCTATATCTGTCCACATTACAATATCATCAGCTCCCTCACAAAGTAGCTTGTTATTGGATTGATTTTTAATGAAAAATTCTTGCCATTTTCCTTCACCCCAATGTACGGATTTGTATCCATTTTGAGAAAAGAAATCACAAAGGGATTGTGTTCCACATTTGTTAAACCCAATTTGAAATACTTTTACCTTCTCCATTTTGGCATTCCATTTAGTTTACCTTCAGATTTTTTAATCCATCTAGCGGGTACTCCAACATAAACTCCACTATTATCTATATTCGTAGATACCACAGAACCAGCTCCAATAATAACATCATTAGCTGTAACTTTAACTCCGGCTCTAAAGGTTACACCACTTCCTACAAAGTTGTAACCATTAACTTTAGTTGAACCACCCGTAGATATGTTATTAGCGAAGTGTGTATGTTCTCCAATTTCTGTTCCATGTCCAATACAACAACCTGGTGCAAGATTAGAACCCTCTCTGATAATTGTAAGTTCATTAGCTGAACCTCTAACTATAACACAATTACTACAAATCCTAACACCATCTTCAATCAAAACTCCACCTAACTGTCTGAGATATACTTTTTTATTATTATCCCAAACCCACATCATTCCCTCAGTACCTATTGTACAATTAGCATCAATAGTTACATTATCACCAATCTTAGTATGAGAATAAATTACACTATTAGGACCAATTGTTACATTATCACCGATTTCTACTCCAACTCCGATTGTAGCAGTTTTATGAATTTCACAATTTTTACCCACACTATATCCTTCATTGTTATTAAAAATATAAGTATTTGTTACTTTATTTGATAATTTGTAAAAATATAGTTGAGGGTCATCCACAACCAATTGTTCAACAGATTCATCAATATCGAATTTTTTTTTACAAATTAACTTACAATCTTTTAGGTGAGAAACGTGGTTAGGGGTATCACCATCATAATAGGTGATAGACCCTTTACCAGCATTTGGGAGAATTGATAACATTTATTTTATTTTTTTAACAGGCAATCCAGCATAGATTCCATCTTCTACTAAATCCCTATTTACAAATCCCAAAGCACCAACTACAATATTATCACCAATTTTAGTATCAGCTGCTATTTTAACACCAGCTCCAATATAAGTGTTATTTCCAATTGTAGTTCCGTGTTTAGTTACCCTCTCATGTGTTGAACCTAAAGTAATTGTATGAGGACCTAAGAAGCATCCTTCTTTGAGTAATACTTTAGAAGTTAAAATAGTACCATATTTAATGGTAACATTTTTTTCAACAACACAATCACCAGCAGTTCTAACTCTACCTTGAAGAATTGAATTTTCTCCGATATCATTATTTTTACCTATTTCACAATAGTTACCAACTACTGCCCCCTTTCTGATTATAGTACCAGAAGCAATAGTATTGAAGTTACCAACCTCAGCACCTTCTTCAATAATTACATCATCAGCGATGATATTGTATTGTCCTATTTTATTCATTTATTTATTGTTTATATATTTCAAATTTACTTAAATCCGGATAAGATAATTCTAAATCCGAATTTACTTTTTTCTTACCACCTTCATAGAATTGTCCCATAAGTAACAATCCTCTGGCGGCGAGTTCGGGCATCATATAAAAATTCCACCCCAACATATCAAAGTTATCTTCGTGATACGAACATTCTCTTCTTCCACTATATCTAGCTCTCTTAAACCAAAGATATGCATCATAATCATCGGTTAGAATCGCACCACCTTTTGAAAGTTTAAAATGTTTGTAAGGACCTGTAAACGAAACACACATATGTGTATTTGGTTTGTACATATCAGCTGTAAAAGTTAGAGCTGAATCCCATACATTAGAACCCTCTAATTGGTATGCTCCTTTGATAGTCTTTCCTTTAACTTTACGAAAGTTCACTTTAAGACCTGCATGAATGATTTCACAAGGTACTGATGGATATGTACGACTTGGTATCGTAAGAATATCTTCAGTTCTATTCATTACATTGTGTTCATAATATAACGCTAGAAATAGAGCGTTACTCATATTATCTACCGTTACTGCAAATCTAGCTCCAGTATAATGAGCTAATTTATCTTCAAATTCTTCAGTAATTTTATAAACTCCCTTACCCATTTCTTAAACCATTTATATAGTTTTTATATTGTTGAGAAACATCTCCACGACCCGCAGGTGAAATCCAACAATCACCTTTTGGCATAGTTGGTTCTGTACTTTGATACTCCCTTAAATCCCAATCTAAACTTCTACCTATATCGATACTTATTATATTCTCATCTTTCAGTTTTTCAGCTATATAACAAGAACCAATTGTACCTACTGAAGTTAATAATATGTTTTTTGAATTGGATTTGATTATACCTTTAATATCATTAATATATTCATCTAAAAAATCGGCTGCTCCTTTAGTTGGAGTTGAAACCATATTAAATTTTGATATATTGTAAGTTTCTTTTAATAATCTTAGGTAATTAGGTCCTATTGTAATAATGTTGTAATTTAATTCATTAGCTACATTAAAAAATTTAAACATATCTCCCATAACAGAGAAGTGTCTAAAAATACCCGAATGAAAATACGTTGTATTTGTTAGTTTAGAAATACGTTTTATTACATCATTTCTCTTTAATTGGATAGGAAAATCAGGTGCATATGTGCCAAATACATAACCCATACCCACACCAGAAGATATACCCATTTCTAATTTCGGTATATATGAATTTGTTAAAAAAAATATCCTTACAAATGCATTTATTTTATCTAATGTAGATTCTGAATTTAAGTTATAGTAATTGAATCCCCATTGAGAATTCTTATAACCATTATAAATTGTATCAGATATTGCTTTAAATTCATTTTGTTCAGCTTGTTTTATCAGAACATCATAATTATCATATCCATCTACAAATGAATCGATAATACCATGATTAAATCTAAGAAATTGATATGGATTAGAATCCCTAAGTATAGAGATAAAATAATCAATAGATGGATATTTGATTAGAATATCAGTATGTTCTAATGTAACCTGTTTCACTAATAATTATTTAAACCAACCTATTTTTTTTCCTTCTTTAACTCTTCTATCATACTCTTCTACTGAGCCAGGGTATCTGAATGCCCAAATGATAATCAGTATAAAAGTAAATGCAGCGTATCCTACAACCCTAAGTGGAACTGTGAAATACATTGAAATGAGTGATAAACACATCACACCTACCATAGCGTATCTACCCCTCTTTGGGTACACTCGTTTGGTTTCCCAATTGGTTAGGTATTTACCGAACAATGGATGTTCGTGTAACCACTTATTAAACTTTTCGGATGATTTACTAAATGCCCAAGCGGCAAGTACTACAAAGAATGTAGTTGGAACTCCAGGTAATAATACCCCAACGTAGGCCATACCTACGAAAAATAGCCCTAAAGCTATCCATAACGATTTTCTCATATCTTTTATTTAATTATAAACTGGCCAATTGTTGTTCGACCTTCTTCCAATAATTATAGGTTTTTGATTTTTTAGGTCCATTTGAACCACCATTCCAACTCCTAGCAATTACTTCAAAATCAGAATCTTTATGATGAAATTCTTTCCAAATCAAAAACATCTCAATAGATTTATCTCTATCGTATCTATCTTTTAATTTATATCGATATTTCACACCTTTTAGTTTGAGAATTCGGTTTACCTCCCTAACCATAATAGGTCTAATTTGCAATGCCCCCACAGCGTATTGTGAACCCAAATGAGTATCTCCAATAGCAGAATCATTACCTTGAGATTCTACAATAATCATTGCATCAATTAATACATCCAATGGTTCAATCTCAACAATTGGTATAGGTTGGATTGGTTTTGGTTCAATTTCGATTATCGTTTCCTCTTGCTTAAAATCAACATAATTAGTTGCTGCGAATAAAATTGGATAAACTACCAATCCTAATAAAAGTACAGTTTTGCTTGATATTTTTTTGTTTGACATAAAAATAAATATAAAGTTATTTGGATTCCTCTTTGGAATCTTTCATATACTGATGTCTTAACTCATTCAAAAGTTCTTTTTGAAGAGTATCATAATAACCATTTTCTTCAATTTTGGTAATCATTTCCCTTAGTTTTAACACCACTTCTTCACCCCCACTACCATCGCTGTAGATATTATCAGCCAACCAAACATCTAACTTCTTCAGAAATTTAGCTTGTTGTTTATCTAATGTATGGTGAACTGAGGTTTTCATAGATTTTCTAAGTAGTTAACTAACTTATTGTAAGTTTCTACACCACTTGAACTCATTCGTTGTTCTTCCCAACCCAAATCACCTACCATATCTTCAATAGATTCTAAGATATCATTCACCTCATCTTGAGTGAAAATCTTTTCAGTATATCCTTTTACTTTACTCATAACT
>Ga0115572_10003022_pt1 | contig 13315 bp, 9 predicted proteins | sample COGITO_mtgs_1206_FD_88681 | JGI IMG/M metagenome (GOLD analysis project Ga0115572, IMG submission 88681) | Pelagic marine microbial communities from North Sea - COGITO_mtgs_120607 | ecosystem: Environmental > Aquatic > Marine > Epipelagic | place: Germany:Helgoland, sampling site Kabeltonne... | reverse complement strand
TTGAACATTTTCAAAATAATCTTTTGCCTGCTTGAGAAGTATTGGCTGTGTCAAAAAGTCAATTACCGTCGTTGCCACAACTTTTGCTCCTGCTGTCCCTCCCTTATGAGCTATAGGAGTTGCCATGGCGATAGCATTTGACCAGTGATGCCCTTGAAGTCCTGGAATATTAGATGGGAAACGAAGCGTTACCGTTGGAATCGTCCATGAAATATCACCGATATCATCAGACCCTCCACTTCTTGGATTTTTAAGAGGCTTTCCAAGGTTGGAAAGTTCTAGCGCGAGGCCATCTGTATTTTTGGACTCCACCTCTTGCTGAACAGCTTTGGCTAGTGTTTGATCGGCTTCTGACCATTCAGGTAGTCCTACAGTTTGAATGTTGGCATACATGGTTTCAGCAATTACTTTATTAAAATGACGAGGCCAAGCAGTACCCACAATCTTAGAGCTCACCTTAGTGTCCGTCATTAGCGCTGCTCCTTCTGCTATATTATTGGCATCATTATACATTTTCATGATCCCATCATAAGTAATATCTCTTAAATAAAACCAAATAGAAGCTTTGGAAGGAACTACATTAGGCTGATCACCTGCGTCTGTAAAGATTGAGTGTGAACGTTTTAGAGGATGTAAATGCTCTCTTTTGTAGTTCCACCCTACATTCATCAGTTCAGCAGCGTCTAAAGCACTTCTGCCTCTCCACGGTGAGCCTGCGGAATGTGCCGCCTCACCTTCAAAAGTATACTCAACTGAGATTAAACCTGTTCCTCTTGCCTGACCGTATGATACTGATAGATTGCTGCTTACATGAGTAAAAATACACATGTCAATTTTATCGAAATAACCGTCTCTTACATACCATGCCTTTGAAGCAACCAATTCTTCTGCTATTCCTGGCCAAACCACCAAAGTACCGCCAAGATTGTTGTTTTTCATTTGTTCTTGTAGAGTCAAGGCCACAGTGACTATAACCGGTATACCCGAATTATGACCTTCTCCATGTCCTGGGGCACCCTCAACCATTGGTTTATGATAGGCTACTCCTGGATATTGAGAAGCTTTAGGGATGCAGTCTACATCACTCCCCAATGCTATGGTAGGACCTTCTCCATAACTCCATTTAGCCATCCAAGCAGTTGGAATACCAGAAATTCCTTTTTCAACCTCAAAGCCTGCAGCTTCGAGTATACTTACTAAATAAGCTGAAGACTCGTACTCTTGGAAACCCAACTCAGCAAAACTAAAAACTTTATCAATCATCACCTGGGTGTTTTTATGACGACTGTCAACAGCTTCTAACGTTGCTGTTTTGATTTTTTGAATCTGTCTTTTAGAAAATTTTTGCTGTGCTGTTAAAAAATTAAATTGAATGAGTATTAAGAATATTAGGGCTTTAAATTGAAGTGTGCTGTAATGTGCCATGAAAACAATATTTTTACCTAAAATACGAATTAATTGATGCTTTCCTATTTATTAAAAAAAACAGTAATCCCCAAGCTTATCCTAATTGGTGTATTTCTATTACACAATAATTGCTCCCAGTCTTCAATGAACTCGGAAACCCTTATTCAAAAAAGTATCGCAGCACATGGTGGATTGGATTTGCTCAAGACAATCAAATCCATTCAATACAGTAAATCAACCTCCCTTTACACTAAATCTGGAGAATTAGAAAAAACAGTTGATCAATATATTACCCACCAGTGGAATCCAGACCAGACCTCAATTGCTTGGAAAAATAAAGAGAGTGCATTTTTTGCTGAAAAAAAATCTAATAAAGTGAGTTTATTTAAAGATGGAGAAATGGTAAAGGACTCCTTAGAACTAATTCGAGCAGCTACAAATTTAGATGCGGCACTTTATGTTTTTTGGCAGCCTTTTAAGCTCACTGATCCTTCAGCAAAAAAAGTCTATTTGGGGAAGCAAACAATTCTAGATTCTATTGAGGTTTTAACTTTAAAAGTCTCATACACTGATGACCCTGAAGCTGATCTTTGGTTTTATTACTTCCATCCAAAGAATTATAAGATTAGAGCTGTAAAAGTAATACACAGCAGGCGTACGAGTTTGATTTTAAACGACAGCTATGAAAATCAAACAGGCTTATCTTTGAACAAAACCAGAAGAAGTTTTTTCTTAGATACACTCGGCCATATCGACTACTTAAGAGCTGCCTATCGATATGGGATCGAATCAATAGAGTTAAATCAGAAATGATAACGTTTAAAGGCTTCTATTGCGGCATATTCTGAAAGTCCCATGTCTTTGTATTTTTTTGCAGTCTCTGCATTTCGATCTTCAGCACGAATCCAAAATTCTCGATGATCATTGCCTTGAAACATGACTCCATCTTTTTGTGATTGGTGATAAAAAATAGCCTTCCGTTTTCTTAAAACTTGATCTGGACTCATAGGAACAGCCATTTCAATTTCGTGAATTTCCCATTCATGCCAAGCTCCTCGATAAAGCCATACCCAACAGTCTTTCATGAAAGACTTGGCTTTTAAAGCTTTTAAAGCGGCAAAAATAATATCCAAACAAACCCTATGTGTTCCATGGGGATCAGCTAAATCTCCAGCTGCGTATATTTGATGCGGTTTTAATTCCTCTATCAACGCTTTGGTCTGATCTATGTCTTTATCAGACATGGGGTTTTTATCGATTAAACCCGTTTCATAAAAAGGTAAATTCATAAAATGAACCTGACTGTCAGCTATACCTATATAGCGTGTTGCCCCGAGAGATTCCCTTTTCCGAATACTCCCTTTTAACTCACAAATTCCTCTTGGTGTAGGGTGTTGAGGATTCATTTCGTTAAACTCCTGTTTTAGGTTCTCTACCTTTTTACTTTTATCAGATTGTAACAAGTCTTGAGTTACTTCTAAAAATCGAATGGCGCCCTCATTTGAAACCGCAATATTCCCAGAAGTTTGATAGGCAACATGCACTTCATGACCTTGGGCTACCAAACGATCATAGGTACCTCCCATGGAGATGACATCATCATCAGGATGAGGACTGAATATTAAAACCCTTTTCTTTTTGGGCAATGCGCGTTCTGGACGGTAGGTATCGTCAGCATCTGGCTTTCCTCCTGGCCAACCGGTAATGGATCGCTGTAATCTGTTAAACATCTCGATATTTAAATCGTATGCCGAACCGTGAGAGGCTAATAGGTCTGACATCCCATGTTGATTGTAATCTTCATCGGTCAGTTTTAAAATTGATTTTGCAGTAGTAGAACAAAGCCATACAATTGCTTTAGAGCGTAAGGCCTCATCCCATTTACAGTGACTTACTAGCCAAGGAGTTTTTATTCTAGTGAGTTCTGAGGCTGCTTCATGATCAAGAACAAGGGTCGTGTTTTTATGCAATTGAAGATAGGTAGTAGGTATCATGGGCGATATCGCTCCTTCTATTGCTTTTTGAATAATCTCCGCCTTATTCGTCCCCCATGCCATGAGCAAAACTCTTTTGGCTGAAAGTATGGTTTGAATTCCCATAGTAATCGCCTTACGAGGAACGTATTCTATACCTTGAAAAGATGGTGCTGCGTCATAACGCGTAAGATGATCTAAGGTAATTGTTCGTGTCCGTGAATTCCTGTGCGACCCTGGCTCATTAAAACCAATATGTCCTGTTCTACCAATTCCCAGAATTTGAAGATCAATCCCTCCTACTTCCTGAATTTTTTCCTCGTAGCCTATACAAAAATTCCTGACCTCATCCATTGGTATTTCACCATTTGGAATATTGATATTCTCAGGTTTAATATCAACATAATTAAATAAATGAGTATGCATAAAGTAGTGATAACTCTGGACGTCTTCTTTAGAAAGCGGATGATATTCGTCTAGGTTAAAGCTGATCACATTTTTAAAACTCAAGCCTTCTTCTTGGTGCATCCGACCCAATTCTCTATAAACACTTATAGGGCTGGAACCTGTGGCCAAACCCAAAACACACATTTTGTTTTGCTTCTGTTTTTCGGTGATCAAAGAAGCTATTTCCTGGGCAATTAATTTTGAGCCTTCGTTGGGACTTTCGCAGATTACATTGTGAAGTTTTTCGTAACGAGTTTCCTCAAAACTACCTGGTGCTTTATAAACTAAGCGCTTGGTATTTGATGATTGCATGATATGTAACTATTGCAGTGAATTTCAAATTTAAGATTTCTAGTTAACAATAGTTTTTCTTTTTTGACTTTTTTTGAATATTAAAATTCTTATTTTTAGTTCAAATTAGCCCCATGAAAAAAAGTGTAGTTTTAATTCTACTTTTTAATATTTGCCTAGGAATAGTTGCCCCTACTATCGTTGCCCTAAACGATCATTCACTTGAAGAGGGTGTTGTTCTGGTTAATATTGAAATGGAAGAGGAAGAACTGGATGAGACTGTTTTTTTCTTTGAGCCTCAATTAAAGGAAGGTGAAAAAAACACTCTCTTTAGTCTCACATTTAGGTTTAATCATCACTATCAAGACATTTATCTAAAGGGGGGCACTCCCCCTCCCCAAAATGGAGTTTAGTCCCTCATAATCTTAAAAAATCTTACTCATTTCCCCTAATGGGAAAGCAAAAACCTACTTCAATTGAAAAATCTATTTACACATATTAAAGGAGATGTTCTAGGCGGTTTAACCGCTGGCATCGTTGCGCTTCCACTGGCTTTGGCCTTTGGAGTAAGCTCAGGATTAGGACCTAGTGCTGGTCTTTACGGAGCAATCTTTTTAAGTTTCTTTGCCGCTTTGTTTGGTGGAACACCAACTCAAATTTCAGGACCAACTGCCCCGATGACGGCTGTTAGTATGGTCGTTATCGCTACTATTTTAGGTGCTCATAATGGATCTCTTGAACAAGCACTTCCCTATATACTAGGAGTGTTTTTACTCAGTGGTCTCTTTCAAATTGCACTTGGTGTTTTGGGCGTTGGAAAATACATTAAGTACATTCCCTATCCTGTAGTTTCTGGATTTATGACAGCCATAGGTGTCATTATTCTAATTACCCAAATTCTACCTGTTTTAGGTTATGATGTAAAGAATGATACGGAATATATAGAGCAGTTCAAACCTCTAGCTGAGGAACGCATACTAGAAAAAATTCTAGTTGATGAATCTAAGGAAGGGCTTTTGGTTTTAGAAGATTTCGAAGAAACGATTCGTAGAGCTGGAGAGGTAAATGAAAACTCTATTCACGAGGAGGCTGTAAATCTTGCAAAAAATAATTCGTCAGGAGTTGTGGGAACAATTAAAACTTTACCGAGAGCTTTGGGAGGAATCAATTGGATCGAAGTAATCATAGCGATCAGTACCATTATTATTATTTACGGATTTAAAAAAATCACTACCGCCATCCCGAGTACTTTAGTAGCACTTTTAATTGTATCAGCCGCTGCGATTGGCTTTGGGGTAGACTATATCTCCATTCAGCAAATTCCAGATGGCTTCCCCAAAATACAATGGACCATTTTTACTGAATTTAGTTTTTTACACTTAATTCCCTATATCCTTACAGCTTTGACCTTGTCTTTACTTGGAGCGATTGACTCTTTACTTACATCCATCGTCGCTGACAACCTAACCAAAACAAGACACCTTCCTAATAAAGAACTGATCGGGCAGGGAATTGGGAATTCTATAGGTGCCATTTTTGGAGGAATTCCTGGAGCAGGCGCTACAATACGAACTGTAGTCAACATCCACTCTGGAGGGAAAACACGAGTCTCAGGTATGGTCGCATCCCTGGTACTATTAATAATTTTATTAGCGGTAAGTCCACTTGCTTCTCAAATTCCGACAGCTGTATTGGCAGGGATTTTAGTTACAGTAGGTATAGGCGTCATGGACTATAAAGGACTGAATACACTTTCCAAAATACCTCGTACTGAGGTAACCGTTATGGTTGTTGTTTTGATACTATCTGTTTTTTGGAATTTGGTCTATGCTGTAGGTATCGGACTTGTTTTAGCTTCGCTTTTCTTTATGAAAAAGATGGGGGATATCTCAAAAGATGATGCGAGGGTTTCCACAATTTCAAAGGAAAAAGCCTGGAAGGACGAAACCAAGCTGAGCGATTCTTTTAAAGAAAATGTTTTTATCAAACATCTAAGCGGTCCATTATTTTTTGGATTTACCTCAGAATTTGTAAATATTTCCAAACAAATACCTAAAACAGCCAGTATTTTAATTATCAGAATGGATAAGGTTCCCTTTATTGACCAGTCTGGTCTTTTTGCTCTGGAAGATGTCCTCCTAGATCTATATCAAAAAGAAATTGAAATTCTAATGGTAGGTATCCAATCACAACCAAAATATTTGATGAAAATGATTGGAATCATAGGAGAGCTTATTCCTGAGGAGAGAATCTTTGATCGCTTTGCAGATTGTAGAGAATTTATAATTGACGAACAGGCTAAAATCACAGCCTAATCCAAGCTGGCATCGTTCAACACCCCCTTTTACATAAATCAAAAAGGGGGTGTTGAAAAATTTAAGGGTGCTTTACCTTAATTTTCTTGTTTTCAATTTGGGATAACTCTTTGAGTTTTCCTTGCTCAAAAAATAAGGGAAGGCTATCCAAGGGTGTGAATTTTGAATCTGGCTTGTAATTGACATAATCTTGAAATAAAAATCCTTCCAGCATTCTTTTATTTTTGGCTTTTCTAAATCGAGTCCCTCCACCATCGGTAAGATAGTTGTATGCCAAAAAATCAATTTGATAATTTTTTTTACTAATCCAATACCTGAATTCATCTTGAAAATCCTCACCTCCACCTTCTTGATCGAAAGTTATTTTTAAAGTCCAATAGGGATTCCCTTCAATTACAACTGAATTTAATAGTTCGACGTTTACGGCAGGATCTTGAAGTGGTCTTGGCAGCTGAAAAAAATACATTACGGAATTCAATGAATTGGAATACAGCTTTCGAATACTGTCCTGCAGGACAATCAAACTATCATTTTCAAAGCGCTTTAATTTATCAACAGTAGTCATGAGGTCAACAATTTTCTTTTCTTCCTTAAACGTTTGTCTGGAATACGAATAAAACCCCTGGCTTCGCTCTAGTGAATAATGGTAATCTCTAAAGTCAAAGTCAATTTGATAAGCTTGATTATCAAAGCCGTAAACTGCATTTGATTGTTTGATTATTTCTTCTACTGTATTTGATTTGGGGGGTTGGCAGGCAGTGAATAGCAAAAGGAAAAAGAGCAAATTTTTGGGCAAAGAAATCATTGATAAGTTTATTAATAATTCTAATCTAAAACGAAGATACAACTAAAAGATATGCTTTATTTTTGATACAAATAAAAACCTCATGGAAGTACTCAAAACATTAATTATTGGAAGCGGACCAGCTGGTTACACGGCGGCAATTTATGCAGCAAGGGCAGATTTAAAACCTGTGCTTTACACTGGTATGGAACCTGGTGGTCAATTGACGACTACCACAGAAGTTGATAATTTTCCTGGTTATCCCGAAGGTGTTGACGGACCAACCATGATGGTTCAATTGCAACAGCAGGCAGAACGGTTTGGGACTGAGGTTCGAATTGAGATGATTGAAAGAGTAGAACTGGCCACATCAACAGGAGGAATCCACAAAGCCTTTACCGCTGGAGGAACTGAAATCCACGCACAGACAATAATAATCAGTACAGGAGCTACTGCAAAATATTTAGGCCTTCCCAGTGAACAACGACTTCGAGGCGGTGGAGTTTCTGCCTGTGCTGTTTGTGATGGATTTTTCTATAAAGGCCAAGATGTTGCGATTGTTGGAGGTGGAGATACTGCTGCAGAAGAAGCAACCTATCTCGCCAAGATTTGTTCTAAAGTCACCATGCTCGTTCGTAAAGACAAAATGCGTGCTTCCAAGGCCATGCAACATCGAGTGACTAATACATCCAATATTGACCTGAGATACAATACTGAAATTGATGAAGTACTCGGTAATCAAGTAGTCGAGGGACTGCGAATGAAAAATAATCAAACGCAAGAAACTAAAGAGATTGCGATCACAGGACTCTTTATAGCAATCGGTCATAAACCAAATACGGAGATTTTTAAAGGTCAGCTTGATATGGACGAAGCAGGCTATTTGATTACTCAAGGAAAAACAACCAAAACAAACCTTCCAGGTGTTTTTGCATCAGGTGATGTACAAGACAAAGAATACCGGCAGGCTGTTACCGCTGCAGGTACTGGGTGTATGGCAGCATTAGATGCAGAACGCTACCTTCAAGAGATAGAAAGTTAAACTTGTAGGTCCTCCCATTCTTGCATCAAACGCTCTAGGTCTTGTTTCTTCTGCTGATAGGAATCAAAGAAATTGGGTTGTGCTATGGTTTGCTCATAATTGATCTCTAACTCAAAATCAATCTCTTTGATTTGTTTTTCTAAGCGGCTAATTTGCTTTTCAACTTTAATAATTTTTTGCTCGTTTGAGCGCGCCTTTTTTTGCTTTTTGTAATCTCCACCAGTTGATTTTGAAGAAGACTTGCCTTGCTCTGGTCCTTTTTCTAGCTCCTTTAATGAGGCCAGTTGCTTGTCCTCCAAATAGGCATTAATGTCTCCCAAAAACGGCTTAACCTCTTGATTTCTAAATGAAATAACTTTTTCGCACAGCCCTTGAACAAAATCTCGATCGTGTGAAACTAAAATTAAGGTTCCTTTAAATTTTAGCAGGGCTTCTTTTAAAACATTTTTTGAGGCAATGTCTAAATGGTTGGTAGGCTCATCCATAATCAACACATTAAACGGCTGTAATAAAAGTTTACAGAGTGCAAGACGATTTCGTTCTCCCCCTGATAGAACCTTAACCTTTTTATCTACCGCCTCACCGGGAAAGAGAAAAGCGCCCAATAAATCTCTTACTTTGGTTCGGTTTTCAGGAGTAGCTGAATCTTCAGCAGATTCAAGTACGGTTTGATCTCCATTGAGGTAGGTCGATTGGTTTTGAGCAAAATAACCCAATTGAACATTATGTCCTAATTTGACTTCTCCTTGGTATTGGATTTCAGAAACTATGATTTTCGCTAGAGTAGATTTACCCTGTCCATTCTGCCCTACAAAAGCAATTTTTTCACCCCGTTCAATCTCGAGATTAACATCACTAAGGACTTGCTTATCCTCATAAGCCTTTGAAACATTATGGGTTTGTAGGATGATTTTACCTGGCTGATGTGAAATAGCAAACTCAAATTTTATTCTTTTATTTTCTTCTGGATCAATTTCTATACGGTCAATCTTGTCCAGCTTTTTAATTAATGATTGCGCCATACTCGCTTTTGATGCTTTTGCTCGAAAACGCTCAATTAATTTTTCAGTTTGCTGAATTTCTTTTTCTTGATTTTTTTGAGCAGCCAACTGTTGAGTTCTCAACTCCTCTCTAAAAATCATGTATTTAGAATAAGACTTTTTAAAGTCAAAAATCCGTTGTTGGACAATTTCAATGGTGCGATTGGTAACCTGATCTAAAAACATTCTATCGTGAGAAACTAAAACCAAGGCGCCTTTAAATTTCTTTAAAAATTGTTCCAACCAAATAATGGATTCAATATCAAGGTGATTGGTTGGTTCGTCCAAAAGCAATATATCGTTGTCTCTAAGGAGTAATTTTGCTAACTCAATACGCATCCTCCACCCTCCAGAAAAGGTGTCTGTAGGAGCGTTTAAATCACGCATACTAAACCCTAAACCCAATAATATTTTTTCTGTTTGTGCTTGATAATGATAACCCCCGATCATTTCATAGCGTGTATTAAGCTCATTCAATTCATCTAATTGATCAAAATAGGATTGACTTTCAAAATCCTGAGTTGTTTCCATAAATTGATGAATCGCTTCTTGTCGTTGCTCAATGGATTTGATCTCCTCAAAAGCGAGATAGGCTTCTTCTAAAACTGTTCTGCCATGTTCAAAGTCTAAGTCTTGGGGTAAATAACCAATTTTGCAGTTTTTCTCAAAAGCAAAGGTTCCTGAGGTCGGTGTGTTTTCTTGTGACATCAATCGCAACAATGTGGATTTTCCTGCCCCATTTTTCCCGATCAGTCCAACTCGATCTCCTTTACCAAGACGAAAAGAAATGCCATCGAAGAGGGTTTCTCCTCCAAAACTAACTGTAATTTGATGAGCGTTGAGCATGTTTTATTTTGGATTGCTAAAATAGCTTTCAAAACGGTTAATTGCTACTTCATTTGGGATTTGTTTTCCCTCATCTATATATTTCATTAGCCATTTGGACAGTAGTGGAGCCATAAGCACACCTCTTGTTCCTAGTCCATTTAAAATGAACATGTTGGAATATAAAGGATGAACTCCCAAGAGAGGCCTTCGACCAATAACTGTGGGTCTTACGGCTGCCTCATGTTTAACAATTTCATAAGGAGTGTTTAGCAAGGTATTAAGCTTTTCGACCAGCCATGAATTCCCTTCAACTGTAGGTGTATTTGTTTTATCATTCCTAGAAAAACTAGCACCTACCCAAAACAAATCTTTGCCCATAGGCGATATAAAAACAGACCCTTTGATGATTTGGTTTCTAGACAATTTTGGAGCCTTGATAATTAAATATTCTCCCTTTGAACCTACCAAGGGCAAGTAATCGAACCAAGGGTTTTGTTTTAAACCGAAACCTTCACAAAAAATAATTCTTTTAGCAATAATGCCTTTGTACTCTATGCTGTTCTTTGAAATTATAAGGGCTGAATGATCAAAGGATTCATTCAAAAATTGATTGGGATCTCGAGTTTCTTTATAACGTTTTAGGAGGGTATTTATTTCCAATTTACCGAGCCCCTCCACGATACCATATCCTGCTTTATTTTTTAGAGCTGTTGTTGTTTTGCGAACTAGTTCGGGCTTTAAAAAGGAAGTCAAACCCTCTCTTTGTGAGGCAACGATCCAGTCGTTATGTTCTACCTCTTTGTAAAAAATACGATGAATAGGGAGTGGATAAAAAAACTGATTGTCAAGCTCAGATTCAATGTTTTTGTAATAAGCTATGGCATAATTGAGAAAATCAATCCCATTCCATGCCATCGTATACCTTTTGAGAACAGTAGGGTTACAAACTCCTGCTGCGTTGGTGCTTGCGCCTTTAAAGGTAGGGTCTGAAATAATCAAAAATTCTTTTTGATGCTGACTCATTTGCCAAGCAATATTGAAGCCTGCTAAACCGTATCCTACTATAATAGAGTCAATCATAATTTCAAAAGTACCCAAAAAAAAACGCTACTGTTTCCAATAGCGTTTTTCATTTGTTTTATGCTTTTTAGTTACTCCACATATCTTGCTCAAAATCTCTAATCTCAGACTTGATCCGTTCTGACTCTAGAAGCTGACGTAAAGCATCCTCGTATATATATTCATTTACTTGGCGGTCTTCATATACATTTTCCTCTCTGTAAATAGTGGCGTTAAAGCGTCGAGAGTTTAACATATGGTCGTAAGTAATCGGTTGGGAAGAATTTCTAGTATTGAATACACCGTTATTTGCAAGAGCTTCTCGTGCATCTGGAAACCAAATCCAGAACAAAGGCACTAAAGCATTTTTCATTGCCTCTGGCCCCTGGCTTAGAGTAGAAACATCTGGTGCTACAGGTGCAATACCTAAAAGTCTGTACTTTAATTCCCCAAAACGCTTGTTAAAAAACCAAGTTCCTTTAATATGATATTGAACTATTTTATCTGATTCGATTTTATACGTATCGTAATCGTCTTCTGTGACTTGCTCGCCTGCATTAGACTTTGAGATTCCTTCTGGAGATAAACTTCTAGAAACCAAAATATCTGTCAAATCTTCAAAAGTCAATTTTTCGCCTTCAATAAAATAAGAGGTAGAATAAATTTCTGTAATCTCACCAGAAGCAATATTGTCGTATAAAATTCTGAACAAGGACTTTCGATTGTTAGACAACAGCCCGTTATTGATTGTAGGGTAGTAGTAGGGAAAATTAATTCGCTCATTGAGATCGATAATTTCCCATATGGTTTTTGACCATAAAACATCACGGTCATCTATATAACCGTATGCAATAGGACTTTGATCCTCTACTACTTGCATACCTACTTCCTGAGGTACTTTAGCATTGAGTAGGTTTGCTTGAGACCAACTGGAGTTGGAATGCAACGCAATTACCAAGAGTAAAATAAAAAATCCTTTTTTCATCTTCGGGTTGATTAATTTATCGTAATCGAAATTGGCGACGTTTGTTTCAACTTATAACTCGGGTTTGAAGGAATTATTACTTCAATATCAGAAATAATTACCGTCTGACCATTTTTGATACGACTTAAGCTGTTAATTGCTTTTCTGTCTAATTTGTTTCCTTGGATAACCATACTCGGTTGCCCTGGAGCTCTAAATCTAAAAGATTTGGTTTCTAAAGGCAAATCAAAATCAAAATCTTCTAAACGTGCTTCAACTGAACCTCGCTCTAAACTTGACTTTGGAAGCGTAAAAGAACCAGACTGACCTCTAAAATAACCTGCTGGTTTGGGTATGTCTTTTATTCGAAATGTCGAAACAGAAGAGACATTATTACCATCAGGCAGGGTTCCTGAGACATTGATTTTAACTTCTCTTCCTTTACCTGGAAATAAATTGTATTTACTCCCTCTTACACGTTTAAGTCCTGGAGCTGAAGCTCTTACTTTCGCATCCTGAATACCCGGTATAGAAATCGTTATGGGATTTTGAACCCCGCGGTAAACCACGTTCATTTTATCCGCTGAAATAACTGCAGAATTTGGTTTAGAAATAACTGAATACATCTGCTCTACTTTTATTCTAGATTCTTCACCTTCATTCAAAAACACAAGATCTCCTGCTATGGTATGATCACCTGGGTTTCCAGCACTAATTTTAAGTTTTATCCCCCCAGGTATAAGGTCGTAATCGTTTTCTGTAAGTTTTCGTCCATCGATTGTCAATTCTACTGAATTGGGATTCTGAGCACCACCCTTTCTTCCGAGGATTACACTTCCATCAAAAGTCTCCCCTTGATAATAAGCACCTTTTTCTGTAAGTAATAAACTGGTGTAGTTGTTGGAATTTACCTTAGACGACATTTTCAACTCTTTACCCATCAATGTAGTGAGTACATCGTGTTCCGTTTGACGAATATCATTCTGCATCATGGTGAGTTTTGCAAGTGAAGAAATAAGTGGAAAACCCTTAAAACTTGAATCCAACCACGGCTCGTCAACATTATCTCTGTTTTTTACATTGTTGTTCATATCACCGGTAAAGAATCGAGCCTCAACCATTTCGATATATTCTGGATACTGACTTCCAAATACCTGTATGACAC
>Ga0115572_10003020_pt1 | contig 13316 bp, 16 predicted proteins | sample COGITO_mtgs_1206_FD_88681 | JGI IMG/M metagenome (GOLD analysis project Ga0115572, IMG submission 88681) | Pelagic marine microbial communities from North Sea - COGITO_mtgs_120607 | ecosystem: Environmental > Aquatic > Marine > Epipelagic | place: Germany:Helgoland, sampling site Kabeltonne... | reverse complement strand
ATTTTCAAAAAAACCTTTAAAAACAACACCTTATCTCAACTCAACCACAACTTCCCGAAGGCCGTTCTGTCTGAGCAGGCGGCGAATAATACGCTTATCCACAGCCCCGTCAACTGCTTTCTGTAAATAAACTACAAAAGACCGGAATTAGTTTAAAAACTGGCTATTTTGATTAAAAACCAAACAGGCAAAGTCAGATTTATAGCAGAAGCTTTAGATTAGTTGAAGTTTGGATAGGTTCAAGACTGTTCGAGAAAATAGAAAAAGCATTCACAGCTTCAAGCGCTGAATTCGCTACCTCTCTCTTCGCCACGCCGTAAATACGTCCCTGTAGGCTCAACTCCCGCTTCCCTGCGGGAGATGGACTTGAGCGAACTAACGAACACAGCACTCAGAAATTTATGGAGATTATAGATAGAACAAATTCAGAATTAAAAGCTGATAAAAGTGAATCTTAATAAATGAATCTTAATAAATGAATGGGGTGTTTTGAATTTGGAGTGCCGTGAGTGATTGGCGGTGATCGATGCGGATTAATTTTAAAGGGCATCCGATTGCAGGGATGCAATCGCTGAGCTTACAGGGAGGTACTTGCAGCGTCCCGCCTAAAATTCAATCCCCACTGGGAACACGAGCTAATCACGTATAGGAACCAAACTTACTTACCCCCTGCGCGCCCCAACCTATGCGCACGATATTCACGAGGTGTCATATCCATCCACTGTTTATAAGCGCGTGTAAATGCTCTTGGTTCACTAAATCCTAATCGCTTACCAATTTCTGCAATAGTAATACTGCGATCGCGCAACAATCTATTCGCCAAGTCATTGCGCAAGTTATCTTTAATCTGCTGATAACTTGTTCCTTCGGCAGTGAGCTTGCGACGAAGTGTCTGCTCACTCATCAAAAGCTCCTTCGATAACTCAACTGAACCAGGTACAACAGCGCCCTTATTTAGCTTTGGTTCTAACAACTGATAGATGCGCGCACTCAAACTGCTGTCTTCACCTGGAATGGTTAATAAATCAATCGGAGCTCGACGCAAGAAAACCTGTAACTCACGCTGACTCTTTATAAGCGGTTCGCGTAAATAGTTTCGATGGAATACTAATCGGTTATATTTGCTCTTTAAATAAGTAGGACAACGAAACAGTAAATCGTATTCCGCTTTATCTAACGGTGTGTAATTAATATACGACCCAAGCAACTTAATCGGTTTACCAATATACCAACTAGCAAAACGATGCCAAATGACATGCCAGTACTCTATATAGAAGTGCTCGAAATCTAATTCAGGACGACGAAATACTGTAGTGAAGTAAACATGATCCCCTTCATACTCTAGAGAGATCTGCACCTCATCCGTAATCTGGTTATAAAAGCGAATGCCCTTTTGTAATAACTCCTCAAGGTTGGATGAATAACTTACCCAATCTGCCATCAAAGCAAAAGTGCCAACTTTAAGGGATTTCTCAGTAAACCCCATAAACTCATCATTAAGCTCTTCTGCAATAGAAGAATACAACTTAGCTACCAGATCTACGTGCACTCGAGCATTAGGGTCATTCATTTGCTTATCAGATATGCGCGCTTTTCTTAAAAGCGCACGGGTATCAAGCCCCTTTGCTTTTGCACCACCTAAAGCTGTTTTAATATAGTGGGAACCAACCGTTGCCATTGCTTATCTATTCATCCTAATAAACATCCACGTCATGCTGCAGCAGAAGTTTAGGTAAAACCTCATCAAGTTGTTCAAGGTCGCTTTCATTGAGTTCAATGAGCTTTAACTTAGCAGCATGATAAATTTCTTTACGCGCAAGTTTGCGTTGAATATCCGCCGGACTTTTTTCCTGCCCCCAATACTCTATGTAGATATGTCCATTAGGCAGATAAAAATCACAGGTAATGCTCTCTTTAATTTTTTCAGAGCCATGATCTAATTCAGTAGGAATTTCTCGACGGTATGCATGACTAATACCCGAAATATATAGCCAATTATCAATTTCAGCTAAAGCGGCAGATTCAACCTGATGCCCATCTAAACACTCACATAAACGGCCACCAGCAATAAAAAAATCGGCTTCTTTCGATAAATGCTCATTATGCTGAGATAGTTTTTCTAATGTTGATCTAAATTGTAGGTTGTGACGCACCTGCTCAGGCCATTGAGCATAAGGCATACCCGTCGTTTCATGCTCAACTTGCTGACCACCCACTGCCTGCCCCAAAGCCGTTAATTTCCAGCCATGATGAAAGCGCTGAATCCAACCTAATTCCGACAAAATAAGATTCATACGCTTTGCGGATATTTTATGAGACTTACCGAGCTGAGAAGCGGTTAAGAAATTAAAAGTTTCGCTATTAAATAGACGATGATTCTTAATCTCTTCGGGCCATACAATATATTCACCAAATTTTTCATGCTGCGTATAACGCCCGCCTTCAAATTCTCCTTTAGTAGATAAACGCCATACTTTTCCCTCACGCCTAATCCAACCTCGTTCAGATAGCAAAGAAAACACATCCTTAGCATCTCGATCTAGTTTTTTGGCCAACTGAGTTGTTGAGAAGAAATTTGCTGGTTTATCAGCCATGGTTAAATACATGTCCTATGTTATGAATTAAAGATGATACTGTTTATTGCTAAGCTAAATAGCTTATAAGAATTAATAATCAATTTTGGCTATTATGCCGTGCAGTTACGCCTCTGTATATTTACAATAACCACTTCAAGCAATATCCCTAATTGTTGTAATTATAGCCAAGACCACCCCGAGTATTACATGGCCAGTCCAATTGATCGTAATTTTGATGATTTAACTAAACTTTTTCAAAACAATATTTATGGTACTCCAAAAGGGCAACTGCGGTTGTACGCTCTTCGCGAAGACTTTGCCAAATGTGAAGTAGGAAGCAAAGGCCCTCTTACAATATTAGATGCGGGCGGTGGGATGGGACAATTTAGTTCCGAACTCGCTGCAAAAGGTCATCAGATAGAACTCTGCGATATTTCCAATGAAATGCTCGAAGGCGCTAGATCTATTTTTAAAGAGCAAGGTTTAGAGTCACAAATCAACTTTACCCAATGCGGAATTCAAGATATCCCTCAAAAATTCGAGCAGCAATTTGATCTTGTAATGAATCACGCAGTTTTAGAGTGGCTCGTGGATCCTGCTGAAGCCTTAGAAACCCTTTACGCACAAGTTAAACCTGGCGGCTGGCTGTCTATCATGTTTTACAACGTTCATGGCAGAGCATGGAGAGGTATCATGAACGGTAAATTAGACGACCCTGCTGGCTGCACAGAGCGCATGGCTAAAGAAGGTATCGCACCTCAACAGCCACTAGAGCCACAATGGGTTCACGATCAATTAAAAAAGCTTGGCTTAGACGTTAAATCTTGGCGTGGGATTCGATTTGTATACGATCATATGCACCAGAAAATTCGTGATCGAATTGGCTTACAAGCCATTGCCGCTAGTGAATCTGAATTTGGCTACCAAGCCCCCTACAAAGACCTTGCTCGCTATGTGCATATGCTGTGCTTTAAACCTGAAATATAAATAACAAAAATGATTCGAACATGACTTAAGACAATTAAATAGGAATATATCTCATTTAAATACTTGCAAGTGATAATGATTCTCACTATCTTTAACTCACCACTAAAGTTAAATCGCCTCTTTTCAGAGAGCCGAATAGGAGTTTTCATGTCACAAAGCAATATGCAATTAAGCCAAGCTGAAAAAATGGCTCGCTTTCATCACCTAGAAAACACCATTAGGCATTGCCCATCTGAAATAAAAGAGCTGGCATTGCATGAAGCGACCTTAAATGAATACATTGATCTTGGCTTAGACATGGCGACTAAAGCAGGAAAAACGAACCACACTCAACTGCAGGAAAGTTGGCTAAAACGCGTTTATAAAACTCTATTTGAAACAACAATTGATATAGTAGAACCAGAATACTGGCGAGAACTGTGCTCCGAGTATTTATACCAGCCTCTATTCGCGTTAAAGGATCTATATCGCAATCACCCTCAAGGTAAACGCAAAGTTCAAATGCTATATAAAGAGCTTTCAGTCACCGCTCGCTATTTATACTAATGCCGATTAAAATTATTTATAAATCCTATAGATAAATATAGACTGATAGTTTAAAGCTAACAAAGTAATTGAATCAATTCATTTTACCAAACCATCATTTTTGTCCATACTGAACCCAGTCGAATAAAACTAGCAACTGATTAAATAACGAAGAGGCGAAGAAATGACAACACTTACAGACCGTACAGGCTTGAACGTTCCACAAGTTACTTGGCCAACCCGCCAGGGTGATGAGTGGGTAAACGTTACAACTGATGACGTTTTCAAAGGCAAAACTGTTGCGGTATTTTCACTACCAGGTGCCTTCACTCCAACTTGTTCATCTACACACTTACCACGCTATAACGAATTGGCCGGTGTGTTTAAAGAAAATGGCGTAGATGAAATTGTTTGTATTAGCGTTAACGATACGTTTGTTATGAATGCTTGGTTAGCCGATCAGGAAGCTGGAAATATCCGTGTAATTCCGGATGGTACAGGCGAATTTACAGAAGGCATGGGAATGCTTGTCGACAAGTCTGATATAGGCTTTGGCAAGCGCAGCTGGCGCTATAGTATGCTGGTAAAAGATGGTGTGATTGACAAAATGTTCATCGAACCACAAAAGCCTGGCGACCCATTTGAAGTATCAGATGCCGATACTATGTTGAACTACATTAACGCAGATGCTAAACGACCTGTATCTATTTGTGTTATCAGCAAGCCTGGCTGCCCATTCTGCATAAAAGCAAAAGAAGGCCTAAGCGGAGCTGGCTTAACGTTTGAAGAAATCGTATTAGGTAAAGATGCGAGTATCACTTCCTTACGCGCAGTTTCTGGTAAAGAAACTGTACCGCAAGTATTCATCAATGGTGAATACATTGGGGGTAGTGAAGAGCTAGCGGATTACTTAGCTAAATAACTCGATAAATAATTAGCTAAATACACAAGCTAATCAAAGCCGCTACAGAGTAATCTATAGCGGCTTTTTAAATTTCATTATTAAGAACGAGCTGCCAAATCTTTTTTAGCTTCGCCTAGTTGATAACGTGTATCCGCTAATTCTTGCTTGAGCTCTTTATTGTCTTTCTGTTCTTTTTGATGCTTCTCTGCCAACTCATTCAACGCTTCCTTAACTTCTTCTACTTGCTGCTTCCAACGATTAGAAAGAATCCATGCCGCTAGGGCCCCACCCAAAACAATTCCACCCAGTGCTGCTACTATAAATGCCACATTAATCTCCTCATTTAAATTTTTACTATAAAGCCTTAAATTATAAAGCCTGACTTTAGAAACATCAGTCCTGCTGCAATAACTCATCAATTTGGGAAATAGTGACAAGTATTGTTCGTTCAACTTCTATTTTTGTATAGAACTCAATTGCCATAGGCCCTAAGCCTTGATCTTTTTTTAAGCTTGGCAAAACCTGTTGCTTTTCAATCAATGACTGCATATTAGGAATAAATACAAACTGTAACCACTGACTAAAGTTCATTGTATCCAAACAAAATGGCTGCTGACTAGCTAAGGCTTCAGCACTAATTTGGTACTCAGACCAATGATCGGCTTTCATCAATTCTTTCTGCAAAGCCTGCAAAGCCAATTCGACTTGTTTATGCTGCGTCATACTTTATCTATCTAATCTCTAATACTGAACTATTTAACATCGAGCTATCTAACACTAAATCTATCCCGCATTGTACGATATCTCACTGGATATAAACATTCAGCTCTCGATACCCTAGAGCCAATCCGCTAGAATAGCGCCAATTATTAATATCTTGTTTATAACCATCTTGGGGTTCGCTTGTGAGTATCAGTAAATTCGTTGAAGAAACCGGCGCGCAAATGCGTATTTTTGACCTAGGTCGCCGTATTCAAAAGATATCAAAAGCCGATTTTGCTGATATAGAAGACCTTAAAAAGCCGTATCCATCGCCTTATCTACAACATGCTTGGATTGGTATTTTAACTTGGAACCCAAAAAAACCAGGCAATCATAATATTTGGTTCTTAAAGTTACCATTAGATGAACAGAACTTTATCCAGCCAGGCGATCGTGATGCTTTTTTAAATCATTGGTTAAGATGCTTACAGTATCCTGATAAAGAACACGGTGAAGCACCCTGCTATTACAAGCCTGATCAAAATCGCATGGCTTACTTCCACTCATTAGCCTTAGCGACATTAGGTCAAACCCATACTGATTTTTATACAACCACACGTGCTTATTTAAGTGGAGATATGGGTTGGGAAAATTGGCAACAGCTGGGCTTACAAGGTATTGCAGAAGTTGTCGTTAGCATCGATAAAGATAAAAATGCAAAACTCGTCGCACAAGGCATCGCGAATATGCCAACAACACCTCTGAATACGTTATTAGGTTTCTTAGAAAACATAGAGCCTGATTTTGAACTGTCAGTTGCAATCAATGATCGCTTAGCCAGAGTAATCAAAGAAGGGGCTGAACCTGCTGATTTAGCAGCATTCGTACGTGCGTTATCACACAGCCAAAATATAGAACAGCGCCAGATGTTAATTGAAGTCATTCTTTTGCACCCAAAAGCCACGAGCATTGAAGTTTTAGCCTCCATCGCAAGCCGCTGCTGGCAAGACCTACAAGGTGAGTTATTACTCGCTTTCTTAAATATTCTTGCGATAAATGATCAAGGACAAGGAGCATTTAATGCACTGATTGCCGACTTAATGCCGCTCCCGAATAAACGCGATCATATTCTACAAGCATTCCGTAGCGAAAACCGCAGTGAAGCATTAATGACTGCGATCGGCGATTTAATGAAAAGCGTACAGCAAGCCAATTAAATTCTAATGAACGTTATAGACATAGAACTTTGCCCTTGCGGCTCAAAAAAACTGTATAGAGATTGCTGCGAGCCCTTGCATAAAGGAACTCCAGCAAACAGTGCTGAAGCATTGATGCGCTCTCGCTTTAGCGCTTTTGCTCTCCAATTAAGTGGCTATTTGAAAGATAGTTGGCATCCTAATACTCGACCAGAACTACTTGAACTAGAACCAGAAACGCAATGGAAACGACTTGAAATACTCAGTGCGAGCAATGATGAAGAGCAAGGAAGTGTTCATTTTAAGGCTTATTACTGTGAACGCGGAAAATGGCATTTATTAGAAGAGACTTCTAAATTTTTCTTTGAAGGTGGGGATTGGTTATATCACAGCGGTAATTACCAACCACAAGAGCTAAAACCAAGTCGAAATGACGAATGCCCTTGTGGCAGTGGTAAAAAATTTAAAAAGTGCTGCCTTTAAAAGCAGCGCATACTAATCACCTAATCTAGCCAGTTATAGATTCTAGAAAATATCGATTAAATAACGATTGTATTATTGATTACGAACCATTCCGCGTTTAATCATGGATACCGTCATCATCATTGAGCCTAATATAGCTAAAAACAGCATACTATTCACAAACACGGTATGACGAGCATAATAAGGAGATCGAACGTTTTGTTTCTCATCAACACAGCGCTCAAGCTCAAAGCTATAACTCAAGCCTTGATCAATGCATTCATTTACCGTGGAAAGCTCCCAGCCATATAGGCTCAGTAGCAAAATCACAGGCAGCGAAAAAATAATTGAACCCCACCGCATCATATTTTTTTACCTCTTTTCTCGTACTTTAACTTGACATTAAGTGTTAATCTTTTCATCTTAGGCCATCTCTAAAGTCCATCTTACAATAACAAACAGGCACTTTTAGCTATTATGAAGCACATATTTATCGCTGTAGCCCTTGCTCTAAGCATAAACAGCCACGCTGCAACACAAGATTTAGATCAGTTGTTGAGTAAAATCGAAGCCGACATTAATGCCCAAAGATTAGCAAAACCTGCAGGCAACAATGCACTTGAAGGCATTGATCAATTTAGAGCTCAAGCTCCTTTCGACTTCCGTATCACGCCCTTAATCTATAAGTTCGGCGAATCCTACGTGGCTTTAGCTAAGAAAGCCATTGCTAAAAAGAACCCAAGTAAAGCTCAAGGTTATCTTGATATTGCATGGCAAGTTGCTGCATTAACACCTGGTTTAGAAGAAACTCAGGCTGAAAATGACAAACTTGGCTCAGGTAAAAGCAAAGCTAAGCCTGTTAAAAAAGGACCTACCGCAGCTGAAATCAAACAGCAGAAAGCGCTAGCAGCCGCAGCAGCAGCTGAGAAAAAACGCTTGGATAAGGACCGTAAAAATAAAGCTAAAGCGGACAAGAATGCTAAAATTGCAGCAGCGAAAAAAGCAGAAGCTGATAAAAAAGCGAAACAAGCCGCAGAGAAAGTTCGACGTTTAGCAGCAGAAAAAGCACAAAATGAGAAAAAGAAAGCTGCATCAGATTTAGCTAAGAAGCAAAAATTAAATGACAAGTTGAATAAACAACTAGCTGCCGCTAAAGCTGAAAAAGCGAGATTAGAAAGTCTAGCTAAAAAGTCGACTCCAAAATCTGCCGCACCAATAGTAGCAGCCGCCACTATTGAGCTAGATGCCGCCAAAGAAACATCCGCACCGATTGCTAGCTATCCCTTGATAGAAGAAAAGATTAGTAACCGTGATCGAGCAATAACTAAAGACTTGGGCCCAATTTGTAAAGCAATTATCGATAATGAAGCATCCATTGTACTTCACACAAGCACCAAGGCTGATTACCGCTGGTTAACAGTGCGCTTAACTCTTTGTACGCGCCGTTTAGACCCAGGCTTCCGCCTACGCCACAGTTTTCAAAAAACTGACTCTGAAGGGCCATTCATGACCTTGCATCCATATCGTGGTACTGCATTAATTAACGAGCTTTAAAATAGATTGCGAGTTGGCTCTGACAGATCTTTGTCAGAGTCAATTTTCAATGAGCAACACATCTTCAGTCATCCGTATAATCAGAAAACATTCCTAATAAAGCTTCCTTTTCATCAACATTAACAGTGCCATCCTCTTTTTCTTCAACACTGCGGAAGAAGACTTTATTTCTGCCGCTACTTTTCGCTTGATACAAACAATCATCCGCTTCTTTAATTAAGCGATCTGCACTGCCTCTCTCATGAGACAAGCGCACAGACAGGCCAATACTAGTAGTAACTTTCAGGGTTTCGCCATTGACATCTATTTCTGCTTGAGCAATAAGCTCACGTAAGCGCTCTGCAACTTGGCTGGCTAATAACAAATTAGTTGACGGTAAAATAACAACAAACTCTTCACCACCATAACGACATTGAATATCCAGCTGACGGGTCGCCTGCCTAATCAATCGGGCCGTCATTTTTAAAACATTATTGCCAACCTCATGGCCCCACTGATCATTTACCCGTTTAAAGTGATCTAGGTCTATCATCATCAGAGCTGTCGGTACACCAGAGCGCAAGGTCCGCTCTAATTCCGTATCTAAAGCAGCACGAAAGTGACGAACATTAAATAAGCCAGTTAAAGGGTCTGTAATAACTTGCTCGCGCAACGCCAGTAATTCATCAGCCAGTGGGCTGTATAGACCACATTGAGGGCATTCAAATTGCTGGATATTAGGAGTTTGCTTTAACGAGGGTGAATTTTGCGACATCGAGCCCATTGTTCTCCAGATCAAACTAAACAGTATTTATAATTCAATATTTATAATTCTAAGTTTAGTGGAATCTGAAAAAAACAAAGGACTTTTTAAGTAGTTCTATGTAACTGCTAAAGATAGGGCAGTTTAAGCTTTGGGAAAACCTTGATTTTTAATAGCAGATTGCCAGTTATCATCATTATTTAGCATGCTATAAACTTGATAATCTATCCATTTCCCGTCAAATTCAACAACGCTATTTAATTGCCCTTCATGCTGAAAGCCAAAGGTATTTGCAAGTTCAACGGTTCGAGTATCGGTAGATTGTAGTAACCATTCAATTCTATGAAGCGACAGATCTTCATAACCCAAGGTCAGTACCGCATATACGATTTCTGCAATTTGAGCCGGAGTTTTACTATCAGGAAAGGCATCTAACACCAGTTGAGCACTCGCACTAACCCAATTAAACTTCTGCAAACGGATGCGAGCAATCACCTTACCTGTTGCTTTCTCTTCAACTAGCCAAAAAGCAGCTTCCTTCGCCTCAAACTGCATAACCATGCGACGAGCTTCATCCATTGCCTGAGCTTCAACAACCATAGGGCTTTTAGGATGATGCTTAACAACGCCTTTAGTACCTAACAAAGAATAAATATTTTCAATATCTTCTTCATGAGCAAAACGAACATAATATTGTTCGGTATTTAAATTCCAATTCATTATTGCTCACCCTCTACAGACTCAGTCAGAATCATATTAAATACTAGGATGTCAGAAAACTCTGTTTGGCTAGTACGACGAAAATCTCGTAAACGTGCAGATTGTTCAAATCCTGCAAGCTTAATCACATCGATGATTGCTTCTTCACCTTCTGGCAAGCACTGAAATGAGAAGTTTCTAAGATGATACTTATGCGCCAAATAATCTACGCCGGAGCGTAAAGCATCAACCTGCTTCTGTTGATCTAAATTCGGTAAAGCATCTAAACGCATTAACGTCTTCAAAGACGTTGGCTGCCAATCATACAGGCTTAGCATGCCCGCCATCTGACCATCAACCTCGATTGCCCACATCAGCCCACGCTGAGTCGCAGCCATTTGTACCGAAAGCTCAATTAAGCGCTCTGCATGTTCTTTGCTCGCCGCTTCACTTTGGCCAGCTAAGGTTTGTTTTTGATACAGTTTGATAATGGTATCGACATCGGATTTGTCTAGCGGGCGTAATTTACCACCGCTAAAGTCGACGTTAGCAACAAATTTCATGTGGGATAATACCTAGAATGTGCATTTTAAGGCGCACATTCTAGCATCGCGCTTATCTTTCAGAAAGCGCATAGACATCAAACTTATACGTACTGGGCTGCTGCCCAACCACTGGCCCAGGCCCATTGAAAATTAAATCCACCCAGATGCCCCGTAACATCAAGCACTTCACCGATAAAATATAGGCCTTGATGATTCTTTGCCATCATGGTTTTGGAGCTGACTTCGTCAGTATCAATACCACCTAGGGTAACTTCTGCGGTGCGGTAGCCTTCAGTCCCAGAAGGCACCAGCTGCCAAGCATTGAATTGACTCGCAATAAGATCCATTTGCTCGGCATTCAACTCCGCTAGCGTTTGCGGCATATTTGAAAAAAAGAATTCGACCAGTTGCTCAGACATCTTTTGCGTCAACCATTGAGCGATAAACTTTTTCACAGAAAGCTTCGGGCGCTCATGCTGGGTTTCACGTAATACCTGTGCAAGATCAACATCAGGCAGAAGATTAATAGTGAGGATTTTCCCTGCTTGCCAATAAGACGATATTTGCAATACGGCTGGACCGCTCAAGCCTCTGTGGGTAAATAGCATATTACCGCGGAAGCTTTGATCTCCACATTCCATCGTTACTTCACAAGAACTACCTGAAAGCGCAACACACACATCTTTCAACTGATTTGTGATAGTGAATGGAACAAGTCCAGCGCGTGTTGCATAGGTTTTTAATTTAAACTGCTCAGCCACTTGATAACCAAAGCCAGTTGCACCTAATGTAGGAATTGATAAGCCACCTGTAGCGATGACTAAAGACTCACAGACATAGGCAGTTCGATGATCGTCTCTATTAGTTATTAACTTATAGCGGCTAGCACTTTCTTCCAGATTAACGTCTAAAAGTTCAATAGAATCTACAGACGTTTTTAATTGGATATCAACACCGGCTTGATCACACTCAGTAAGTAGCATTTCAAGAATATCACTGGATTTATTATCACAAAATAATTCACCAAGCTGCTTCTCGTGATACGGAATATTATGCTTATCCACAAGACTGATAAAATCCCATTGCGTATAACGACTTAAAGCGCTCTTACAAAAATGAGGGTTATGGCAAAGATAGCGATCGGGCTCGACATAATAATTAGTAAAATTACAACGACCGCCACCAGACATTAGAATTTTTTTACCGGCTTTATTGGCATGATCGAGAACTAAAACAGATCGACCACGCTGACCCGCAACTGCTGCGCACATAAGGCCCGCTGCACCAGCGCCAATTATAATTACATCGTACTGCACAGGATTCACCTTTATATTTAAAGCAGAGCTATTGAGATTAACGTTGAATTTTTGAAACTGGGAATAAAAATGAAAAACTAGGTATTTGCTAACAATCTTTTTACAGGGCCGTACGTTTTACGATATATCTCGCAAGGGCCTAATTTCTCTAACGCCTCAATGTGCGCCTTTGTAGGATAGCCTTTATGTTTGGCTAGACCATAACCTGGATACTGCTCATCCAATGCAACCATTTCATGATCGCGCTGAACTTTGGCCAGAATAGAAGCTGCACTAATAGCAGCAACCAATGCATCGCCCTTAACAATCGCTGTACCTGGCATATCTAGTTCCGGTAAACGATTACCATCAATCAATGCATATTCAGGCAGCTGCTTTAAACCATGCAGTTTGAGCCCTCGAACAGCACGTGTCATTGCGAGCATACGAGCGTGCAAAATATTGATGGTATCAATCTCTTCAACACTTGCTCGAGCAATACAGTAACTTAAAGCTTTCTCTTTAATTTCAGGAAATAACGCTTCGCGCTTTTTCTCACTTAACTTTTTCGAATCATTGAGCGCAGCGATTGGATTATTAGGATCCAAAATAACCGCAGCGGCAACAACGTCACCACACAAAGGGCCCGCACCTGCTTCATCAACACCGCAATAGACAATGCGCTGTTCAATTAATTGGGCTTCTACTTCCGTTAAAACATTAAACTGCTCCAACAAACTAGGAGACAATAAATTAGAATCATCTAAATCAGAAGCAGATAAATTAGAAGTTAGTTTATTAGAGTCCGACATTACGCATCATCCGAACAAGTACTAGATTCTAATAAATTCACAACAGCTAGAGCAGCCTGTTCATTGGCACCACGTTTAAGCTGCTTATGAATAAATAAGAAGGTTTCTTGTAGTTGATGAATTAAATCTTCATCTTCAAGCCTTTCATTAATGGCTTTGGCTAAGTTTTCTGCCGTCGCTTGCTCTTGGATAATTTCAGGAACAACTTCACGCCCAGCTAACAAATTAGGCAAAGAAATAAAATCTTGCTTCATAAGTCGACGCATAATCATGGCTGTAATCGGCGATACGATATAGCTGACAACCATAGGCTTTTT
>Ga0115572_10003017_pt1 | contig 13318 bp, 13 predicted proteins | sample COGITO_mtgs_1206_FD_88681 | JGI IMG/M metagenome (GOLD analysis project Ga0115572, IMG submission 88681) | Pelagic marine microbial communities from North Sea - COGITO_mtgs_120607 | ecosystem: Environmental > Aquatic > Marine > Epipelagic | place: Germany:Helgoland, sampling site Kabeltonne... | reverse complement strand
CTGCTAAGCCAATACAAAAATTTTTACCCAAAATTCCTGCTCCGCCAGTTACTAATGCAACCTTGCCTCGCAAATCGAATAATTCTCTATAACAAAGGTCAGCTTGCGCTTTATCTAAAGGTTTATCTCTATTACTTGAACTCACTAGCCATGTCCTCTCAGCTTCAATAAACATTCAGCAATATGAAAATCTAAAATAGTATCAATATCAATTGATCTCTCTACTGGAACATTTAAAGCCTTAACTTTACCTGCAAATATCGAATTGTGGGTCATTACAAATTCAGAGTTGGCTACATAACAGACGGTTGCCATATCAAACACTTCTGGTGCGTTTTGACGATTATAAATTACTCCATCAGGTGAATTAACTAATACAACTGTCCCATCAACATTATTTTTTACCATATTAAAATATGGACTACGATGAGCATCACAAGTAGTTATAACCACATCAGCGCCCCCAGCTTTAAATAAGTCAACACAATTTTCTATATCTGTTGCCAACCTCAGAGGTGCGGTGGCTGGCACCGAAACCATCATCTCCGGTAAAATACCTGAGGTCTCAAGTAAGTGGTTGAGAGCATGACGCCATGCGAGCCATTCGGGAGTATCGTCTTGAGCTAACTCTGATGGTCGAATAAAGGGTACTTCTGCACCATATTCTCGAGCAATTGAGGCAATTACTTCAGAGTCTGTCGATACAATTACACGTTCAATGCATTTAGCTGAAATTGCTTGTTCAATGGACCACGCAATTAGAGGCTTCCCTCCCAATAAAAGAATGTTTTTATCTACCAAGCCTTTGGAACCACCCCTAGCAAAGATAAACGCCACAACAGTCATAGCATATCCATAATCAATCTAAACTTTCTATAATGAATTCTTTAGCACCAGACTTTGAGGATCTGCGCGCTGCTTCAACAATCTGCAACACTTTTAGACCATCACTACCTGTAATGAAAGGGACTTCATTTCCGTATATACAATTTAAGAAATTCTTCCACTCCGCTAAATAGCTATCATCACGTTGGGATGAGAATTCTGTTAGTTTGGCCCACCTATTTTCACTAGACTTGTATAACATAACTGCTCCAGTTATGCCATTCCATTGTAAGCTTCCTTTTTCACCAATAACAGTGCATAGCCTAGTGGTATCATGGCGAAAAAAGTCTAGATTAACCGAACCAATTAGCTGGTAACCGCAGTTATTTTTTGCAAACCCAAGAGTCAGGTGAGCAGCATCCTCAACATCAATGTCTAGAGCGCTTTGCCGACTTAATGTTGCTTTTATCCACTCAATTTCACCAAAAATCCAACGTAAAAAATCTAATTCATGACTAAGTTCTAATAATACCCCGCCACCTAATTCTGCTCTTGCTGAAACACCAGTTCGGTAATTACTATCTGGCCGCCAAGAAGGTAAATATTGACCCATTTCGCAGCGTACTGACAAAAACTTTCCTATTAGTCCCTCAACTAATTTATCTCGGAAGAATTGAAGTGACGGTAAGAACCTGAGATTATAACCTGTCAGCAACGTCGAACCCTGTTTTTCAACCGCTGTAATTAATTGAGAGACACCAACAATTGACGCTGATATTGGCTTCTCAACCAGAAGATTTACACCTGCTTTAGCTAATGGCAAAGCAGTGTCAAGATGAAATGTCGCAGGACTAGCAATTACGGCTATCTGAGGTTGGAAAGCAATAGCTTCTGTGAGTGTAGAACAAAAACCATCCACCCTTTTGCATAATTCATGAGAAATACTGTGACGTAAAACTTTTATAGTCGCATTGGGAAACTGTTCCCTTGCAATACTAAGATGGCGCCTTCCAATACTTCCAAGACCGACAATCAAAATACGATTAATATTCACAATTAACCCAAAAAATTAATCATTCTTAGGATCAGAAACCATAGCATCAAAATAACCGTGCGCTTTTATTATATCTTCCGGTTTTCCTACATCTAACCAAGGCTCATATATTGGATATGCAACCGTTCGTTCTGCACTAACTCGCAAACGCTTAAATAGAGTCGGCATATCACAATGCTCGTTGTATGTTAAGTGCTTTAATGCAGAAGGTTCAAGGACATAAACTCCAGCATTTATATTACTACGAGTAACAGGTTTCTCATCAAAATCTATAATGTCAATACCCTTAATTTCTATGACTCCAAAAGGGTTTTGCCACTCATACATGCGCACAGCCATTGTTCCAGATGCATCATTCCGGGTATGAAAATCAAGCATATCTCTAAATCGAATATCACTTATTACATCACAATTTGTAACCACCAGTGGCAAATCCCATTCAGTTCTAAGTAAACTCAAAGCGCCAGCTGTACCTAACGTTGAATTCTCACGCAAATAGTCTATCTGAATATCAAATCTATCTCCATTACCAAAATATTCTTCAACCATATGACCAAGATAATTAACCGATAAAATAAAGTGCTTAAAACCTTCTACCTTGGCTCGTTCAATTATATGTTCTAACATTGGTTTTCCATGCAATAAGACCATTGGTTTTGGACAATTTTCGGTATAGTGAAGCAACCGACTACCCTTGCCACCAGCCATAATAATCATCTTGTTTTGAACTTCCTCAATAGTATTAATTGAATCCCAGAGATGCAAACCAATCACATTGTTGCTGTTGTCTACGATTGGGATCTGCTGAATTTTGTTAGATTTCATTAATTCAACAACTAACTCACGATTCACATCACGGAGCACCACCATAGGTTTAGTGTTTAAAATGCTAGACGCATCACTAGACAATGAAAGGCCAGAAAGTAGCCCCCGTCTAACATCCCCGTCCGAAATAATGCCTTCAAGAGTTCCTTTTTGATTAACTATCATAACAACTTTCAGCGAATTCAATTCAAGGTTTTTAATAACATCTTCTATAGTTGAACTCATAGGAGCTAACGTTTTACGCCATAGATCTTCAGATATATGCATTCTAATAATCTTTCCATCAAAATTGAGAAAACTTATGTTTTTATTAGCTACGGTGCTACGAAACAAAAAGCAACGTCGAATTGTTTTCTTTCAATTGAATTCAAGTAAAAAGCTGATTTAATATTATTTGCACTGAACCAGTAATATCAATCGATTAAATAGACTCAGCATGAGACTGTATGGAATCTAGATTCTTTCACGTAGTAGTTGAAAGGCCTCAGCAGCCTTGAATCCTGAAGACGATCCACGATAACGAGCCAAAGATTCAATAGAAATCTTACTACGTGGGAAAGGAAAAATACCCAATTCAGAAGAATAAACACCCATGATCTTTATTTTATCGTCCAAAAAACTTGAAATATCGACAAAAACGTTTGGAATGAATTGACGGCTAACATCTAAACCAAAATCAGTTTCAGAAATAGTTTCGTAAGAAAGAATTCTTTTAATAAAAGGGTAACGAAAACACTTAGTGCAACTCACAACTGCGTTATGAACAACATGATGGTCAGTATGAATATCGCCTAAATGTGGTACTAAAATCTCATCAGGACTGAAATCTTCAATAACATCAGAAATTTTTTGAATTATACTGCCAATTGGTAGAGTGTCTAATTTAGTAGTTGGTAATTTAAGATTATAAACTTTATCAAAATTAAAAAACTTTGAAACTTTTTCAATCTCTATGTCTCTTTCAGAAATCTTCTCAGGACTCCATCCAAAATTTTTTGTAATTCCAGTAACGATTAACCAAGCAATTGAATTACCTTCTGACTTATAACGTAATAAAGTACCACCAGCACCTAGAACCTCATCATCAGGATGAGGTGCAACGACTAATATTTTCATAAGTAAATTCCTTTTGAAACCAAAAGTTTTGGCTCAGTCTCAACGAGTTTGACAGCAAAACTTCCACACTTTACAGTCGGTAAATTAGAATTATCAATATTAATAACTTTTCCGGGCTCAATATTATCAAAATCAGTTAATACTAACTCAGTTTTCCACAACTTGTAATCAATATTATTGTAGTTAAATCCAGCACCCACATATGGTTTAGTGAGAGCTCTAACTATATTATAGATTGAATTAGCGGTCATTCTCCAATCAATTAGTCCATCTTTCCTACCACGCTTGCGCCACGTATTAGCTTTAGTATTATCTTGTTTAACTCTAAGATAATTTCCACTTACTAAAAGTGGTAAGAACTCCTCAATTTGAGATAAGGCTGTTGAAATAACCTTATTATACAACGATCTAGCATCATCAAAATCACTTATTTCAATTGAAGCTTGCGACAGAATATCTCCACTATCTGCATTACTGTCCATAAAGAAAAATGTAGAACCTGTACTTTTTAATCCTAAGGCAAGAGCCCAGATAATAGGATGTCGACCTCGATTAGCTGGAAGCGCCGCAGGATGAAATCCGATTACTCCAATAGAAGATTTTGATAGCATTTCTCTCTTCAATAATCGTGACCAACCAAAACAAAAAATTACATCAGGATTAATTTTAGAAACCCACTCAATTGAGTCTTCTGAATTTATATCATCAACATAAAAACATGGAATATTATGATCTGCTGAATACTTGCTTAAATCACAAAAATCAGCATTATATGGAGATTCTTTAAGAGTGCATACGCCTACTACATTGCCACCGATTTTGATTACCTTTTCAAGCGCTCTAAGCGAAAATTCTACTGAACCAATGAACAAAATTTTCATTTTAAATCCAAATCATAGAACTGTTTATTAATTAATGTGTCAATATCAACCAAGCCAAGAATGTTTATAATTCGATTAGCAGCGCCACCATCACCATAAGGATTTTCAGCTGATAATAATAAATTTCTAAATTGGTATGTGTAGGATCTCTTAATAGCATCTCTAATATCGGTACAAATAGGATTACAGTTAATTATACTATCAGACTGAATTCTACCTTTCTGCCGATTACCAATATTGACAGTTGCCTTCTTAAAACTTGGAACTTCAGTTAACCCACTAGAGGAATTTCCAACAACTGCATCAACCTGCGCTATACAACTAAAATAACGCAATTGTCCTAATGAAGTGAAAACGTGAGCATTCACATTTTTAGATACAAAACTGTCGATTAAATCAAAAATAATTCGACCGTCAGTGTCTGCGTTGGGCATAGTAAAAATTAAACAAGTATCTTCTAAATCAGATAAAGCATCTAATAGTTCAGACATTTGAGACAGTGATGTGTTCTTTTCCAAAGTAACTGGATGGAATGTAATCAATAAATTTTTATTCTTAAATTTAATGCCCAAAGAATTTTCTAACTCTGACTTAGATAAAAGATTAATATTTCTTATAGCGTCAACTCCTAGGCCTCCAACATTAAATACTGTTTTTGGATTTTCTCCAAGTTGAATAACTCTTTTTCTATATTCTTCATTACCTACAAAATGTAGGTGAGAACATTTCGTAATTGAATGCCTTACTGCTTCATCAATAAGACCTTCTGTTAACTCACCACCGTGTAAATGTGCAATTGGGATTTTTGCAAACATAGCCGCAATAACAGCAGATAAAATCTCAAATCTATCACCTAAAACAAGAACTAAATCAGGACTCAACGTATCAAATGCTTCTCCGAATCCCATTAAGCCAATAGAAGTAGATTTAGCTAAACCTACAGGAGTATCAGAAACTAAGAATAGGTCAATTTTCCTATTAATAGTGAAACCATCGGATTCAATTTCCTTATATGTCTCCCCGAATTTAGGAGAAAGGTGCATCCCTGTAGCAATAATCTGAAGAATAAAATTTGGGTTGTCCTTTATTCCCTCCATTACCCACCTGAGCAAACCATACTCGGCTCGCGTGCCAGTAATGACACATATTTTTCCCTTCATAATTCAATTAACTCGTCTAAAAGAAATTCTCTGGGAGCTTTTTTACCAATCACTTCATCGTACCTCATGGGTGAAATACCGCTACCAGGGCGTTTGGTACCAATGTTTTCAGTGGTGAATTCCTCACCAAGTGCAATAAACCTTTTGGCCACTAAAGATTTACGAGTGATCTCTTTATTTTTAGCTTCACTTATTGTTACACCTTTAATTCCATCGCCTAATGCGATTTCAATATTTCGTATATTAGTTACCATTTCCTTTAACTCAATTGGCTCAAGGCTTGCTTTATGGTCTGGCCCGGGTAACTTACGATCCAATGTTAAATGCTTTTCTATAACGTTTGCGCCCATAACTACTGCGGCGCAAGCAATCTCAATACCAACAGTGTGATCAGAATAACCTACAGCCACATTAAAAGCTCTCTGGATACTAGTCATAGCACGTAAATTTACTTCATTCATTGGCGTTGGATATTCGGTAGTACAATGCAAAACTGTAAGCTTTTCACGTGGCGTGCCCGATTTTGCCAGAACATCAATAGCATCCTCAATTTCACCTAGAGATGCCATACCAGTCGACATTAAAACTTTTTTCCCTAACTGGCCAATATTTCTCAAATATGGAAGATTAGTAATTTCACCAGAAGGTATCTTAAAATAGTTTTGGCCCAGACCTGCTAAGAAATTCACACTTTCAATATCAAAACCAGTAGAGAGAAAACCAATATCGCAAATAGCACAGTGGGCTATTAACTCATCGTGCATTAAATCAGAGAGCTCTAAGCGGCTGAGCATTGCATGTTGTGATTCTGTTTTATCAGTCCACTGTTTTTGGTAATCAGCTTTTCCTGCTGACTTAGTAACTAGCCTATCTGAGTTAAAGGTTTGAAATTTTACAAAGTCAGCTCCAGCATCTGCGGCAACTTTAATCAACTCCTTCGCTAAACTCAGGTCACCATTGTGATTAACGCCAGCCTCGGCGATTATAATAGTACGGTTTATTACTAGTCCTCCAGCCCCGTAAAATGGGATAAATTACTTAAATCATGACGAACACTTAAACCCATACCGATTATACTATTTTCTCCTATTGAAACACCTTGTTTAACCATGCCCCCACTCCCAATAAAACTACCAGCGCCGACAGTAACTTCTCCGTTCAAAATCGCACCTGTAGCAATATGACAATGGTCTTCCACTGTCACATCATGTTCGACTAAAGCGCGACTATTAATAATACAGTTATTGCCAATTTTAACTCCCGCATTAACAATGGAACCGTGCATGATAATACTACCAATACCAACAGAGACATGAGGTGACACATATGCAGACGGAGCAATTATCGTTGGTAATTTAAATCCAAGTTGCAAAATTTTATGATATAGCCGTATTCTATGCTCTGGCGTTATAATTTGACCTAGCGTTATTAAAGCGTATTTATAGGTTTCAGCAAGCTTAGGTAAATCTACATCTGATCCAATCACTTCATAACCAAAGCGCTGTTCATTTAGTTCATTTTCCAAGCCAACCATTCCAGCAACCCGTAATTGTCCATGCTGCTCAATTACATCTATACATGAAGCTGCATGTCCGCCTGCTCCAATAAGAATTAAATCTGCTTTAGGCATGAGCGTCCCTCAACCAACCAAGAACTACTTGGAATATTTATCAAACGACGGGACAAAAAATGCGCAACATCCAGGTCCATTTGTGGACAAGATTTAAAAGCTGGCAATTCAGACATCAAAGTCCAGACAGGTCTTGTCATAAAACCAGCATCGTTAGTTGCTTTCAATATAATATCCCTTTGATCTGAATACTCTTCATCCAAAAGTAGTGCTTGCAACCAGTAATTGCTTTGACACTGTTTTGGTTCTTTTAGCAAATCTAAATGATCTATTTGTGAAAAAGCATCACTATAAACTAAAAATAATTCTCTTTTTGCCGCGAGCATACCCGGTAACTGTTCTAGCTGAGCACAGCCCAACGCCGCGTTTAGATTAGGCATACGGTAATTATAGCCAATCTCATCGTGTATGTAATCCCATCGATGAGCTACCTTGGCGGTAGTAATAAGATGCTTAGCATGGTTCGCAAGCTTATCATTATTAGTCAATATGGCCCCTCCTCCTCCAGTAGTAATGGTTTTGTTACCATTAAAACTTAGAGTCCCTAACAGGCCAAAAGTTCCAGTATGCTGTCCTTGATAGAAACTACCCAAGGATTCAGCTGCATCCTCAATCAATACAATATTAAAATCATGGGCAATAGCCAACAAACCTTCTATATCGCAAGGGTGCCCAAAAGTATGCATAGGGACAATTGCCTGTATCACATTACCAGTTAAGCGGTTAACACATTTTCCTGCACGTTGCTCGGTGTGGCTCATCAAATATGTAGTTAGTTTTTGAGTATCTATACCCAAGGTGTAACTATCACTATCCACGAAATGTGGCACAGCATTACAATAGGTTACGGCATTAGCTGTAGCTACAAATGTAAGCGCAGGGATCAATACTTCATGACCTTGTTGAACGCCTGCAAGCTTCAAAGCAATATGTAACGCAGCAGTGCCACTTACTACTGCCACTGCGTGTTTAGCTCCAGTATAGTTAGCCAAGTTTTCTTCAAATAGATTTACAAACTTACCCACGGACGAAACAAATGTGGAGTCAAGACATTCTTTGAGGTACACCCATTCATTACCTTCAAAGCTAGGTTCGTGCAAAGCAACGGGGTTAGAACCAACTACGGAACGAATGGCAGCAATGACTTGATTAGATAAATGAGATTTACTAGCCAACTTGTGAATTACCTTAACATTTCCAATCATTTAAAAACATATCATAAACCAACTTTATCGATTTTCAATCTAGACAACCTGCTACCTTTTACATTTTTCCATCTAAGTATTTCCCTTTCTCTTTAAAGGAAAACCCTGGAATCATTGTAAAAAACAGATCTACTATTTGGCTTTTTGTCCAAACTAGTTTGAATTTCATAGAGCCGATTACTTTTTCAAAATGAGTTAGTAGCTCTTCGTTATAAATAGGCATATTTTGAATAATACCAATGTTTGCGAATCTATTTAAATTAAGAACTTCCTGATCAGTGAAAAACTCCTCAAAATACTTCTCTCCAGTTGTATCAGTAGTAGAAAATAAGACAGGCCACTTGTCCTCTTCAAGAAGCCTTGCCATCATCCCCCTTGCTTCATCCTCCGAAGAACATAAATATGGTTCATAACCTAAGTTTTTGAGAAAATTTATGGCTATATTGGAAAAGGATATTAAATGTAGTGATTCGCTTAGTTTTGGGAAAAAAATATTTCTATTTTCACCAAAAATACATGACATTAAGCATAGCTCTCCAGACTCCTGTGGCGTTAGAAAATATCGCTTTATATCGTCAGGCGCAACAATTGGCTGTCGTTTTCTAATTCGCTCATTGAACCCATACAATAGGGAGCCATCAGAAAATGCAACATTTGCAAATCTTGCTGTAGAAATAGAAATTTTTTCACTATGTTTCATCAAAAACATCTCCATAATGCGTTTAGAAGCACCCATCATATTAACGGGATTGGCTGCTTTGTCTGTAGAAACACAAAAGTACTTCTTAGCCCCTTTTCGAACGGCCTGCCGAATAGTCTTATTTGTATTAAATATATTAACATCTATCATACGCATTAAAGTGTATGCATCTTTCTCACTTCTTACATGCTTCAACGCCGAAAGGTTTAAAACAAAATCATATGCTCCATCAGCCTCTATAAAAGCATCATACTCAAGCGAACCGATATCTAATGCAAAAGTCTGGAAGTCTCCGTCTATATAACCGAAAGAACTTCTGATATCCCTTACAAGCTCGACCATATTATTTTCACTGATATCAACTACGTGTAACTTTCTAGGGCGTCTTTTAAATATTTCTTTAGTTACTGCCTGCCCAATCGATCCAGCTCCACCAAGAACCAAAAATCGCGCCACAGACACCTTTGAAGACAGAAGATCATCATAAGCTTTTATGTCAGAAGAAAATAGTGGAGAAGACCGCCCGATTAAGGTTAACATTTCTTTCATTTAGTTATTATCATCCTGGTTAGACTTGAACACAATTCATATCTGTTTCGTAAACCACTCTTTTACAACAGCGCAGATCTTTTAAGTACTGAAATAACCAATACTCATAACAACTGAATATCTAAAATAAATAAGTCTAAGAAACGTCCAAGATTGACTTCAGGTTAAGAGCTTTCTTATTAAAATAATATTCTATTTTAGCGTCTCCTGAGTTCGACTTACCTTAATTCATAAAATCAACTCCAGCATTATCAATATCCAGCACTGTCAAAATTGCAACGAAATAGTAAGATTCTATATTGAATTTACAAAAATTGGAGTTGAAATATTTAAATGCAAGAGTTAATCTGATAGATGTGTATAGTAATACAGCATCTACTTTTTTAGTCAAAGCTACCGCACTGGAATATAATTAAAAACCCAGGAAGTTAAGTGTTGATTAATCATTTTTTTTAACAATTTATACTAAAATTGATATACTATATCCAAATGGGTTTCAATTACTTTTTAGTTGGTTTGAATGGCATTTATAAGGTTTGGTTTAAATATATGAATATGTTGATTATTGAAAATATAAAGTTACTTGTAGTTCATTGCTCTGACACTAAGGATAGTGAAAATTTGAGCGCTTTAGATCTACATAAAATGCATTTAAAATTTGGTTGGGATGGAGTGGGATATCATAAAATAATCAACAGATCTGGAAAAGTAGAAAATGGGCGACCTGAATACTGGATTGGAGCTCACGTTAAGGGTAAAAATGATATTAGCTTAGGTGTATGCCTGATAGGAAGAAATAAATTTACAACAAAACAATATTTATCATTAGAAAAAATTTTAAGAAGATGGAAATCTTTATATCCTGAAGCTAAAATAGTTGGGCATCGAGATACTGGTAATACTAACAAAACTTGTCCAAATTTTGACGTAAAAAATTGGGCTAAAGATAAATTGATATGAACATTATTAAATCATCAGTATTTATGAAATCAGAACCCACTGAGGCTTCTCCTCTTGAAACTGAATGTTTGTTTGGCGAAACGGTTGAGATTTTAGAGGAGCGCTTAGATTGGGTTTATTGCAAATTAAATACTGACAATTATTGTGGATGGATTAATAAAGAAGGATTAGGTGAATTAAAGAAAGCAACACATAGAGTTCTTGTTAACAGATCTTTTATTTATATTAATAAAACTCCAAAATCTAATTCCTTATTTTATCTGCCTATGGGTGCTAAAATATTAGTAAAAAATATTAAATCTGATTGGGCAGAAATTAGTTTCTATTATAATAATAAAATACAAACTGGTTATGTGCCAACCAAGCACATTGTTAAACTACATCATAAGGTTAAAGATTGGGTGGAAGTCGCTCAACTATTAGAAGGCACACCATATAAATGGGGAGGAAGAGACACTATTGGACTTGATTGTTCAGCTTTATTACAATTATCCTACCAAACTTATGGAGAAACTTTACCTAGAAATACTTCACAACAAATGCAGTTTAAAAAAAAAAATATTAAGAGTATTAATAATTTAAAAAGAGGATGTGTAATTTTCTGGAAAGGTCATGTAGGTATTATGATTGATAGTTTGAATTGTATCCATGCTAATGCTTTCCACATGAAGACAAAAACAGAACCTCTGTTTCAGATTATTGCTAGAATGGGTGAAGAGTTTAATGTAATAAAAATGATGGATTTTAATTGAGGTTATTTTAAACAATTTATTTTTTTAAAAATTTATCATAACAATATTAATTTTACATTAATAATATGATTTATACCATTTTACAAATTCAGACATACCCTCATGCAAAGTTGTTTTTGGACGAAAACCTGTAAGTGCTTCAAGTAGATCTATATTACTGTGTGTTTTATGAATATCACCTTCCTGCATACCTAAAAAGTTTTTCTTCGCCTCTTTCCCCAATGCTCTTTCTAATTCTTTGATATAATCTAATAAATTAATAGGATAAGAGTTTCCAATGTTAACTATTCTAAATGGAGCTACATCAGAAATACTATCATTTTTAATATTGTCTTTTCTTATATTAGTTTTCAGAGGTATCTTGGGCACCAAAAGAGTTATAGCTTCTACTAAATCACCAACATAAGTAAAGTCCCTGACCATATTTCCTTTATTATACACATCAATAGCTTTATCTAGTAAAATATTCTTGGTAAATTTAAACAAAGCCATGTCAGGTCTTCCCCATGGCCCATAAACAGTAAAAAACCTAAACATAGTTGTGGGGATATCATATAAATGGGAATACGAGTGAGCCATGGCTTCATTAGACTTTTTAGTTGCAGCATAAAAAGACATTTGCGTATCACATTTTTGGGTTTCAAGTAGTGGCATGTCTTTATTACTTCCATAAACAGATGAGGTTGATGCTATTAATAAATGGTCAGGTTTATATTTTCTTGCCATTTCAAGAATATGAAAAGTCCCTATTAAATTAGATTCAACATAAGATATTGGGTTCTCGATTGAGTATCTTACACCAGCTTGTGCAGCTAAATGTATAACAATATTGGGTTTATGAAGAGAATAAATTTTATTTAATAATTTTTTATCTTGGACTAAACCCTTGTAATTATGGAAATTATGATTTTCACATAAAAGCTTTTGTCTAGCATTTTTTAAGTTCACATCATAATAGTCAGTCATAGCGTCAAGGCCTATAATTTTCCAATCATAAGACAATAGAAATTTTGCTAAATGAAATCCTATAAATCCAGAGGATCCTGTTATTAAAGCAACTTTCTTAATTTTCATTACTCCGATTATTATAAATTACTTTATAAATATGATTTTTTTATAAATGTAATTTAATTTAAAATAAATATTCATTTTAATAATTATATTATATTTTGAATTCATTGATTATAGTTGTTTGTTTATCCTTAGTTTTCTGTTTCTAAGTTTTTCGTTAGTTGGAACCATGTGACTCATAATTCCGTTTTTAACTCTCCCCATTTTTATCATAACCATAGAAGAAATAATATTAAGACAAATCTTCTGAGCGGTTCCAGCTTTTAATCTTGTTGAACCTGATATTACTTCTTCTTGTGTATCAAGTATAATTTTAGCATGTCCAAATTTTAATATATCTCCGTTAGGATTATTGCTTATTGCAATTGTAAGAGCACCTTTTTTATCCGCTTCTTCCAACACTTTACATGTAAAGGGAGTGTTACCACTTGCTGCCAAACCAATCACAATATCATTTGAATTTATGAATTTTTTTGAAATAGCGTCTTTAGCTGCCAAAACATCATCTTCGGCATTTTCTACAGCTTTTAAAATAGCTTTATTACCACCTGCTATAATATAATCTAACCTACTATCTGGCCAATTAAATG
>Ga0115572_10003010_pt1 | contig 13340 bp, 6 predicted proteins | sample COGITO_mtgs_1206_FD_88681 | JGI IMG/M metagenome (GOLD analysis project Ga0115572, IMG submission 88681) | Pelagic marine microbial communities from North Sea - COGITO_mtgs_120607 | ecosystem: Environmental > Aquatic > Marine > Epipelagic | place: Germany:Helgoland, sampling site Kabeltonne... | reverse complement strand
CATGTATGTGCAATTGTAATGCTGAGGAGCAGCCCACTTGCCACCGTGGGATTGCCAATGTTTGGCTAGAATCGCTTTCCAGCGTTTGGGAGCCGTAGATGGCGGAGTTTCCACTTGGACTTTGTTTTTCCTCGCCATAAACTAACTTCGTTGGCGACCCTCTATGAATACTGCGACGCATCTTCAACCTTCCACACTTCACACAGAGTTTGTCTGTGATGGTATCTCGGTTGACCCAAGGCTTCCTGTGAGAGAACCGAGAAGGGACTTTACGCAGAATATTACTGGCTACTTGTTCATAATGATTCGGCCTGCTAACACCGAAAGATAGTGCGAAAGATCGGATATAATCGAAAAATACGAGGGTTACTGACGACTGAGGAACTCATCTATCGAGGAGACAGCGAGAAACTAAGATAGATTAAATCCATATCGACAGCGAAAAAAGGTGTGGTAATTAGAATGAATCGGATTACTTACGGTCATCACAGTTCCAAACTTTACAATCAGCGCATATAAATCTCACAGCATTTGTTTCGGAATTATTCATGGTTGATTCGATTAAATCGCGCACTGCGTCCATGTTTTCGGCCTTTAAGTTCCCACTCGGATGCCAGACTGTCCCATAAATCTGGTAACCTTTATACTTATTTTCCGCCATTAACATGTAGAGGTACAACTGATATATCCATTGTTGTTGGGTAATTTGTGCTTTTTTCAGTTCAATCAAAAATATTCTTTTTGCTGCTTCATTTATTCCAATCAAATCAATATCACCATTCAATAAAAAACGGTCGAATGGAAATCCTGAAATTTTCATTTCAGGAGTCCAGTCAAATTGTTCTAATCGATATTTTTCAAAAAGCATCGAAAAACGTTTGAGATATCGCTCCATATTTTTAGTATCTCCGGAACTCAAAAAACTATCAGTTGTTTTAACACCATCATAATGTGGCGAAAGCAATTCAACTAGGCGGGAAGTCCATCTTTCATTCGATTGAGAGGACACCAATTCGTTAAGATATTCACTTAAATGTGTGACTTCCTTATTTGCAACATAACACTGAATTAGGTTATGAAACAGTTTGCCAAATTCTTTTTCTTCAGAGGTCTGGACTCTGTTAATCGTACGATGTCGGCTGCTGCTGTTTTGTTCAGTGAAAGTACTCCTGAAATCCTCAAAGTATTTCCCACACGTCATTATTTTCGATAAACGTTCTGGACCCATAGGATCATCTCATGAAAATAAGTCTGCAGACGGATTTGCAGAGTCTCGAATTAATTTTAACAATTGCAGTTGCTTATTTTTCAAATTTTCAACCGTTTCATAGGCTTTCGGCAGGATAATCCCATCCGCAGCCCACTTTTGATTATAATCTAAATCCGACGCAACCAATGGGTCACTTGTAGGATCCATAAGCGTAGAAATGGGACGTATTAAAAATTCGTTACCACTAAAATGAATACTAATGACTAAGAAATCGTTTTGTGTGATGCAATGAACATTAACATCATCAAACATACCGTCCATAGTAGTGGATATGGTCAAAATATCTTCATTATCAGTTTCATCTGAAGTTAGGAGGTTCCCTTCTTTAAGGTACTTCAGAATGCTCAACCCATATTTCCGATGAATAAGGCTGTGTTCTCCTTTATTTCTAAAATCGAGGAGGCAACCAATGCACGCTCGGTCGCAACCTTTGATTTCCAAGCAAGATTCTCCACTCAATCGCGCTTCAACTGATTCTAAAATGCTTGGAAGAAGATCCGGTGATTCTTTTAATGCCGTTACAAGCCCGGCACCGCCAGATACTTGGTCGAAAAGGAATATATCTACATAATCTTCTCTTGGTGATTCGGAATCAGCTTGCTTAGCAAATTTTCGAATTCCACCTCCAATCTCTCTATTGACGTAATTCATTTCAGCTTGTAACTCAGTGATGAGTGCTTCTTTTATTGCCAGAAGTCCACCATTGAAAGTATTAGACCTTCTCATTTCGGAATCCATTTTGAAGGGTTTTTTAATTTTGAAACGGAAGGAAATCATATCGCTGTGAAAAACCATTCCTAGCATAATCGGAGTCCATTGAGGAAGTTCGCCTTCCTTGGGCTCAACCTCCTTGTAAGGAACGCCTTTACAGAGCCCCCTTGCTAGGGTTTTTTCAGTGACGGATGCAGATCTGTCCAGAGAGATAGAGTATGGGCGTAAATGACCATCAGGTTGGACAAGATTATTTGGTTTTTCGACCTCAGATCTACCACACTTTTGGCAGATGTAATACCCCCTCTGGTTATATCCAGAGTTCACTAAAATTAGTTCGATTCCTGATTTATCAATTGTCGAAGGTGGTGAACTGAACATAGTAATGGCCTGATAACTATCCCCGAGGAATTCGTGAAAGTTGTCCACTGATCTCATATCAATGTCTTCCTCGTTTAGTAGTGGAGCCGGCATTTCAACTCTCCCAGTATGCGCAGATGATGAACTCGTACTCGGAGGTGGGGCTTTCTGTAATGGCCCACCTAGATTAGTTGGATTAGTAACTGGCTCATCACTGGAAGTATAAGCAGTTATGAGTGGTGCAAACCCTTCAGGTTCAAGATACCGGGAGTGAATAATGTAATCTGATTGTTCGCAAATGGGGCATTTTTCAACATCAGAAGCGGAATCAACATTCTTGTGGACCCATCCGCAGCCATCATTCTTGCACCAAGTGTAGAATTTCAAAATCTGACTATCAGCCTCAAATACATGTGCAGCACGGTCAATAGGGTTTGGAGGGAATGAGAAATGAAGCCCGTTAACTTCGTATTCGACACCATCAACCATCAATACTTTTCCGGGTGTATATTCACTTAATGCGACTTTCAAATCCTGTGAAGTTGATGCCCAAACCTTTCTTCTGAAATCATGTTTACCTTCAACAACAAATTTTGCGACTTGTAACGGGAAAGAGAAACTTGGCGTTAGCCCTTTACGAAGCAGGTAATTTAGCAAATTATCTTCATTGGTCATTCTTCTTCCTCCAGTTCTTCATTAGACTCAAACAAAGCCATTTGCTCCGCTAATCTTGAGATTTTATCGCGAAGGAATGTTGCTCTCAACTTACAGTCGGTTGGGTTCAAAGTAGTGCATTCTTTCAATTGTGTCAAGATAACTGATTCATCAGCGGCTCTAATTATTTCATTTTCAAGCCAATCCTTGAAGTCTGAATACCCATAATTGGCATTTTCATCTTTAAAGAATGAACTTGCTTTCCCAAGTGACTCAAGAAGTTGTTTTACAGTCGAATCCATACCTGCAAATGTAAGTGTCTTACGGTCATACTTCAATCTCTTAAAGAAGAGTTGAAAGCATGCAGCGTTAAAATGGCGCTCCAAAATTTTCTCATTGCCAATATACAATTTTGGCGGCTCGGAAGGATGTGCAACTAATTTTTCAACAAGACCGAAATGTGATTGTGCATAAGCCGAGTTGTCAATCCACGTTAGTGCTAAAGAAACCTCTGATTTCCCACGCCCAGCACGCCCGACACGTTGCTGATAGTTGGCGGCATGAGGGGGGACTGTACGCAGTGCAACTGCGGTTAGTGAACCAATATCGATACCAACTTCCATTGTTGTCGTACAACTTAAAATGTCGATCGGGGGTTGTTCAATTTGAGTATGTGAGCCGAGGTCTCTACTTTTTAGCGGTACATCTTGGAACTGTAACTCGTAGGATTCCGTTGGAGAAAAGAGTTGATCTTGGTCTAATTTTTCCGAAATCTGTGCTGTATGTTCTTCAGCTCTGTAAATTCGCATTGACCCAGGCTCAAGATCACCCAAATTGTTTATTCGTTCGTGCCATATCTTCAATCGTTCTTCAAAATATAGCCTAGCTTCAGAACCCTCGGTTAGAGGTACATTTTCTACGTTGCCACAATGAATGCATTTGAGGTTCGTTGAATGAAGGTTAATTCGAAGGCATTGTTTACAGGAATGTTGGTGGGCCGGATCAGAAATCTCCAACGGTTCAAAGTATACCATTTGGGCATTAAGGAAAACCGCCCTTTTGCCATTAATCTCTTCAACATACACAGTTGTTTCATTAATAGGAAGATTTTCTGCCTTCAGCCATGAATTAACTGCCACTCCGTGTTCAAATTCATCAAAATTAACACTTTCTAGAGTGTGCTCTCCAAGCCATGTATTCATTTCAGTACCGAAATTTTCAATGTCTTCGTCAGCCTTCAATGAATAAGGGTTTTTACTCATTTTGTAGTTCTTGTGTGATGTATATATTGCATTCGTATTGAAAAAATTCCTACCGGACTGTTTTATCCTTCGAGCAGTCGATGTATCCTTCCTACCATCCTTACGAGTTATAGGTTTGAAATCTGAAAACATCGTTGGTAGAGTGTCCTCAAGTAATTCTTTCAAGTAATCGTCAGGCAAGTCTTTTTCATGAAGAATTGCTTTAAGTTTCCCAAGCCCCAAAACCTCTGTACCGAAAAGTGGGTCGGATACCCATCGTAATACAAATCGCGCATATACTCTGGGGAACACCCTTTCATGCGGTATAATCTTCTTACACCATTCGTCAATCAATTCCAGGTACCGTTGAGTGAAATCAGGATCCGAATCGAGCAATGATAGAATTTTTTTCATCACCTCATGGGAAATTTGTAAATGACCATGAATATGGTTTGCAATGATGGCTGATTTAAGCCCTATGGCGGTCCTAGTTTCTTCATCTCTAGAAGCAGTAAATGCTTTCGTGATACTCTTTTTACTCTCTTCATGATTAGCGAAACGATTCCTTGTCTCTCTTGTTTTATCACTATCCGCTATCAATGACAATCCATCATAGAAATGTTTGTTCTTGTATTGAGGTGGTAAATCGTCTTTTGGAACTCTAATTTCATCCTGAATTGAAGTGCGAAGTACCTTTAGTAGGTTAATACGTTCATCAACTTCCTTTTCTTTATCCTTATCGCCGTCGAGTTTTTCCTTTTCCAATCTTAATGCTCTCAAATCACTTTTGATTCCTTTATTAATTTCCATCCACAAGTGGTGAGATACAATAATATCCGTCTCAATGCTTGAGGTAATCGAGTCAAACAGAATTGAGAAATCCTCAAATCCTGATTCGTCTTTGAGTTTAAGAATGAACCACGAGGCAAGGCTTGCAGTATGACTGAGCATAACGGAACGACTCGGTTCAGTCGTTGTGTCCATAAGTGGATTGATTTTCATTTTCCCCGAGAGAACGCACATGTGGGGATATGTATGAGGTAGAGCACGCCGAAGGGGAGACATTCGCTTAAACCACGCTAATTTATGCAAATATACAAACAGGGCTCTTCCTTCATCCATTGCAACATCGTTTCCTAGTTGACTTGCCAATCGTGCAGCTCGCTGTCTACCATCGGAAAAGAGCATTATTTTACGGCCTTGGTGTGGAGTTTTGGATTTCGGGTCAATGTCTTGTAATTCTAGAGATTCAGTCGTGATGTTCGTGAAGTATTCATCACCACGGGTTTGAGTGTCCGAGAATTGAGGACTCAGAGTTTTACTTGAGTAATCTGTATTGCAGTATGGGCATATACGGAACTGTAGCATCGATTCTTTTTGTTCAAATCCAAAAACAGTTCCCTTCTGCTTGAATTTCAACTCGAGTTTCTCTTCTTCTCCCTTCTTACTTTTCTTAGGGAGATATTCAAAGTGAGCAATTTGAATCGGAATGTCAAGTTCGTCTTTATCCTCATATGCCCATTTAAGTTTCCCTGTGCGCGGATGTAGCCAATGTGTTTGTTCGCTACAAGCATCATCTAAAACTCGCGCATGACAACCAAGAAGTGTTTCAAGACCTTGTGATTGCGTTTCCCGATAGGTATGAGCTCTAACCACTTCATTTATATTCGGTTTTATTTTGTTGACCTGCCAAGAAAAGTCGGAATCTGGAGATTCAAGCCATAGTTCGATGACTACGCCACCGCAGTTTCGATCAAAACTTAAGCCAAAGGTCAATGATTTACATTCGCCAACAGAACATATTTCTTTCCCATCAGGATAAATTGCTCCACAGGAACAACAAATTCGCGAGTGATTGTTACCGCGTGCTAAAACATGCGCTCTAAGAGGTAACAAAGCTTTTCCACCTTTGCCGAGGTGGTCTTTCGCAGATGCCACAAGATCGAGTAATATGTCCATTAGTATTCGATTTCCATCGTCAATTGACGCAAACATGTAATCGGTGAGAAGACTAATTCTACGCGGGATATTTTCTAAGAAGTTGACTTTGCTCCTTGACTTTCGATCTCCCAGTATACCAGTGTAATACTCATCAATGAGAGTCTTGTCAACTTCATCCAGTACCTCTGGCCTAAGAAGAAATCTCATAAGACGTACACCCCATGGAGAAGTAGAAATTAAGTCATGACACATTTGTTGGTGGAATTTTTCGGTGCCTTGTTCCAGTTTGCCATCGAGTGATTTGGATGCCTGTTCAATTATTTCTTCACCGAATAAACCTAACAGAAGTTGAGATTCCACTTCCTGCACATCCATATTCCCTGCTTTGAAATCATTGGCAGCATTCTGTAGAGCAAGAATTGAAGTTTCATCGAGTTTTTTATCGGCTCCTTCAATGGTATCAATCTTCAGTAATTCCGCGGGAGGGATGCAAATGTCTTTTTTTCTCTGGTTATACTCTTCGCCGTTAAGTGAGAGTAAGTCCGCTGCATACTGCTTTTTCTTGGCTTCTACTGTACCCAAACTCGCACTGGTAATGATAAATTGTAATTTATCTCTTGAAACCTTCATCACAGATAAAAGTCGATTGAGAAGTTGGCTAAACTCAGTACCCATTGCCCCTTGATAAAGGTGGGCTTCATCTATAATAAGCAAAAGTTTGCGTGGCGTTTCTATATCTCCGATATCTTCATTCAGCCATGCACCAGTTTCCTCCCAAAAAATATGTTCAAGCGGTCTCATAAGCATGTATTCAAGCATACTGTAATTAGTGACCATCACATCTGGAATTCCAGTACCTTTGAATGACTCAAAACCTTCAATTTGTTCATCACTAGAACTGTCATGTCGGTCTTTAAGATATTGGAATACGCCGCCATGATGCATTTGATGCCGGCAAATCAATTCCCTATCGAGTTTGTCACCCATGTATTTTAGATGAGATTTACCTTTATCCAAATCGCCTTGATTAAATCGAGTGAATACTTGTTCATGTTCTTTCAAAATATATCGTTTCTTCTTGGCTTCGGTTTTTCCACCTTTATCCTTGAAAAGAGTGGTCGCATATTCTTGAGCTCTAGGACTAAGATCATCATATGAGAGTGTGAGTGTTTCCCCTTCTGGTGCAACCATCACCCTTCCACCCATTGATGGAATCTTACCGCGTGAAACCAATTCTTTCCAAGTACTTTCCCGCTCTTCGATATCTGAATAGTTTTCTATAATTTGATGGACTCTTTTATTCGCTTTACTCGTACGCTTCCATTCCTTCTTAGAACCTCCACCTTTGATTTTTGTTTCTACTTCTTCTGAATACCAGCCATGAAATTCACTTCGTCCGGTATACATTCCAAATTGTGGAAATCTCCCATACCCATTTTCCAAGAAATTAGTAGCAGTCTTTGGACTACCCAACAAGTCTCGCAATCGGCTCATCTGATCAGCGACCAATGCATTCATAGGGTAGAGTAAGAGTGCTTTTATAGATCTATGACTGGATTCACCATTACATCTTCGGGCTTCATCATTGAGATGATTCATCATTGGGTAGAGGAAACATTCCGTTTTTCCAGATCCTGTTCCGGTTGCGACAACAACATCCTTTCCTTCGATGTGCCCCATGATTGAGTTTTTCTGGTGAGGGTACAAATCGTAGGTGACGTCAGACAACGAGAGCAATTTTCCAAGTTGATTTAGTCTTTCTTTATCATTTGGATTATCGGACCATGTGTGGAAATCTTTCGGTTTTGAAGCATCCCCAGGTTGGTATTGTGGAATTGCTTCAATTAGTGGCTCATGAATAAGATTGAAGTGTTCCGCGTGATAATTTCTCCTTTTATCAGGAATGACACCCCACCTAGCAGGGCCCCGAATTAAAGGATAAACCCGCCGCAAATGAGCATCAAGTGAGTAAGATATGTTTTCCACAAGCAGAGATGACTTAACCATACCACTCCGTAGCTCACACAGACTATGAACCTATCCAAAGCGCTTTGTGGATACTGTATTCTAGGAATTTGGCGAGTGAATAATCTTTATTTTTAATTTCCTCTATCAGAGATAGAGAACTTCTCTCATAAGGCAGCCAACGTGTCAAAAAAATGGGAATATTGTACCACAATATGTTTTGAAGAATCGTAGATTTGGAATGTTCGGTCAACCCGTCTTTATTCATAACCACGTACATTGCCCGAATACAATCATTAAGGAATTGATATCGTTTGAAGCACTTTTCATCAACACTCCCAACATTGAAATATTCTTGCCAAGGTATCGGATAGAAACTCACATCATCACTCGCATTTGAGAATATTTGGTGCGCAAGAGGTTTTTTATTGACCCTGTACTGTACCAAATAGAATTGATGAATGTGAGGGTTGAAAAGTTGTTCATCTTCATCATGAGAATAGGTACGGGCGAGTTGGAAAGTAGAATCTTCTCCACTTTCTGTAAAAATCCTAATCATTTCTTGAGGGAGATTAGGGTCTGATCTCCAAATATCCCTATTTACATCATTTCTTCGTAAATTCCAACCCCGTTCTTCAATTCCTTTGGAAAACAATCCTTCTTGGAAGCGACAATCTTGAACCATAAAATAGACCGTAGTTTCCGAATCCGAATCCATGTAACTCTGCAATCTGTCGTAATTCTCTTCCAAGGCGGACTCTGAAATGGAATAGTTTTTGTCATCTAAGTACACCGATAAGAATTCTTGTGGAGTTTCAGGATACATCAGAAGTTCGGGAAGAGTATCCAAACGATGTTCAACATGAACACTTTCTGATTTGATTATTCTGCAGCCATTTCTCAACAATTGGACATCGCTACTGTTCAATTTGTGCCATGGTCGATTGTCGACAAAAAGAAGGTGTTCAGAATCCTCTCCACCTACAGCGATTCCCTCACGATGAACCCATTTAGTGTGCACTTCGAGATCTCGTATAATTTCCATTCGTTCAGAGAATGTCCGTTTCAAATCTGAAAGATTGCCCACCGATTTATCAAGCACTTTATTTTGGAATCCAAGGTTGATTAATTTGTTATTTTGGCGAGTGGCTGCTTTAGTTGTCTCATTATGTCGTAACATATCGAGAATTCGAGCACCGGTATTTTCTTCAGTTCTTTCCAACGATTCAGGAGGAGTATACCCCTCGGAATCTAACGCACCCTCCCAAAGCATTTCGGATGCGAAATCATGAGTCATTTCCATCACATTTAGTGATAATTCTTCTCCACCTCCTTCGAATTTATACGTTTTTTGATAGGTCAGCCCATCATCAGATTGAATTTCTAAGATACCAGAACCACATATTTGGAAACCTATTGGTGCATACCTTTCGCCTTCTTCCTTGACTGTAACAATTTTTGGAGGTCTAGATTTAATTTTAGCGGCATACTCTTCAACCAAACTTTGTCCTCGATTACCCGTCTGATTCAGAAGCTTAATTCGTTCCAATATTACAGATTTACCTCTTAGATTATTCGAGTCATCATAATGTCTCAAAATAAATTTCAATGTTTGTTGTGGTTTTACAAAGAAAATAGCAGTCTTTTGGTCATAATCAATATCAAATTCAATGACTTTAATCTCTTTATGGTTAAATTCCAAGTTGAACATACTCTTGATGTTATTTTCTACGCTTTCAAATAAGGATTGTCTTTCTGAACCTAATTTCTTGAAAAGAGAAAAGTGGAGGTGTTTTCCGCCAAATTCAGCGCACATATACGATTCATTTTGATTGGAGGAACTCGAATCATCATTGTACTTTCGAAATGAAGTCGGATGTGAAGATTGGCAGTTTGCAGGAATCAGAGTGAAGATTTCCGATATTACGGATGAATTAGTGAAACCAATCTTACCATTTTGATTTGGAGAGAGAGGAGTGCATATCAAGGCCTTTGATTCAATAGAAAATTGTGATTTTAACTTTTCAGATTCTCTTTTATCAAACTTGAACGGATTAGTCCACACTGCAGTTGAAGAATGTGGAATTGATATGCCATTAATTCGGTAAGTAATATCCCCAAGAACAAATTTTGTTGATTCAATATTTTGATTAAACTGACTTACAAACCAATCAGGACACCCGCCTTTTTGTATGTATTCATAATATGTTGTAGCTTCTTGTTCCACAAAATTATCTTCATTAGCACTAACAAAACTTCTTAAAATTCTGGCCCAACTTTTTGGCGTAATCTCCTCAGGTTTTCTTGCCTTCAGGAAAAAACGAGGTGCCTCGTCTATTGGAGCGACAAGATAGATCTGTGTGTGGATTGATCGGACTTTGAGGTCTTTTGCCCGATTCGCAATGGATTTCAATTCCTTACAATAACATTCATCAGCGTGTTCGATTCCATCCTGATGGCTGAAATAAGCGTCGTCGAGATTCGCTTGGAATCTGTTCAAGTGTTCATCAATTTGACTAACCCGTCTAAATTTGGTGCCTGAACATCCATGCTCCAAACAAATCTTACAATGAAGTTCAAAGAGTCCATTCGTCTCATGGCGATATGTGTAGGGCTCATCTGGACATTGCATCAATACTCCATTAGAGCCTCCCATCGAAAAGAAATCGTCCAAATTTGTATCTTGTTGCCGGCCACTACGATAAATTATTACCGCTTCTTCGTAGGTCCTGACCATGTATGAAAATCTTCACCGAGGTATAAATAGTTATACAGAACTTTCAAGAATCATAAGCTCTGTTTTAGATTATGGATTGGGATGGGGGTTTGGCCGCCTGGAAAATATCATCTCCATTGAGCCTCGGCGTAATTGCTGTAACATCCACGCAACCAAAAATTGAATTCGATGAAGTAGCACGCAACATACACTTAACAATCCCTAAGAAGTTAACGCCCAATAATTTGGATGTAATCATTCGTGTCAATACAAAAAATATAGTTGAATTCAACCAAAACTGGCTCAATAATTTGGAATCTACCTCGTCGACTTATGTGTTCCCCTGTGAGGAACTTTTTGAACATCGAGAATACGAAGAAAATACCTTTAAAATAAATATTGGTTCTTTTTCTGAATCACTCACAATTCCGCCTAAAATTGAGAAACTTCTCATTTATTTTTCATCCATATCCGTTGAAAAAACAATTGTTGGGCGTATTGTTTTGAAAATCAATGGTGTAACTTTACAATCCGAATTTCAAAAAATTAGTATTCATGAAATCTTGATTGACCTCGAAAATCCAGATACTTTTAGTGTCCTCGAAAACATTGGCAAAGAAATGGTGATACCCCTTTCCGACATAAAAAATATTTTTAAAATACCAGAACACCATTTTCCTGATGAGGTCAAAAATTTGAAAATCGTATTTGCTGGAAAAAAAGATGCAATCTCATTTTCAGGTTTTGACGAAGTAATGAAAAGTAATACTTCAATACATTACTATTTTACATCTTTCAAAGACGGGAAGATAGTCTCAACAAATTCGCAGGTAGACCAAATTTCATTCTCCATTAAGGTTGGATTAATAGATTATCTCACCTTTTTCAGAATGGGATACAACCATTCTCAACTACCCCAAGTAACCAGAGTCATTAGTGAGACTCCGTATGAATCAGAATCCATACCTCTGGAATTAGGAGCAAGCATTGAGTCATCTCAAAAAAACGATTTGTCTATCAGCGATCCGATACATTTCCGTCACCAACATCTTAATTTCATCATCTTTGAACCTCCTTCCAACAAATCTCGCGCTACCTTCCTAGAAGTCGATTTCAAAGTTGAGGGGATAGAGAACATTATTTTCGAAATACCTTTTCCCTCAGAAGGAATCGAGTATTTCTTAATTGCATTGCCGGGTAAACTCTTAATCGACCACCGCTCTTTTTATGTATCAATCGAGAACATTCAGTTTGTTGATTTCGTGAATCCAAACCTATATGGCGAGTTACATGGAAGCAACCCGTTAAGAAAAGTTTGTATTTCAGGAGATGACTTAGATATTTCTCATAAACCCTTTTTTGAGGCACAGCGAGGGATTACGGTTACTAAGCCCCTATTCAATGGGGAGATTGTTCTTTGTAACACTAAATGGAAAGAGGGATATCTACTCGGAGGGCAAAATGAGAATTATCGCCAAAAAGATGGATTCAAAAACTTTTGTCATCAAAGTATAACTATTGGGGGGGGGATTGAATGTCACATGCTCAGTTCAAACATTATACCAATCAAGATTAACCGTTAGCTGGCTTCTTTTGGAGGCGGAGTGTATATTTAGGCGGCCGTGGTTTTCCGTTCGAGTTTCGGCCTTGTGGGGTGACCTTTAACCACCCTGAATCGAGACCTTGTTGAACATCAGAAATGTCCTCAAATTCTATTATCTGAATCTCTGTAAGTTGAAATGCACATTTTCGTGTTCGACTTGAACGTCCTGTCTGATTTCCTTCAAGCACATACTTCGATGGCTTACCCTTTATGGCATCGTGCCATTTCTTAAACGAATCATCGTCATCAAAGGACGCTTCGCCGATCAGTAAAACAAGCGTAATCCCCCCGTTTTCTGCTGCCTGATTAAACGCCTCACAGTCGTTAATGATTAGGTCGTGGTTTTTGGCTCCGAGAGGATTGTGAAGACAATGTGCTTTGAAGTCATAGTGTCGACCGTTAAGATAGTAATCAAAAGAGGTATTTCCAAATGTCTTCCCAGAGGATCCTCCGAGAGTGGAAATTAATATCTGTCGGGTTCTTTCTTCGTAAAACCAACCAATCCATTCCATTTGACGCCAGTTCTTGGAACCATTTTCCTTCATCCACAAAATTGCTTCTTTTCCATCTAAAATCAGAGGCAAGTTCTGATTGAGAATCTCGTGAATCTGTCTTACAGCCATACACCTACGTTCAGGATAAAAGGTTTGATTGTTTGGGTGGATGACAACTGGTTACCAAATATTTTACTTTGGTGGACAACTTGAACATCATATGTCTATCGAGAAGTTTAAGAATTAAGCAAGCGAGCAACAATCATGTCTATCATAACAGCATACAACGAGGCCTGGGATAACGGAGATGTCGACGCACTTGCAAACATCATTCACGATGATTGCGTGTTCAACCCGCACGTCGGTGGAATTACCATGAGCAAGT
>Ga0115572_10003006_pt1 | contig 13352 bp, 10 predicted proteins | sample COGITO_mtgs_1206_FD_88681 | JGI IMG/M metagenome (GOLD analysis project Ga0115572, IMG submission 88681) | Pelagic marine microbial communities from North Sea - COGITO_mtgs_120607 | ecosystem: Environmental > Aquatic > Marine > Epipelagic | place: Germany:Helgoland, sampling site Kabeltonne... | reverse complement strand
TCCACTAAGCCAGCAGTTTCATTCTCACCTTCAAGCCCCGTAACTTGGTCATCAAGTTCAGTGATCAAGGCTTTAGCTGCTGGAATTTTCAAAGCACTAATATCTTCCTCACTCATCTTCCTGAGCTTTTTTTCTGCTTCAGTATGCTGAGCCACAGCCTTAGCTACTGCGTTTTTAGCATCTGATTTAACCTTATCTAAATTGGCTTCTTTTTTGGCAGCGTTACTTTTAGTCTTATCAACCTCTGCTTTCATGACCACAGGGGCCGCAACAGGTACGCCTGTCAAGCCAGACTGACGCTCAGCTAAGGCATTCAACTTAATACTTTTATCATCTCCAAGGGGAACCTTTGGGCCTACAACTGCATATTTAAGATTGCCATCAAAGGTATCCACGAATGGTACGCCTGAGTTTAAGTCCATGATTAACTGATTAATTTCTGGCAAAGATAATCCATCTAGATCATCCTTGGTCATAGCAGCTAGTCTTGCTTCTGCATCAGTCCTTGTATCACTGGTTCCCATGCTAGCAACAGTAGCTGTGGGTGGAGTAGTGGACGTTTTTTTATCAGCTTTCTTTTCAGCTACCTCTTCTTTTGTTTTAGCTGCTGTCTTGTTGGGACTTTTTTTACCTTTAGGTGCGCTATCTTTATCCTTAGATTTGGCTTCAACCTTTTCATCAACAGCAGTAGTCGGTGCTTTATCTACTTTCTTAGCAGGGGTTTCATCTACTTTCTTTGCTACCTTCTTAGGAGTTTTCTTAACAGCTTTCTTCTTAGTAGCTTTATTAACAGCAGGGACAGTCTCCACGGCTGCTTCAGTACTAACAGCTTCCTCAGAAACTGCCTCTTCTACAGCAGCGTCCACTTCTTCAGGAGTCACTTCGTCAGAAATATAGTCTTCTCTAAGCCACTGCTTATAACTTTTAGCGAAGAGTCTTCCCGATAAGTTCTCTTTGTATTCTAGGTAAAGTTTTTCTGGACTAGGTGAAGCTGTTTCGTCAGTAGGATTAATCTCTGACATTAAAGTGGACAGGTAAGCATTGGCTCCGTTAATGCCGTAACTCGCTTCGACAGATACGACTCTCATGTCAATCATCTGTCTACGATCTTTCTTGTCAAACTTTTCTACTTGAGGGGCATCATTCACAGCCAATGTAACAATAGCTGTAGAGGCCTCACTACTTAATGGGCCAGCTTTCTTATCCTTGTCCTGCTGCTTCTTCAATATATAGTTAGTTATGGATGTACGATCAGACTCTAATGATTCGTCCGATGTAGCTGGCCCTATAGACTCAGGCTCAATCGCCTGCTCCGCCGGGGCACCATTCTGATTAACTCCTACGGTGGGGTCAGCTAAATTATTCTCAGCTATCCCTAAATCAGAATATTGTTTAGTTACCCAAGCGTTAAGTACACCAGCGGTGACAGGCCTACCAAAAAGAGTTTGATTGCCACTAGCAGTTATCGCTAATTTGCCAATCTTTAAGAGCGCATCCGAATTAGGATTGGACATCTCTGCATTAATGATTCGCTCAGTTATTGGAGCAAATGATGTAGTGCCATCGTCCACTATACCCAACCACTCCTCTTTTTTCATAGCGGGCTTGATAGGCTTCTTCGTACTACTCTTTGTTCTCTTGTTGTGGGCTTCTAAAAACTCATTAATTCTCTGGTAATTTTTCATTGCCGTAGTTTCAGCAGCAGGATTATCAAAGTTACCTTGATTAAGTTCCTTCTGATACTTTATCTGCATGGCGACTAATGTTGCACCATCAGTGTCACCTTCATTCTCACGCCTTAATCGCTCTTGGTTAAGCCCATCTAAATCTCGGTTGTTATTAAACTCGTTAACGTCAGGATAGGTTGGTGTGTTCTGCTGAGCTTGCGCTGCTCTTTGTTGTGCTGTTTGATCGTCACGTTGTGCATCAAAGATAGCTTGTTCTCTAGCCCTATCTGCCTTAATCCGATCTGTGTACTGCTCTTGTGTGGGAACAGTAACAGGATTTCCTAGACCAGCAGCGGGGGCTTGCTCTGGAGCAGGCATTGGCACTGTGGCTTGAGGAGCTTGTTGTTGGGCCGCTTGTTGAGCAGGGGCATCTGGTAATACAGACACAGGATCTGGGCCAGCAGGCATTCCACCTACAGCCACTTGAGCAGGATCAGGAACTCCAGCTGTATTTAAAGGTGCAGCCTGTTGTTCGGCTCCATCAATGGAATTATTTTCCATTGTTGTAACCCTATCTGGAGTAGATGAAGCTTGTCCTAACGCTTCAACTTGCTCTGCATCATTAAGGTCGATTGAACCATCTTCTGTCATAGGAGTGGCGTTGGAATCTACCTGAGTACTATCTACAGGCTGGTTAACGGCATCTAATGCTTCCTGAGTAGGCGCTTCTCTTTGTCCAAAACCAGTAAGACTAGCTAAAGGTCGAGTACCAGCTGCCACAGTGCTGCCAGTTAGACCACCAATCGTGGCACCCATAGCTGAGGCTGCTTTCACTCCCTCCCAAACTTTTTGATCTGGGTTGCCATACTTTTGGACGTTAAGGTTAGCAATACCTTGCTCAGCGCCAGACTCGACACCCTCTTGAACAGTCTCAATCGCTCCCGCTCTTAGAACGTTAGATACATAACTGCCAGCCAACCGACCTACCAAAGCCTTCTCTAACATAGGGCCAAGTATGCCAGAAGTCATTGAACCTATTCCTGCCATCTGCAAGTATCCAGAATTAACGGCCTCGTCAATGACCACTTCCCTAGCTCTTCGTGCCAGTTCCATGTCATCTACAGTCTCACCTGCTTTAGCAGCCTCTTCCTTCATCACGTTGTAAACAACTTGGAATGGCTTTGATTTAGCCATGGTCTCTAAAGGGATGGACTCCATCTTTTCACGAACAGCAGTTGCTGTACCGCCACCCATAGCCTGACCACCGACTGCACCATAACCCAAGGCTTTGGGTAGCTTCCCAGTGGGAGCATTTAAAGCTTTGGACGCTTGAGCAGCCTTACTACCCAACTTTGCCGCAGTACCACGGCCAACCATAGAGAGGCCTTTACCTACAACGCCACCACCGATCATGGTGGGAATCATTGAACCTACGCCCTGACCAATGTGCATTAAGGCACCTGTCCAAGTGAATCCATCTTTTAGTTTTAGGTTCCCTTCTTCATCCTCTTCAAAGCCTGTGTTCGTATAGTCAGCTAGACGCTCTGGAGCAATCTGATTAAGTTGATCATCTGAAATTTCTTGAAGGCCTTTAGCTATGCCTAAGTCTGGTGTGTCCACACCCAAGTAATTTAAGCCAGTATCAATGCCTGTGACAATGCTACTACCAACCCCTGCCGCACCCATCTGTACCATGTCAATAAAGTCATCAGCCAAGCCATCTTGACTGTTATCTGATGACGGCACTTGCTGTTGCGCTGATTGAATACCAGTGTTCATTTGTGGTGATGCCGTAAATAACGGATTTCCCTGCGCTGCTGTTTGATTATTAGTATCATCAAACGCATCATAAAATTCATCAAAAGAAACAGTTTGATAATCAGGGTTAGCACCATATTCAAACCTAGCTAATTTAACAGGGTCTGCATTCTTGTACTGTGGCATTGAAAGGTATTGAGAAAGAAACATAAAAGTTTTCCTTTAAAGAATATGGGGCTTAAATACTAAGGCGCTAACGTGGTTAGATAACCTATTAACTTAATTTGCTGAGCACTGAATGAGGTAGGATTACTCTGAGCGAATTGATACAGATCTTCTAAAACCTTCACTTGTGCTGGATCGTTAGCTAGACTAGCTTTCAAGTCATCCTGCGCTTTTGGATTGTTAAGAAACTTACTAACCAATGTCTGGGCAGACGTTTGATTCTGTGAAAGGGTTGTCGATAATTGGCCCTGAGTTATATTTTTATTCGCCCTTAGTTTTGGCCTTCCAGTTAAAACATTAGCATTTCGTTGAGCGGCAGTTAATGCAGCCTGTTGAGCAGCAATCTGTGCTGGAGTCAGGCCTCCATTGCCATTAAGAATATTAGCAACTTCAAAGCCCATTGTTGTCGCATTGAAACTCTGATTTGCATCAGTATCAGTTGTAGTTTCTTTCTTTGGCTTTGGAATACCACCTACAACTGGATTGTTTGTGCTGGCTATTTTAGCTTCCATCTGACTTTTTTCGATCTTTTTCATCAAAGGATCTTTCTGATCAGGTACACCCCAACCTTGGCTGTACATATCCAGTGGACTTGCTTCAGCAGGTTTCGGAGAATTGACTGTTAACATTCTTCTTGCTTCAGCGTACTTCTCTTCAGAAGCTTTTAGATTCTGTAGGTAAGCAGCCATAGCACCTTGATCGTACCTTATGCCTTTCTCGTCCATCAGGGATGTAAGTCCAACATAGTCCAAGCCACCAAAAGCACCCATGTCTGTGCCTTGTTCCCTCAACTGTTGATACGCATCACCCAAAGCTTGCTTAGCAAAGGCTGCAAAATTATCACCTTCTTTTACAATAATATTAGCCCGTGTCACAATCTCTGGAGCTACAACAGCATTCAATCCTTGTTGAGTTCTGTGTGCTTTAATCTTTTCAAGATAAGGGGCATAGGCTGTGGCTAAAGCAACTTTGCCATAACCCTTGTTGATTACATCTGACAGGCTAACTCCGACCTCATTGTCACCCTCTCCAGCAGTCTGTCTATGCTTGGTCATGGGGGCAATATAAGTACCTGTTGTGCCGTCTTCTTTTCTGTACGTTACTTCTATGTCTGCGCCAATGCCGCCTTGAGGTAGCACATAGGTTTGTAATGCCCGTTTGCTTATAATTTGTCCTGTAATGTTTGTCTGCCGTTTGTTTGCTTTAGTAGGCATAGATTGTGGGTTGGCAAGTTGTGGTGGGCGACTGTCTTCCAAAGAATATGTATCAACTATTGAACCAGCCCCCTTCTGTAGCTCTGACTTAAACATCACGTTAAAGTGCCTGTTAAAATCATCACTACCAATTATTAGGCTCTTGTCATTCATGCCCGATTTAAAGTAGTTAAGTGCTTCCATCCACGCAGGATCAGCCATGTCCATCAAATCAAAACCAGTACTGCTGAGGTTGTCTAAATCTTCTTGATTCAGAACTTGTCCATTCTCAAGAGCGCTCTGTAGATTGTAGATGGATTGTTTTGCTGCCTTTTCCATAAGGTCACGATCTGTTGCTTTTTGAGATTCGTCAGCAGCCTTCTGTAATCTTGTTTCCTGTAATTCTTTCAGCTCCATACTTCTATCAGCGCGTGCCGATTCATCGAGGTAGCTTTTTTTCTTTGCCTCGTTCATGTAGAAGTTGTCCATCATCTCAAAGCCTTGAGTGAGTCCAGATCCGAAACCTTGATTTGATAAAGCCATGATTCTATTTCCTTAAAATAAACTATCGAACAAGAAGCCCACACCCAAACCAATGAGTGCACCCCAAGGCCCAGCCGCTGCACCAGCCGTGGCTAAACCACCTGCACCAGCCGCAGCAGTTCCAGCCCCTAGCATTCCACCAGTAGCTGCACCTACCGTATTGGCAATGGCGGCTCCACCAGCATTGGTCAGGCCATACTGCAAACCTGCCCCAGCTAAAGCACCCATGGTCTGCTTCTTCTGTCCATCCCTAGCAGTAGCTAACTGTCTATTGCCAAGCTCACGATTGTTCTCAAGTTGAGCAGAACTATTAAAGCCAGCCATGGCTTCACCAGCGGTGTTTCGCCCTACTCCCATTAATCCATAACTCATGACTGCTTTCCTCTAGAATCAACTCCGCTAAGTCCACCTGTCATTAGCCTGTCCTGTCTCTCATCTGCTACTCTGTATAGAGTGTTGTAAGCATCTACACTTGCAAGAGACTTGTTCAGACCCATTGATCTATCTCTTGCATTGGTCTCATCTGCTGAAGAGGTTATGCCATACCTAGATAGCCCTCGATCAGCTATACCCCTCATGGAATCAAAAGACTGATTTACAGCAGTGGGTATGCGTTCTCTCTCTCCTTCCAACAGCCCACCATTTGCATAAGCAGCAGCTAGACGGTCTTCATAAGGCTGAAATCTTTTCTTGTAATCTTCCCATTGTTCCCGTGTAATTCGGGCCATTTTGTTTGATGCACTCTCAATACTATCACCAGAAGTTTGCGCTGAAACACCTGAACTGTAATCCCTGCCACTGTAATCAATAGGGTCAGGTTTATAGCCCCCCGCTCCTGCGTCACGCTCTTCATCAGTCATGCCACCAGAGCCATAACTGGTGTTTGTGTAATTGCCATACCCTTGAGCAGTGGGGTGTCCACCTTTGTTAAAATAACTCATTATGTGTAACTCCCACTTTGTGAGTGATATGCGTTTGATCCTTCATCTGGATAGGTTCCATAAGCTTGCGGCAATCCTTTAGACTTTGAAGTTTGGTTGGCATACATTCTTGATCCAGCACCAATGCCTGTACCAATAGTCTCAGCGGTTGCTGAGTACCTATTAAATACATCTTCAGCATCCTGACCAGCAATAGATGCACTGTTCTTGGCAATCTGGTTCATGCTCTTGGTTGTATCAGCTGACTGACCTTGGCCAATCTTCACAAGACCTTCCATCCGATTAAGTTGTTCTGTTCCTAAGTTGAGGTTGGCGTTATTAACTGCGTCTGATAAAACCTTAGATCCTTTAGTCATTAGTGCGGTGTTAGCACCTTTGAACTTTCCAGAGTTAGGGTTGATGCCGCCTTGGAACATGGCTGTATTGTTATCTGCTATGGCCTGACCCATGCCTGACTTAACTCCAGATGAAACCATTCCGCCAACTTTGTCGTAATTTGCATCTGATCTAAAGTTGTCTACCTTTTTCATGTACTGATCTTCAAGAGGTACAAACACGTCTTGATAGCGCTTCCATTTCTCATCAGAGATTTCAGCGGCCACTTTTTCTTCAGCTGTTTCTTTTATTTCTCCACTACCTTTACAAAGGTCAACTGGGCCTTCGTATTCGTAGTAATTATCTTCTAGCACTTCACCTGTGGTCATACAGGTTACAACTCTAGTGTGTATCTTCATGGGGTATCTCCTTTATGAGAACGACATACTGCTGTTTAAAGTCAGCCCGCCTCCCCAATAACCTAGCCCAACCTTTACGTCCTAAGATTTCAAGATGTGAGCAGTGCTTCTGTTTGGCAAACTTGTACAATGATTGCTCCATAAGTCTTCCCCATTTAAAGAAGCCTTCGCCTCCAAGGGTCACAACTAATAAAGTCTTTTTTTGTGGGTAACTTCGGACTTGTGTGGTGTAGGCAGCAATGATTTTTTCACCATTACCTATACACCATAACTGCATTTTTTCTGACTTGATTAAAGAAAGAATATCTTCTAAAGAGTATTCTCCTGCTGAGTGTTTTAAGGCTGATTCAATGTGCACATTAACTACTGGCCAGATGCCGTCAACTAGACTTATGGGAGTGTATAAAATCTCATAGTCTACTGCGTCTTTGGTCATGACAGCGGCCTTAATTATTCAGCAATCGTACTAACAAGGTGCCTATTTTTTAACCAATTATCAAGGTCTAATTACTACAAATTGACTGTTGCTTCAGGCCAAGATAGCCATCCAGTTAAGATGTATTTATCTGTCGTGTATACAGGATTTCCTCTATGAGTATGTGTGAACATGGCTGGCCAGATTACTAAGTCCCCTGTCTTAGGTTGGAGTCTTAGCTTTTGATATAGGAACTCAGTCTCACCCTCACCAATAGGAATATCATTTAGGTATAACATCCAAACTAACATGCGCCTCATAGGGTCAGGTTGCCAAGGCCATATCTCATCTCCAAGGCGTTCAGAGTGAAAACGATAGAACCCACCACTACGATCTGCTTCTGTTTTCTGTAGTTGAACCCCTGTCATTTGCTGCTCTGGTAACGCATTACCCAGCTCAGTATCGTTGTACATCTGTGAGTATTTCGTAACTATGTCCACTACTTTGTTGTAGTATTTCATTTTCAATACTTTAGATTCATCGCTATCGGTTTCATATGTCATGTCCAAGCACAGTAAAGAATCATTTCTAATATGGTTCATGTTCATTTCATAGCGACAATAAGGGTCATTTTTGCGTGGTCTGCTAAAATTATCCCAATCATTTATTAAACTTTGACACCACACATCATCTATTGCACTGGGATAAACCTTAATGAAATTATTCAAGTACATTCTGTCCATCCATCAGTGTTATTCTATCCTTATGGGTTGCTTTGGTTGTAGGTTTCAAGAGCGGAAATTCTATTTAACATAACTTGAAAATCAGTTTCAATACCACCTGAGTTAGGATCAGCAATAGTCACATATCCATGGCCTCCTCTACCTCCACCACCAAAAGTTCTGGGTGGTTGATAACCATTAGCTACAGAATTTGTTGATGGGTAAGTAAATGTTCCCGAAGTTCCACCCTCACCGATGAACACCACAACATGAGTGGCCCCATTAGTTGCATAGTTTCCTGAAACTGTAGTGCCAGCTGGTGCTGAACTGGTAGAAGGAGCTGTACTAGAACCACCTTGATGCCAGCCACCTGATGGGCCTCCTCCACCGCCACCTCTGTAACCGTTAGCCCCACCAGTGTTTCCTTGATTGTATGACGCATAACCAGCTGCTCCAGCTGAGTTGGCATGAATAGATGCCTGACCGTTGGCTCCATAAAACTTACCCGTATAACGAGTGCCATAATTCCATAAATTACTTCCCACACTAAAAGACGCACCTGCTCCACCCGCAGCAGTAATTCGACTTCCATTGACTGTGTAACTACCATTAAAATTATAAACGCCTCCACTCTGAGGGTAAGTACGGAACTCAAGCCAAGAAGCTTGGCCAGCATTGCCTGCCTTTTGAGTGGTGCCAGCGGGATATGAACCACCAACTCCAGACGCGTTGTTACATGCACCTCCGCCAGCCCCTGTCACGACTATATCAATGTGGGTTGTATTAGGATGAATGGCTTGAGGAATGGCTAGCTGCCCTAGAAGTTCAAATCCGAGAGGTGTTCCAGCACCACCAGTGAACATTCTGACATTTTGGAGTGTCACCAGACCTGTCGAATCGGCATAGATGCCGCCTGTAGCAGAAGACACATGAAATCCAGCAATAGAATTGCCACTGGAATCTGTACCACGACCATAGAACGCCCCTGCTGTGGGACTATTCAATGTCTCTTTATTAAATCTTATGCCTGACGCAGTGGAACTGAAGTCTAAGTAATCATCAAGATCAATATTTCCTGCTGTAATAGAATTAGCGTCAATAATGTTAGCATCAATTTTGCCGGTTGAATTTAGTAACCCTGTTACATTAGCCACATCAACCGTAAGGGTTTTTATTTTCGCCGAATCAATAGACGCATCCATAATCATGGCATTGGTAATGTATGCCCCAGCAGGAATCCACGCCTTATAACCATAAGTAGCCTCACACGCTGTCTGAGTGACTCCAACTGATGTTGATCCATCAAGTAGGACACACATGCCAGTGGCATTAGCACCGACTCCAGAGCCAGTCACGACCTGAAACGGAACTATATCTCCAGACGGAGAAGCAACTTTGAAATGATCAACATTTACAGCAAACTCACTGACAGAACCAACACCTGACGCTAATCCATAGCCAACAACCTTGCCGTCAGTATCAATCTTAACTGTGTATTGGGCGCTCAATCCGTTGATAGATGAGGCTTGTGTACTAAGTGTTGAAGTATGACCATCTACAGTCGATGATACAGTGCTAATTTCACTATCAACATATTGGTTTGTAGCTAAAGACAATAGACCCCAAGCGCTGCCATTCCAAAGATAATGAGCGTCTGAGTTTCCAGAATCAATCCACCGATCACCCACAGTAAGTAAGCGTCCATCAGCATGAGCTGTTGGCTGAGTTGAAGATGTTATAGTGCTGTTTAACTGGGTACGCAGTGACTGACTCAGGACACTATTATTAGTGGCATCATTAAGGTCATCAATGAGTTTAGAAACTACTTGGTTAGTTACACCTACAGTGCCACTGCTGGCGTTGAAACTACCCTTTTGGTTATTGGTATTAACAAACCGAATCCAATAATAAAAAGTTGATGCTGGCTCGACAGGATCACTGAACTTGTTATGCTTAACAGTAGCAATCAAAACTGCTGACGCTAAACTATTAGTTTCATAGCGCCATATTTCAGTACCTGAGTAGCCCTGAAATGTTGCTTTATCCCAAGACAATCCCACATTAGTAAATGCAGCTGCTGCCGTTAGATTGTTTGGGGTAGTTGGGAACTCTACTATGGGTTGAGGAGCAACAATTCCGATGCCATCATTTGACCCACCAATACCAGCAACTGAGGGAGTAATATTGATTATGCCAGCTTGCGCTAAATCCCTAGCAGTAAGTGCTCGATCCAATCCATCACCACGCTTACCCTCAAGCACTTCAACGCATTCTTTTACGGACTCATTAAATAGTCTTTGAGAATCTTCATCACTAAGATCTGAAGAGATGGATGGGGTGTCTATTCTATTAACCATTACACAATCTCACTCATGCTGGTAGCAACCGACACACTGTTTATAATGTCAGTACCTACGACTTTTACTTCAAATTGATTAGACCTATAACCAGATGGAAGTCTAAAAGCGTTCTCGTTTAATACTGGTTGTGAATGAACTAAGCCACTTTCAGCGTATACTGAAATAGTTATGTTTGAATATGACTCTGCTTCCACTTGGGCCACGGCCATATTAATAGGCCTTCCCAGCTTGTACTGTTTGGAATGCCACTCATAAGTTGTGTCGGCCCCAGAATCAAACTTCTTAATTTGACTTGAGGTATCAATAAAGTACAAAGCGTCATCTTCTGGATTAGAGTGTCCTCCAGTAAGTGTGGTCACTCCTGTCAAATCAGATAGAAGAGAAGTCTTAGGATTAAAGATGAATCCTTTTTGAACCCCACTAACTGTATACAGGCCAATGTAATTTCCTTCATACATATACCCATGTATGGTCTCAGGTTTTATAGCCTGCCACTGAGTTCGGCTATAGACCATCTCTGTAGAAAGAACAGCATTCGTTCCAGAGGCTGATATTAGACCATCTGGTGATGCGTACACTACATGGCTACCCATGTTTACCATGGATCTTTTAGAGACACAGGATTGGTTCTCTCTCATCCTAGATAGGGTCATGCTGCTTGGGTGTGCACCTTGAGCCACATAAGGGTAAGCTTTTGTCGTAATGATTAAGCTGCTGCCCACTGCCTTGATACCCACAATGGGATAATCTGTGGACATTCTATATTTAGTAGGCCATGCGTGAGGCATGAATGGCTCACAGAACATTACTTCATTGTCTTTAAATCCTGCCAAAATACCATTGGATAATGAGGTCAATCCAATCATTCCCTCTGGCGGTGCAACCCAATCTGTAGAGGGTAGTACACCTCCAAGCTGCAAAGAAGTAAGGCTGTCAGAATAAGTGGCTGCGCTTAGCACCACTGAAGAAACAAACATATAGCTAGTACCAGCAGTTGATGTGACTGTTCGATAAATATATTTATGTGTCACATTGTAAGACGCATCTTCTGCCGTCACCATTGAAGAAATATTGACTGTCTGGCTGGTAGGGTACAAGTCAAATACAGCACTAGGCGGTGATGGTGGCCCCTCTTCTCCGTCAGCTGTGACAAAAGTGTAAACGTAAGCGCGAGACTCTTTAATTTCATCGTCAGTGTTAGCTGGGGCAGATCCTACTGCAGCCGATGTTAGTGCTGTCGCTGGAGCAGGCAAACCCAATCTATAAGACGCTGAGGGGTAGACTGTACCACTACCAATAGCAATCGTATTTTTGGTGACGCGAGGCTTCATGTTGTCTACTGAATCACCTGTAAAATAAACACGATTATTCGTGTTCCCTGCTACGGGTGAGCGAACAACATCAACGTCTTCATCCCAGCGCAGCCATTGATCAACACCCCCAACCGTATCGTACTTATAAAGACTATTCTCTGTTCCAGCCGACTCTACTGTGCTAGTAATATCACTCAGCCCTCTAATAGGCACCAAGTCACCAGAGTCTAAACGACAGTTAACTGCTGTCTTAGCCGCGCCATCAGCAAGCAATCGGGCTGACAACTTGGGAGCAATCCCCTTGAATAAGTCTATCTTAAATATAGCCATGCTTAGATCTCTGTCAAACTATTTTAATGAGGGGACTTTAGAAGATAGAAACTTGTCCAGCATGCCTCTCATCCCATAAATCACAACGATCATTCCAATCAATATGTACTGATACCACTGGGGCATTTTTTCTATTACTTCAAATCCACGAAGCGCATACACATCCATAGTCGGAATAAACGCCAGCACCATCGGTGTCATAAAAATAATAAGAATGATTTCATCCTTATAGGATTTCTCCATGTTATTCATGGCCACAAGATCAAGGTTGAAGTTCTGAGCCTGACCCTCTTCAGCCATGCGTACCTGACCTTTAGCAATGGCTAACTTAGACTCAGCCTCGGCTTCAATGACTTTCATTTGTCCCTTAAGCTTAACGCCAGCTAGCTCTTGCTTGCCTTTGAAGTATCCACCTACACTGTTAGTGACTGCACCAATGATTGAACCCCACATAGAACCTCCTAGTAACTCCAAACTGTAGGACGAGGAAAGCCATCTTCAGCTGTCAGATCGTCCATATGAATAAACCTTGATCCGCCCTTTTGAGCTACACCAATGCCTGTCATTCCATACTTGAGAGCGATTTCAATCAGACGGTGAGCCTTGTCACCTCTGACGGCTATATCAATAGCATGGCCTGAAGCATGTGCTCCGGGCTTTTTCTTTCTTGCTTCGATAGGGTGTGTTGGATGGCGGTAGGCTGAGGTCACTGTAAAAGGAAAGTTACAGACCTCTCGAATGGCATTAACCTTTTCCATAAAGGCTTCATCCATTTCACATTCACCTGAGTGGGAGCACTTGAGTTCGTCTTCAGAAAAGTAATTCATAACAGTTAACCGTTGTAGTTTGCAAAGAAATAACCTACAGCGCAGGTTACGATAATAAATCCTATCCGCTCTAACACTCTGGCAACGCCTCCAGCCTTTATTACAGCGGTGTTTAATTGATCTAGGCGGTTGCTATGGACATCTAATCTCTTGTCTTGGGTTGCTTGATGAAGGTTTAGGTGGTCAATCTTTGTCTCCACCGCGACTAACTGAGAAAGAGCATCCACAAGCTTGTCTAACTTAGCTTCTATCCGATCAAATCTTTTATCGGTGTCCATTAACACTTCCTTTTTCTTTGCTTTAACAACACTCATAAGTGACCCT
>Ga0115572_10003005_pt1 | contig 13355 bp, 5 predicted proteins | sample COGITO_mtgs_1206_FD_88681 | JGI IMG/M metagenome (GOLD analysis project Ga0115572, IMG submission 88681) | Pelagic marine microbial communities from North Sea - COGITO_mtgs_120607 | ecosystem: Environmental > Aquatic > Marine > Epipelagic | place: Germany:Helgoland, sampling site Kabeltonne... | reverse complement strand
GTGAGATTGGCGTTTGCGTCAACGGGCTCTCCTTCTGCTGAGGCGTCTATGAAGAGCGTAAAGTGGCCGCCTTCTCGCCTGAGTGTGACGGAGGAATCCTGGATCATGTTTCCTGTCGGCGGAGCTATCCACCCAAAGCGCATACCGTGGGTTAGTGCTTCGCTGAGAAGCTCGTGGCCGACCCCGGCGCTGCCAAGCTGCTTAGAAGCGTACATCGGGTGGGTGAAGCGCTGATCAAACGCCGAGTCGTGGTCCAACGGGTCAATCTTAAGAGGAGTGGGTCCGTCCACTGCTGGAGAAAACTCGGCGATGCCGCAGTCGACTGGCACGGCCACTCGCTTGTGAGAGTAGGGCATGCCGTTGACGGGGCAGGTGCGACATGGACGCGTGATGTAAACGTGCCCACCCATTTTGTCTGGCTCGTACATGATGTTACCGGGGTCTCTGAATTTGACGTAGGCCATAGCTTCAAGCTGTCGCAGCTTTGCGACTGCTGCTGCGGCATCCATTAGGTTCTTGGACCGCGGCGTTGGTGTCAAGCTGGGGTTCTTGAGTGACTTGACCATGAACTCGTACACCGATGCCTCGCAAATTGACTTGCTGTACATGTCGTGGCTTACGCGATCCTCGTCCTTGTCCAAATGGCTCTTGGTAGGCATCCACAGCGCGCGGCGGGCCTGGTCCATCACCGACTCCTCTAAGTCGTCGTACGTGTACCGTGACACCCTCTTTGACCGAGTAGCGTTTCCAAAAAAGTCTGTATCTAGTTGCATCCCGCTTGCGTCGTACAGCAACTTTTCGGTTGCGGACGCAGATAGCTTGAACCTTGCATCAAGGCTCTGTTCGCCCTCGTTGATGTATTCTCCCATCTTGTAATCGGAAAAATTGACAGCAGGGTAGTCGTAGGACAGAAAGTTGAGGTCCTCCGACGGAGGTTTTTGATGTGGACCCTGAAACCCACAGAGTCCCCGGATCATGCAGAACTGGACAAAAGCATCGTCCACGTCAACGCTTCCGTCGAGCATTGACGTGGAGAACGATGCAATTGTACCATCATAGTCGACTCGATTTCGGTTATGTTCTTCCATCACGGCCTTCATCACTTCAGACACCTGCTGGTTTGTTGCGTGTGCAGTAGTGGCAGAAGGAGCGGCCGCGGGCGCGGCCGTGGGTGCGGCAGCAGGGGTGGCCGCGGGAGGCGCTGCCGGTGGAACCGCGCCACCCGCCGAGGCTGCGGCGGGCGCCGCTGCCGGGGCCGCCGCCGGGGCCGCTGCTGCAGTGGTTTGCGAAGCAACGTAATCCGTCACTGACATGGCCGTTCCTTGAGAACCGGCGCCCAGTCCTAAAACCTCAAGCCACTTGTCGTTTGCATCGCTTTTCCACAGTGGAGACACAATTCCGTTTGGCCTCCACTGCTTTGATGCGTCGTCCGGCGCGTCGTTGGGATACACGTTTGACGTAGTTGCCGTATAGGTAATCTGGTTGTTTGAAATACGACGCGCAGCCTCAGCCAACGACGTTGCAAACTCAAAGAACGTGGGTTCTTGAAATCCGCTTTTGTCTTCAACGGGAGCTCCGGTGCTTGGATCAAAGTCGAGGCACTTGTCTAGGCCCTGTTTGAACGCGGGGTTGTCAGTCGTACTTGATGTGTATTGGTCCCATTGTATCGAAGAACTGCCAATGACCCTACCGAGTGTGCCATTCAACGCCAATGCGGCATTAAACACCTTTGCACTGTCGCTTTCGGTTGTCTGAACGACCTCGCGCATGGCCCTCACCAGGGTGTCGACGACTGCTGACGGAAGCGAGTTTGGATCCACGAGCATGAGAACCGCGACGCACACCGCCCTTGCGTGGCCGTTGCGTCCAGACGAATGCAGCTTTCGAATCGCCTCGACGCCGTCTCCGATTGATTTAGAAAACTCTGTTTCCAGTTCAGTGCCAATCTTTTTGGAAACGTTTCCCATCTCTCCGTTTTTGAGCAAGTTGATGACAGCATTGCGCACGTCCTCGACTTGCATCACCCAGCTTGTCAGGTCGATGCCCCGCTGAATGGAACCCGTGGAAGTTGCCTTGCGGTCTTTGACCACGTCTTTCATGGCACCGAGCATGCCCTTTGCCGATGCAATTCTCATGATCTCTGGCATAGACGCAAGAGGGGCAATGCGAAGCTTCTCGCCGCCGTCCCCCGCCCAAAGCATGGACACCGCTTGTGCGAGGTACTGAGAATCATCAGCCCCCAGAGCAAACCTTGACTCCAGAACTGCCCTGGACGACGACCTGTTGGGGTCGTCGCTTTGATCGTTGATACTGGTGGCTATGTCCTCCACGCGCTGGCGAATGCGGTTTGCAGAGTTGTAGCCGTAATCGGAATCGCTCGCCAGTGTGGTCGATATGCTAAACAGCATAGCTTCCACAAACGTGTCGCGATTCACACGTCTGTACTGCTCTCCCACGCGCTGCTTTTTCGGGTCGGGTTCGCCATCTCCCGTCGCAGCAGCTGCAGGTACGACAGCTGCCATACTGTAGCCTTCAATGTGTAGCTAAAGTGCAGTAGATATCTACGGTGGTTGGCAATACTAGCAGAACAGATGCCAGTGAGTGAGATTGATCGCACTTTGTCTGCGTGGACGACAGATAGCGCAGACGAAGTTTTGCTGGCATCGTTGGAAGACGCGGAAAGAGTGCTCGTGCAAGTTTTCAACTCGTCGGGTGATCTGAGAGATCCACCCCGACAGATTGGCGAGAGTGACCCAAAAGTCGACACGGGGGAGGAGCCGGACGACGAGGCATACCAAACACCCGACGAGGAGGATGTATCTTGCAGAAAAGCATCCCAAAAAGCAAATGAACACCAAGAGCGACAAGCACCGTCCTTGGAGAGCATCGATAGAAACGTAAACACGGTCGAGGTTGTCAAAAAGGATGGCAAGTACGTGGTCGTGTTGGACGGAATTGCACAGCCTCCAATAGAAGCGGGCGACGAACCCTACAGGTATTGGCTTCCGCGTTTTAAGGAGGGCGCAGTACAATCTAACGGGAACAGCTCTGCTTCGACCAAGCGCGTGGTGAAGCCTATGCTATTCAGTATGCGACTGGAAAGCTTTGAGACACCACCTTCCTCATGCATGGTGGATGCAAGGCAGCGGATAGTGAACGGCGGAGTGTTGTACATGGACAACAATACCATCAAGTCCAGACCCATAACCCCGTTTGCAGTCAACGACGCATCTGCAAGCGTGACCATTCTCCCATATCCTATAGTGTGCACCGAGAGTCCACATGTAGCAGTGAACGATTTCTCCAAGGTGTTGGACGCGGAGCTGCGACTGAAGCTGGATGCATTGGATACGACTGCAAAGAAGGACCTGCAGGAGGCATTTAACATCATCGTCGGAGCGTCGGTATCCGATCTTGGATGGGGCAGCGCTGCGTTTCGAGCGACAAGGGCGGTGCTCAAAATTGCTGGAACATTGTTCGGTGGAGCACTGAATGTTGCTGGCACGGTGGCCAACACCGGCGCCGCCGCTGCATCTGCCGCTGCCGCTGCTGCCAGCAGTACCGCGGCGCAGGCAGCAGCAGCCACAATTGCAACAACCACCGGAGCTGCAGGTGTGGCAGTCGCAGGAGGCGCAGCTTACCTCCTTTGGAACTACATGCGCAAATCAAAGCCAGATCAAGGCGGGGAATTGACCGACGATGATTACTTGAAGCTCACCAAGCAAGAAAGAGACGCCACCATGAGACAGTTGGTGTCCGCAATGGAGAACGGACCGATCGTTCACAAAATTACGCTCCCTGAGCTGACTTCGATGCTGTACAGGATTGCCGAGTCGCGAGCAAACGGGTCCATGATGACGGAAACGGATCATACACTTGGCATGAGCATCCATGACTTTCGCGAAAAGAAGTGGAACCGAGAGGCCGCGCTGATGCAATGGCTAATGTTTGGACAAGGATTTCGCACCGGAAGAGACACGTACACTGGTCTCTACGACTCGAAGGAGGACGCGATGCACGCCTCTCAATTTGAAGACGACGCAGCCAATGCCGCACCCACTTTCAACACAATTGGATTGCAGGGAATGGACCCTCTGACGCTGGCCAATTGCCGTTCTGAGTTTACGTACGTCATTAGAATCAAGGAACGTGACGGTACAGACGGCCCGACAATCATTCTCGATGCAACTCGGATCAACGGCATCGACGCCGCTTGGATCGCGTCCGGCTTTACGGATCAGTTCTACGAATGCAAGAAAGCCGCGCAGTGTCTGCGCTCGCGCCTGCACAGGCTGCCTCACGTTGGTAGGTACATGGCGGGACACGACACGCTGGTCAGCGACACAAACAACGGAGTCATAGTTGCCACCGACCTCGACGACACCAAGCGTGCTCTATTGGGCAGGGAACTGGAAGACTCCCCAGGTGTGTCCATCAACCCCAAAACTCTCAAGACGCGCAGACAGGTCTTGGAAGCCAAATTCTCAAAAGCGCAAAAGAAGCAAAAGGCGCATCTGGAACGCATCAAAAGAATCAAAGATGTCATCGCAAAGACCAAGAGAGAGTATACCGAAGAGAGAGCAAAACCGGCCCCCCGGCAAAGCACTCTGCACGCCAAACTGCGTGTGATCAGACAAAAGGAGGCGGAGCTGGCGCAGGCGTTCAAGGAGCAAGAGTCGTACGACTACGAGGTGTTCCTAATGCAGAACCGTAAAGAAAGGGCGGCGGACCTCGAGAAAAGGCCAAGGGTATTTGCCAACCTGTTTGACCCAGAAGCGACATACTCCCGAATACTGAGAGAGGTACTGGGAGGACAGACTTTTGACTACGGCGACTTTCAGCCCGAGCCGCTCAACGATGATGACAGCACACCGGATGATGCAAGTGGTGGCAACGAAGGAGACGGTGTTGAAGAATACGAGTACGGGTATGACGACGAGGAGGAGGAAGCAGAGCCTGGTTTTTTTCAGGCGTTCTGGTCTCGAAACAACGCGTCGGTCACCTCACAGAAACCCAAGGTGAGACGCCACTTCAAAGACGCCCAGAGGGCATTTGCGTCTTCCTGTGGTGTTCACAAGCGCGACGTCGATCTGGATTCTTCGTCCCTCGTTCGCTTTGTGGAAATGCTGTGCCCGCCCATCACTGGCCTCCGGGATCAGCGGTTTATGCGCTTTGCTGCGTTTGTCGTGCCGCCATCTCCACGCTCCTCGTTTTACTTTCAAAACTCGGGCGAATACTACGTACGGCTGCTGCCACAGGTAATGAGCTTTTCGAGGTCGCTTGTTTCTACGTTTGGCAGCGTGACCATACTGCAACCGGAAACTATCTCAGACAAGACGTTTTTGACACCAAGTCAATCTCAAAAGGCGTCGAATGCCGTCAACCAGTCTAGGATAGCCCTGCGCAACATGACCAGTGTTTTCCCCGAGCTTTTACAGAACATGACCGTTTACAGGGGCATTCACAGCCATTTTTGCCAGACGTATCGCATTCTACCGGACAAGTCGAGTGTTGATGTGAAATCAGTCTTGTACACTCCCATCGAAGCGCAGCACAATGCACTCGACATGCTCTCCATGTCGTTTGTGCCAAGCACAATGACAATGGCAGACGTGTTACTTGCAAACGACGCGGGTGGCAGCTTGCTTTACGCAATGAAGGACTTGGTTTCGGGAAGCTCGTACGGAGGCGTTGGGGCGCTGCTGTCGAGCATGGGACTACAGACAAACCCATACTCCTTGCTCGCACTTGCATCCTTTGCCGAGATACTCTCCCACTACATTCTTGAGCACGGAACCTCACCCTCGGGTTCAAACGGAGTCGGGTTTGAGCTTCAGCGCTACGAACTCGTGCAGGGCGCCTTACAGAGCGGCCTCAAGGCAGCGCGCACGATCGGACAGTTTCTGCTGGACACATACGCGTCCACCAACAGCACGAAAAGGCGGCTAAACGACAAGGACATTGCTTTCTACTGTATACCGGGAATGAGTCGGCTGCGGGTGGTAATGCGCCGCATCGGAATCCTGGGTGACACCAGCTTTGAGGAATCAAGGGCTCTTTGCACACAGGTAGGCCACAGTCTGGTCAAGTTGGGTTCAACCAACAAACACAATCTGTCCAAATTTCCGTTCACGTGCATCCAGTCGTCTATTTCCGCGGTTCCACACGCAATCCGTGGCATTGAAAACTACAGCAACGCAATTGAAATTCACCTGAGAGCGGCGACTTTGGCGCACGAGAGGTGCTTTTACGCGTCCCTTCTTTTGTCGCGAGACGAGAGGTCGGTGCTGTACGTGTGCGTCGACTCGCTCTACTCTCGGCCGGTTGCTGCAAAAGCATTCCAAGCTGACCGCGCAAAGGCCATGCGTGTCATCGCCGGACACTCCAACAAGATGTCACAAGAGAATTGGTCTGCTCATGTGCCTCTCTTTGATAGTGCATTCAAGCTTCGCATACGACTGTCCCGACTGCGGATCGACGTTACAACGGAGCAAAAACAACAGCACGCACTAAACAGGGAAGCATCGGAAGCCGCTGCTCTGCGCGGTCTTGTGGACGACATGACGAGGATGACATTCAACGACTTGGCTTCCTACGACGAATCCAACCCCTCCGCCACCTTTATGATTCCATTTGGCCTTACGTCTACTGGAACTACCAAGGACATTCTGCATAGCAAGTTTGAAACACATCCCGTGTGGGTCGAACATCTCCTATCCGCGGCAACGGCTACCATAATCGAAAGCTCCCAGCTTGCCACAGTCGAACTGAACTGCAGCAAGACGGATGCGAACGGACGCCTCCACCACCCTCACGCCATCAAGGTTACCAAGAGTAATCTGCATGCACTCATGTATGCAAACGTCCAGGTGTCGGACTCGGATCTGAGCTACTACGACCCCAGCTTCAAGCCACACCTCAAGAGTCTAGAGTCGTTCTGTGAGCGCGTCGCCGACGGTGCTGATGTTTACAACGTGTCGGGTGTTCTTTCGGAACACTACAAACTGACAATGCACAACGCAGAACGTGCATTCCAGGTGTGCATGGTTTTGGCATCCGGCGTTACCGGACACGAGACAAGCAGCAAACGACTCTCTGCAAACGCGTTGCCGCCCGACTCTACGTACAAACCAGCGTTTACAGCATCTCTTTGCATTGGTAACGCAATCGCCCTTTCCGAGTGCAGTCACGCAGCGAGAGTTGTCGTCGTGGACAGTGGAAATGGCGAGCGAGAGGTGTGTGCAAAGCTTCAGGAAACGTGCAGGCGCCTTATGGGCATGGGTGTGAAAGCGGTGCCCTTTTCCGAGATGTGTGCGTGCGCAAGTCTTGTTTGACTGTTTAAGATGCTACAGTTTTGTAAATCGATAAGTAATAGGGCGCCGTATTCTGATAGTAGACATGTCACGCCGACCCGGTGCGGCTGTCCCGGGAAAGGGCGCCGACAGTGGCACTCTTATTATTCCGTCCTTTTCAAATCTGGACTTGAACGCCATACAACCCGACATTGCCGCAGCTAAAGACAAGCGCAAAGCGATCAGCGTTGATGACGAGTCTTCTGAAGAGACAAGGCAGTTTGAAGAGCGGGCTGCCGACATCTTCAGAGCGTTGTCCGTTGTGTTTGCAGACGATGGCGTAAACCAGTCTTTGACGGATGTGCGGGCAATGCTGTCGGCGCAACCCGGACTGTTCCAGGCTTCTGGCGAGTCGGAAGCAGACGTGAATAGAATGCTGGCCGCGCGCACACAAGAACTTGAAGGTGCACTCAATGTTGTCCGGGCGGCAAACAAGGCAGTGTGTCCAAAGAACGCCACATCAGCTTTGAAGCTGGTTCGCTCTCTTACTGCTCATATAATTGCAGCTGCCCATACTCCACCTAGCCGCATCAGCGCACTGAGCGGCCTCCCACAGTACATGCAGCACAAGGACAGCATCGACAAGGCTATCGAGACCGTGAAGGGCGCAGTGATGGCGTTCAAAACCCGCAAGACCCTCATGGATGGCGCGGCAGGTCCCAGCGATGCGCCGCCCGACGATCCAATGCCAGACCCAGAAGTTACAGATGCCGATTACAAAGCCTTTGAAGCGGAGTCGTCGATTCTGTACTTGCGCGGCATGTGCGACGTTGTGCCAAACAGCCAGCGCGGTCCAGTCGTAAGGATAATTCAGGATCACATTGATCTCGAGTTGGTCCCGGAGCCGACGTGCAACTTGCTGGCAGATTTGCTCAAGCTCATTCATCTGATGTGCATCAGATACACCGACCCAGAATCTACTGCATACGAGATGGTGTTTGCAAACACCAATGGGGTCAACAGGCCCGATACGCGGTTTCTGTCCAACGCAAAACCAAAGTCTTTGATGCCAAGTGACAGGTCTCTTGTTGGACAGGAAGAAACGTTCATTGAACACATTATCGGAGACCTCAAGGCTGGTTCATCGCAGTACTCCACCGAACTTGCGCGTGTATTGTGGGAAGAACTGTCCAAATCCATCAACGCGCGACCATCGACAGAGCTCACAAAAAACGACGTGGCGCCTTACATTCATCACGAGTACGACGACCTCGACTCGGACCGAGAAACACCACCAGACACAGAAATCACCGAATGGGACCAAGCTTTCACACAATACACAAATTCGAACGGCTATTCGGAAAGCCAGCTTCTAGATTTGAAGAATCAGTACATACGCGTCTTTCTCAGATACGCCAGGTACACGCGCGACGGGTCGTGGTTTGCCAACTCGGCTGCCATGGTGTCTTGTATGGTTTCACTTTCTTCAAGGTTGCGGTGGACAGAGACGCAGATCGCTACAGAGCAACGTGAAGTGGCCAATAAAGCGGTTGCTATTGTGTACCCAAGCGGTGCTCCATCTGGGGTTGTTGAGGCTACACAACAGCAGCTTCAGGTAGAAGCCAGTCTTCCAATTAAAGAACAGGTGAGTAACTATGAAGCGTCGCAAGAAACTGGTGGGACAAGCCCACCCGATGCAAACTCGGGCGGTCAGGTCAACGGCGATGGTGACGACAGAGGGCCCAGTCCAAGTCTACTCGATCTTCCGGACGCTGTTGAAGATGCCGAAGAGAGTGGTGGCCAAGGCAGTGATTCCGAAGATGCGACGTCGACCAAAGCTTCAGCTTTAAAGCAAATGCTGACAGCCAATAACGCCGAAGCTTCCCAAATGGCATTGGCGCGCGACGACCCCATCCCCGCTGCAACCCGACAGCTAACGGCTGAAAAAGCAGCCCAGTTTGCGCCTCCAGAAGACACGTCTGGTCTGCTCAATGAGGAATCTGCCGCTTCTCGTGAGCAAGCAAGGCAGGTGCAAGAAGCTGCTGTGGCTCTCAGTACAATGCAGCGAGCACTCGATCAAAGCGAACAAAGACTCAAAGAGTCAGGTACAGAGCTTGGAGAAAGGCAGCGCGAGCTTGAGAAGGAAAAGGAGAGAGCAGAATCTTTGGACGGAGAAATTAAAGGCTTGCAAGAACGACTCGAGGAAACCAATGCCCAAAAAGAGCAAGCTACCGCGGCTGCTCGGGCAGCAGCAGCGCAAGCTCTCAGCATGCAAAATGACGCAGACAGCACTACTTCCAAGTTGGGGCAGGTAACAACCGTGCTTAAAACACTTAAGGGGATGTTGACTGGCCGCGAAAAGACAATTGAGGAGCTACAAGAGCAAATTATCGCTCAGCAAAAAGAACTGACCGAGGCCAAGAATTCAACGCGCAAGGCAGAGAAACAAGTAGCAAGGGAGCAAACGTTTCTTGATGATGCTCTGAAACAGTCTATCAACGAGCTGAGAGAGCAGTGCAACAAACAAGTGGACCTGCTTACTCGTCGTCGCACATCCAGCCCAGGAGAAATCGCACACGAACGGGAGGAGGCTGCGTCAAAGTTCAAGGACTACAGCAACAAACTGAAGCGAATTATGAGGCCAAGCAAATTCTCGTTGGACAACAAGCGTGAAGTTGAGGTCATTCGGAAAGCCATCAAGAAACTGACGGAAGAGGTCAACGACTCAAATATGTCGCAAGCCAGCAACAACCTGGACGCGGTTTTGGAGTACATTGCGAACGCATGCGAGACGTTGGCAGAGACCTCCCAAGCGGACTCCAGAAACCTGAGCATCTCTACGACTATCCAACACGCCGTTGCCGTTCTGTCCATTATGTCAGCCGACACTTGGGAGGAGGGATACTACTACGTGGGTGCCAACACCGTGCACTGGATAGTCGCTCACTACGCCAAACAGCCAGATGGCAAGCAGCATAAACTCGCTGGACGACTGGGGAGTTACGTGATGCTGTATCGATCAGCGTGGCTTTTCATGACACAGCACAGAGCATCTAATCAGTATGCGGTCTCGTCGCCGTTGTTTCGTATGCTTCCTATCGTTGCTCGAGAAGCTCTGATGAGGGCACTTGGAATCGAGAACCCCTACACGACTCGATTGAACAACGACTATTGGAACTTTTTCTTGACCATTTCTCTCACCGCGGCGCTCAACTATTCAAGCTTTGACTTTCTTTACCAGCACGTGATGAGACACGGCACCGGTCAAATGGTGATTGGCCGCACCCTCCAGGTTGTGGGCGCCTCAATGGCTGAATTGATATCGATCGCACACACGTACGATCAAGTTCAAAGAATCGTGAATATTGTTTACGTAAACAATAGAAACGGCCACCCTAACCAACGGGCGCTGATTCAGTGGGGACGGCTACTGTGGGTGAACCGAAGTGGGCCAACCCGAGTTGTACTCACACTTTCGATGGCTATCGCGCTGTTTTACTATCCGCAGCTGAAGAAAAAGCTTTTGAGGGGTGCGGTGAAGGCGCTGAGGGCGGCCAAGCGCCTGCGCCCGACTCCGGAAGTTTTGCTAGTCACGGGATCACCGGAGGCGCTTCGTGGCGCGGGGGACGCCACTAGCCAGGGCGGCAGCAGCAGCGAAGACACCGGTGGCAACGAGGTACCAATGCTTGATTTCCAATCCGAGGACGAGGAGGATGGCGAGGAGGATGGCCAGGAAATGAGAGCGGCAGTCGAGAGTTACATGGACACGCTGGTTGGCCGTCGCATCACCAACCAGCAGCTTGGAACCTTTACCGTGGTGAGCAAGGCGCAGCGGCGGCGGGGCTCCGTCGACGTGTGCGCAGTTCTTGCCGTCTTGCACCACACCGACGTGCACAGCTTGTGCCTCCGCTAAGAGTTTGGGAACGCGCCATAAGGGTATGGCAAGGGTGGGTGGGCTTCCATGTCCGATGCGGGCGCAGCGCGAACAACGTCTCCGCCTCGATCTCCTCCGGCCAGCACGTCAAACAAAGTGGCAGAATTGATACTGACCTCCTGCCGCCAGCAAGACTCTAGTGCCCACATCTCAAGCGTCTTGCGCGACAGCGAGGGGAGAACGGTCGTGAGGGTGAGGACTGACCCACGGAACAATCCGCTCGTGCTACTCAAAGCACTGCAGAAGCTGTGGCCATTGGCAAAATCGAGCGTCCACGAAAATGCGTTGGATGGCACGGTGGAGGCGGAAATAGTCGTCCCGCGAGAAAGGGACGAGCGCAAGCGTGCCAAAAACAAGGCGCGCAACAGCCGCCTGTCCGAGTTTCTGTTGGCGTTGTCTATGGCAATGATGGCCATTGCGCTAGCAATGTACGTCAACGACTGTTACATGGCTCTCAACAGCGCAAACGCAGCCGGCGATCCCGGCGCAGAAGCCAAGAGCGAGTTGTGATTTGGCTGGTGGGTGAGGGGAGGGGTAGGGAGCGCAGCGATCATGGCTGTAGACGTGGTTTCCGTGTGCGGACAAGCATTCGAGCAGTCGGGGTCGAATGGGTTTCTTGTGGGGCTGGCCGTAGTGTTTTCTGTGTACATACTAGCAGACACGTTCATTGCGGCCGCGGTAGTGCGCACAAAGGTATGGGGATGATAAAAGTTACACTAAACTGCATCGCTATTCTATACAATTTTACCAAACACGCACTGGCAAAGCATGCTAGAGCGCCAGTGCAGAGTCGTACTAAAGTCGGTCGTCACCTTTCCACCAAACCAGGCTCCCACGCAAGAGAAGGAGACCCGCCCCCCCGAGGACTGCGCTGGCCGTCCTCTGGGGCATGGTCAGCGTGGTGCTTCTGCCCGCCGCCCTCCAGAAGTTCCGCCGCAACCTGTGCCTTTGTCTTCCCCTTTGACCTTGATACGGCCTTCATAACGGCCTGCTTGACCTTCTTGGCCTGTTTGATGCCGCTTTTAACCGCTCTGCCGTGTCTCTTGCTGTGCTCTCTGGAAAGTGGATCGGACCTGTCTTTCCGTGTAGCTGCCCTCCGCTTCGTTTGTTTGTCCCCGGGTGTTGTTTTCATGAGTTAACACACGTTTACACGGCGGTACCACACTTACAGTTTTCTTTCTCGTACACTTAGCGCATGTCCCGGTTTTGCCGACCTTGCATTTAACCACACACGCACGCAGTCACTCCCTCCCTACACTAGCCCGACGCGGCATACACGTTGCGGCAATCGTCGGCCTGTGACTGCATGTTTTCAAATGCCACAAATCCCGATGGCTCGCATTTGGCCGAGTTGCCACCGTCCGACTTGACAAACACCGAACTGGCAAAAAGCTTTACAGGAACGCAGTGCTGTCCCTCGAAGTCTCCAGACCTCCCTTCGATTGCGTTGCAGCAGTCCACCGCACTCGACGCGATCACGTAGCATCCGTCGCCCGCGGTCAACGCAGTCTTGGGCGGGAACGGAGGGAGGCTAGGCGGGAGCGGGGGTGGCGTGGGCGGCGGCGAGGGAGGGGACGGTGGATTGATCAGGGCATCTTGGTAGACAACGTGGCAGTCTTTGGCGAGCGCAGTATGGCCGTTTGTTTCGACCCACGACTTTGGCTCGCACTTGCCGGCGGATGGGAATGACGAGGCGATGCTGGGAATGCAGTGCTGGCCGCCGTAGGGCGCGTCTCTCCCGTCGATGGCGTTGCAGCAGTCCACCTCCGACGCCATTGTGAAGCAGCCAACGCCAGCCGCCAGCGCGGTCTTTGGAGAGTAGGGCGGCGGCGCCGGCGGCACCGGCGGCGGGTGAGGCGGCGACGGCGGGCTGGGAGAGGCCGGCTGGCTTGGCGGGCTCGGCGGGTTGACCCGCGCGTACACGTCGTGACAGTTGTCTATCTGCGACTCCCACCCCTGCGAAATTGCGTATGACTGAGGCTCGCACCGGCTCTGTGTGTTTACACCACCCGTTTGGTACACCGCGTTCGTCTGTAGCCAGTTCTGAACGGGCGCACATGGCTGCATGTAGTATCCGGTGGCGTTGCGCCCGTCAGCAGAGTTGCAGCATTCGACCGGACCGGACTTGG
>Ga0115572_10003003_pt1 | contig 13360 bp, 19 predicted proteins | sample COGITO_mtgs_1206_FD_88681 | JGI IMG/M metagenome (GOLD analysis project Ga0115572, IMG submission 88681) | Pelagic marine microbial communities from North Sea - COGITO_mtgs_120607 | ecosystem: Environmental > Aquatic > Marine > Epipelagic | place: Germany:Helgoland, sampling site Kabeltonne... | reverse complement strand
ATTGCAAAAGATAGATTAAAAAAATATGACAATTTAAATGTAGTATGGGAAAGCAGTGAAAAAGTATTAAAAAAAATAAATGAATCCAAACCATTTTATTATCTAGACGCACATTGGGAACATTATTGGCCACTTATAGATGAACTAAAAACTATTAGAACAGGTGTGGTTTGTGTAGATGATTTTGATATAAAAACACCAGGTTATAGTAGTGATACTTGGAACAATGTAATATGTGATAAAAAACTTATATTAGATAATATTGATGTTAAACTTTACATTAATAACCCAAAAGCATTATATCCATATCCAAATCTACAAAAAGACCGTATAAGTGGTAGATGTTATTTCACAAAGGGAATAAAAGAAAACTATTTTAATGATATAAATTGGTTCAAAAAACATTGACATTTTAATCAAAATATGATATAATGTAATGATACAATAAATGAAAGTGAAATATTATGACAAACGAACAACGATTTAAATTTACAGATTTAGATAAAAAGAACTTACCTGTGACCGTAGGTAAAAAAGTTAACGGTTTTAGATTTTATGAAATTGATGGTAAAGCATATCCATCTATTACAACTGTTTTAAGTATCCGTTCAAAAGAAGGTTTACAAAAGTGGCGTGATAGTATTGGTGAGAAAGTTGCCAATTGGGAAATGAATAGAGCGGCTCGTAGAGGTAAAGCAACTCATACACTTGTTGAACAATATATTAAGAATGAAACACCATCTATCAGAGATGTACTTCCATTAGGTCTATTCAGACTATTAAAACCATACATAGATCAGATTGATAATATCCATTGTTTAGAAACAATTATGTATAGTAAGAAGTTGACCATCGCAGGTCAAGTTGATTGTATCGCTGAATACAATGGTAAGTTATCAGTAATTGATTTTAAAACAGCAAACAAAGAACGAAAAGAAGATTGGATTGAAAACTATTTCTTACAAACAACTGCTTATGCAATTATGTATGAAGAAATATTTGGTAAACCAATTGAACAAATTGTTATTTTACTTGCCGCCGAAGATGGTACAGTTCAATCATATACTAGAGATAAGAAAGAGTATCAGGACAAACTAGGTATTGCTATTCAGGATTTCTATAAGCATTACGAAAGTATTAATAAAGATAAGGTGTAATGAAACTATTAGGCTTAAGATTATGTGAGCATGATAGTAATATTTCTTATTTTGACGGCACTAATCTACATTATCATAAATCCGAAAGAAAGTATGGTATAAAACATCATGCTTATAATAATCTTTGGCAATGGCAAAAAGAAATAAAAGATTTATGGAATATAGATTATAATGAAATAGATGAAATTGCTATTGTCATTGATCCTCAAGTACACAAACTACCATTAGACAACGAAGATTTTTTTCCTGCAGTAGATTACAATTATCTACCAGTAAAAAATAAAGTAGTAAGGGTTAATCATCATTATGCTCATGCATTAAGTTGTTTTCCTGTCACTACAAAAACTCCTAAAGTAGATATAGTAATAGATGGTTATGGTGATGATAATATATCTTGGACCGTTTTTAAAGATAGAAAATTAATTAAAAAAGGACTGTTAAGTGAAGTTGGTTCAATAGGTAAAGCTATGAATAACGCTGGTGTATATCTTGGCGTACAATCTGAACATGATATTGACTATGCTGGTAAGGTTATGGGTTTACAATCATATGGAAATATTAATAATAATTTTCTAAAACATTTAGAACAATTTGATATGAATAGTATTAATAGAATATTTGATATTATGGAATGGTATAATTTTCATGGCGATCATTTAATTGGTAATTTAAAACCACTAGATTGGATAACAACTGTTCATCAGAGAATAAATGATTTACTTGTTTCTTTCTTTAGTGAATATGCTAATGATGATGATGTGATCTCATATTCAGGAGGAGTTGCTCAAAATGTTATATGGAATACTTCATTAAAAAATAAATTCAAAAATTTGGTAATCCCACCACATTGTGCTGATGAGGGATTGAGTTTAGGTGCAATAGAATATTTAAGAACAAAGAACAAGTTAAAACCATTTAAATTAAATAATTTTCCATATTGCCAAACAGATGAAAGACCAGATGGATTTATAGAAGACTCTGTTATAGAAAAGGTTGCTAAATATTTAAAAGAAGGTAAGATTGTTGCTTGGTATCAAGGTAATGGTGAGATTGGTCCAAGAGCTTTAGGACATAGATCAATATTAATGAATCCTACTATACCAGATGCTAAGTTAAAAGTCAACAAAATAAAAAAACGAGAAGTGTATAGACCATTTGGTTGTTCTATATTGGAAGAACATCAAAAAGAATATTTTGATACAGATATTCATAATCCACATATGTTGTATGTTGGAAATGTAGATGACCATAAATTTAAATCAATAACTCATATAGATGGTACTTGTAGATTTCAAAGTGTAATACCAGCAGATGGACCATTTTACAAGTTATTAAAAAGTTTTTATAACATAACTAATTGTCCTGTTTTATTAAACACAAGTTTTAATATAAATGGTAGACCTATTTTAGGTGATATTCTTAATACAAAAATATTTTATGAAAATTCAGATATAGATATTTTAGTTATTGGCAATAAAATTCATACTAAATAGTTAAAGGACTAAGTATGAAAAAAATATTAATAAGTATAATTTTTGGTTTGTTTGCGTTATCCGCATTGGCAGACCATGATACAACACCAGGTGGAGTATATTTCCAAAATGTACCTGCACTGTGTGGTACACCTGAAAAGATACAGGCATACATTGACCATGAGGATATGGTGCCATTTTATCTTTCATTAGGAAGAGAAGGAATGACGCCAGAAGGTGAAGCAGTCTATATGATGACTATTATGGTCAATCCTGAAATGACAGAAACAATGTCAATAATTGATGTACCTAGTGGAACAGAAAGATGTATATTATATCATACATTTGACCTAACGAAGGTTGACAAAAGCGAATAAGTGTGATATATTATAATGAGTTGCAACAATGTTGGTGAAAGCTAGCGTGAGTAGCCAATGTTAAATTATTAAAGGAGTTATAATGACCTATAGTGAAGACAAAGTACAAAGAGAAAAAGAAAGAGCACAAGACGCCAGCATGGAGAATGAAGCAAGTCCTCCTACACCAATGGTGCAGATTTCATTAAAAGAATACGACAAATTAAAAGCAAAACAGCATTACATCACAGATAAATCTATGATTGATATTATAGATAACCTAGAAAGACTTGTAAGAGCCTTGAGAAAACATATAGTAAGATCGGACTTTAACGATTAATATGGAATATTTTGATAATTTTTTTGATAAGGTCTTTATAGATACTTTAGCACATAAGTTAATGTCATCAAAGTGGAGTGCTGATAATACAGCTAATAGAAACTCATGGCCTTACAATAAGATGGGAAGTCACAAGTTTTTAGGACAAACTTTTTTTACTAGAAAGAGTGAAGATTGGATAGAATATACTAAAGACCTTGATTTAGCTAAAACATTAGTAGACCAATGGGGTTATATCAAACAACGACTGAATGCACAACATTTACGATTAAGAGAGTGTACAGGTAATTTACAATTCTATAAACAAGATGGACAAAATCATGTAGATGGTGATAAAGGAGAAGTTGCTTGCATTCTTATGTTGGCAGATGAATATATTGATGGTAATATTGGTGGTGAGTTTTATAACGAAACTCAAAAAGTCACAGTTCCATTTAAACAAGGAAGACTTATAGTATTTGATGCAAGTGATCTACATAGAGGTACATCATTTACTAAAGAAAATATGGCTAGATTATCTATCAAGTGGGTCGGCACACCCTTGACAGATAGACAAAATTATGATACAATTAAAACTTAAAGGAATCAAATGAATAGTAAAGAATTTAGTTTAAAGATAGAGGCCGTTGTTAAAGAAAAGAAAATAACATATATGGATGCAGTCATTAATTACTGTGAAGAAAATGATATAGACATATCAACAGTATCGCCTTTAGTGAACAAATCACTAAAAGAAAAAATACAAGATGAGGCACAAAGATTACGCCTTTTAAATTTACCACAACCAGGAAGATTACCAGTGTGATGATTCAAGTATTAGATGATTTTTTACCAAGTAATGAAATAGAAAGTATTTACTACGCACACCATAATCAAATGAATTTTAATTTGAACATAGCAACAATTAATAGAAAAGCAGATGATATTTTTATAGACGAGTTAACTAGAGATAGTTTTCAATTTTGTTCAACGCATTATGATAGTAAAGATAATACAAGCTCTAGGTATCTACCAGACTTATTAAAGATATTAGAATACGCTAAAGTAAAATATGAATCTATACATAGAATTAAATCTAATATTACAACTAAGCTGATAGGGTATAAAGATAATTTTCATCAACCAGCACATACGGATTATGGAACAGATAATTATTTTAGTTTTATATATTATGTAAATAATTCAGACGGTAATACATATTTTTTTAATAAAGATAATGAGATTATTGAATCTGTAGAACCAAGAGAGGGAAGAGCAGTAATGTTTGATAGCAATATATCTCATGCTGGATCTAATCCTATACATAGTAGTTTACGAATGGTTGTAAACTATGTGTTAGAAAAAAAATTACAATAATGTATGGAGGTTTTGATGTTTATAAAGTTTACCTTGGTGTTAAGCTACATTTTACATCAAAGACTTATGACTATATTAAATATGGTGGTAAAGTCAATGCGACACTCAGTAGTTTTACTAAAAGAAAGGATAGATACTTTTTTCACAAATTAAGTACAAAATATGGACAAGATAATATACTTGATTTCTTTGTTGCTAACTTTCTTGCAGATCGCAAGAGATGGATTGGTAATCTGTTGGAAAATGATGGTAAAGATGTTTATTTGGATTATAAAAAAAGGAAAGAAGCATTTGCCTATCATTTTAGAAGCGATTGCGTACTTCTTAATGATGACATTTATGATAAGCGTATTTCTTTTGATAACGCTTTTAGAAGTCCTAAAGGTCAGCATCCTAGAGTGCTACAACTTCTTATTCAAAGAAAAATTGGGTATCAGACTGCAGTCGTCTTGGAACACTTTTTGTCGTTTATCAAAAATTGGAATGTGGAGATTAAAGAAACTTTTATCTGGCCTGAAATCGCATCTACGATTACCAGATTGAAACCATTTATTAGCTATAATGCAACAGAATGTAAACTTATTATGAAAGATGTATTTGTAAATGAAACCAAATAGTATTATTCCACTATTCAGTATACCTTTGTATCATACTCAAACAGAGTATATTATGGATACAAAAGAGTTTAATAGACTATCTAATATAGAATGGTTTGAACCTGGTCCAGATTATAATAATATATCAGTAGTATCTAATTCACAATCTTTTTTCAAAGACTATGACTTTAAAGAGTTAGAAAACATTATAGAAAACCATAAGAATTTTTATGTAGATGAAGTGTTAGGTATGAAGAACAACTTTACTATGACACAGAGTTGGGTAGCAAGAACTAAAAAAGGTTCATCTCACCCAGCACACGACCATAAAAATTGTATCTTTAGTGTTGTATATTATGCTAGATGTGATAGTGGCGATTTAGTTATTACAACAAAAGATAACTTCATAGGACAAAAATGGAATTTAGATTTTAATTACAAATTTACAAGAAACTTATTTAATAGTACAAGTTATACCTGTAAAGTGAAAACCGGTGATATAGTTATTTTACCAGGACATATTGAACATTTTACAACATCAAATGAAAGTGATTTTGAAAGATACATAGTAGGTGCTAATTATTTTGTATCAGGTTTATTAGGTAAAGAAAAAAAAGTCACAAAAATGGATATTAAGATAAATGAGTGAAACAAATAAATTAACAGAAGAACAAGTAAGAGAAGAATATAGAAATCATAGAAAAGATAAAGTCTTTGCGTCTTGTTGGCCTGCTAATAATGATAGTTTTTATGAGTGGTGTTCTCAATACTATGATTATAAACATATAACTAAAAATAAAAAATGATAGCATTTATAATAGGTAATGGTCAAAGTAGAGCGCCAATTGATTTACTTAAATTAAAATCACACGGAAAGATTGTTGGTTGTAATGGATTGTATAGAGATTTTACACCAGATATATTATGTGCAGTTGACCACGGAATAATGCATGAGATATATCATAGTGGCTATTGTGATAATAATGAAACTTGGTTAAGAAATTGGACACGATTACCAGCTGGAACATTTGAACAAACAGTTTATAATTTAGCACCAGAGATTAAGAGTAAACTTGACAAATATTTTGATGCATTAGTAGTAAATGAAAAAGGTGATAGACAAACCTATGTATTTCATGGTTCGTCACTATCCGGTAAAGCGGCAATTATTAGAAGGTATGAAAACTTACCTGAATCTGAAAAGATTATAAGACGAGAGATAAATCATTTAGGTTGTTTTGTTAGTTGGATTAATCCCAATGATAAATCAAATAGTTTAGATGATTTAATACCAGAAGTTATGAAAGATAGAGGTTGGGCATGTGGAGCAACAGCTGGTTTAGTTGCGGCGAAAAGAATTAAAGAATTGACTGAATGTTATCTTATAGGGCATGATATGTATAGTACAACTCCTAATTTGAATAATATGTACAAAGGAACTAAACATTATGGTGTAGAAGAAGCACATGCAACACCACCTGTAAATTGGATTAAACAATGGAGACAACTTATGGTAGAACACCCTAATATACACTATTACAAAGTCAATCCTGATGGTGTTAAAGGAACAGATAATATAAGCAGAACTATTGATGAATGGGCAGGCATTAAGAACTTATCATATATCAATTTTGATGACTTCAATAAAAGATTCAAATAGACTTGACAAATATGAGAAAACCTGATATATTATATACAATGAGAAATTTTATACTTAAATTAATAGATTTAAAAATTGATCTATTGATGATTTTGAGAAAAAGACTACTAGGCGATAAAGGTCCTCTATCTGATAGAGAGTGGATAAAAGGTTATAGAGAATGGAAGGCAAAAAGTAGTATAAATAATAATGATTCCGATTAATATAGGAAACACAAAAACAATAATACGATAATACATACAAGGAGAAATATAATGGACTTTGATACATTAAAACAATCGTCAAGTAATTTTGACAAACTTACGAAAGCCATAGAGGCTAACCTCAATCCTGAGGACAAACAAAACAACAAATCAAAATACCAAGATGACAGATTTTGGAAACCAGAGTTAGATAAAACTGGTAATGGTTATGCTGTCATCAGATTTTTACCTGCAGTTGAAGGAGAAGACTTACCTTGGCAAAGGGTATGGTCACATGCATTCCAAGATGTAGGTGGTTGGTATATTGAGAACTCACTAACTACACTAGGTCAAAAAGACCCTGTGTCAGAAGAAAATACTAGACTATGGAATACTGGTTTAGATAGTGATAAAGAAATTGCTAGAAAGAGAAAAAGAAAATTATCTTACTATGCAAATATTCTTGTTATAAGTGACCCTAAAAATCCACAAAACGAAGGTAAAGTTGCCTTATTCAAATTTGGTAAAAAGATATTTGATAAGATTACAGAAGCAATGCAACCTGCGTTTGAAGATGAAAAACCTATGAACCCATTTGATTTTTGGAAAGGTGCAAACTTTAAACTAAAGATCAGAAAAGTTGATGGTTATTGGAACTATGACAAATCTGAATTTGAAGGTGTGTCCCAAATAAAGGAAAGTGATGATGAAATCAAAGCTACCTGGAAACAACAACACCCTTTAAAACCATTTCTAGCACCCGATAATTTTAAAGCCTATGACGAACTCAAAGAGAAACTGAATAGGACGATTACAGGTGTAAGAAGCACAACGACTGCTGATAAGGTAGACCTCCCATCTCAATCAGCACCAAATGTGAAAAGTACAGAAGCTACTTCTCCTGCTGCTAGTGAAGACGATACTTTGTCTTATTTTAGTAAATTAGCAGAGGAAGAGTAAATCTCTCTCAAGCTTCAGTAAACTTTAAGGGGGTCGTAGAAATACGGCCTCCTTTTTTATTATAAATATAGACATGGCAATATCCATTTTAGACCCACTAAAAGATAAACAAGGTGGCATTCGTAAGAGTGCTAACTGGTATAGAAATAATGTACAATCTATAGCTGATAGAATTACTGCTAGAAAGTTAATGAATAGTGGTAAATTAAATGGTGTTCCTAGTAGAGGAAGATTAAATATGTTCTTCTATGACCCTAAATATAAGAAGACATTACCACTATATGATACATTTCCACTTGTACTACCATTGGAAACAATACCAGGTGGCTTTATGGGTTTGAACTTTCACTACATTAGACCCTTACAAAGATTGAGTTTATTACAAAATCTACAAAGATTTGCGACTGGTGGTATGAATAAGAATACTAGAATAGATGCTACCTATGATGGTATTAAAAATGTAGGTATTGCTAAAAATACGATTAAAAAATATCTATATAGTCATGTTAGATCAAGTTTTTTAAGAGTTGATTTTGATGAAGCAGCATTGGCAGTTTATTTACCAGTAGCACAATTTAAAAAAGGAAGACCATACTAATGGCAATATTAAGAGGCGGAAAACGAATTGGTGGATATGATATTAGAATAGGTTTACCTAGAGATAGGTCACTTGATAATGTCAACCAGGATCCAAGATTAAGACAACAAGCTGGTGGTAATCCTGAAACTACAATGGGTAGATTTCAAGCTTATGTAAATGAGGCTGAAGGATTTGCTCGTAAGGCTAGATTTTATACAGAATTTTTTATGCCAAAAGGTTTAGATTTTGGTGGAGGTATTGGTGGTGAAGATACTGCAGTTGATGTAAAAGGAACAGGAGAAGGTATTGAATCTTTCAAACTTTCAGAAGAACTAAACGCTGTTCATGCTCAAAACGGTAAAAGAGTTAGAGCATTTTGTTCAGAAATACAGATGCCCGAAAGAAATGTCACAACAAAATCTGTCAAGCATGGAAACTCTCCTGCAAGAAAGCATGTGATTGATTTTGACTCACCTGATATTACAGCAACATTTTATTTGGACAAGTTTTTAAGAGAGCGTAGTTATTTTGAACTATGGCAACAATCAGCATTTAGTTTAAAATCATTTAATCACAACTACTATGATAATTATGTATCTGATATGAATATATTTCAGTTAGGTCAATTTGCTAGTAGGCAAGAGCGTGATGACATAACATACGGAGTAAAATTATTTGACTGTTATCCTAAAGTTATAGGTGCAGTTGATTACTCATATGCAGACAATACAATACAAACTTTCCAAGTGACATTTACATATAGATATTGGGTTAATTACTTTATAGATAGAGCTGGTAATATAGAACTAGGAAGTTCAGAATTTGGATCACCAGAAGTAAAATCAGCAGGTGGAGTATTTGGTGGACTATTAGGTAGACTACCACCTGAATTAAGAAGAGCTGGGCGTGATGTTCTTAATAATTTAAGAAGAAGAGCGCCAATTGGTAGAATAACTGGAGGAAGAGTATTCCCACCATTTAAAATTCCACCATTAAACTTATAATAAAAGGAGAAATATAATATGGCATTACCAAAAGTTGAAACACCAACTTATGAATTGACATTACCATCAATAGATAAAAAAGTCAAGTACAGACCATTTTTAGTAAAAGAAGAAAAAATACTATTGATGGCTTTAGAATCACAAAAAGAAAGTGAAGTATATGATGCAACAAAACAAATTGTTGACTCATGTACTTTCAATGAATTAGCTGTAGAAGGATTACCTATGTTTGATTTAGAGTTTTTATTTCTAAACATAAGAGCTAAATCAGTAGGTGAAATATCAAAGTTTAAAGTGTTATGTCCAGACGACAAAAAAACATATGCTGATGTTGAATTAGATTTAACAAAAGTAGAAGTACAAGTTGATGACGAACACACAAACAAAATTATAGTTGACGAAAAAAGACAATTAGGAGTAGTGTTAAAATATCCAACGATGCAAGTATTAAAGTCAGGCACAAATATAGATAACGCAAATATGGACACAGTATTTAATATGCTGGCCACTTGTGTAGATTATATATTTGAGGGCGATAAGATTTATCCATCAAAAGATAGTACAAAAGAAGAAATAAAAGAATTTTTTGAAAGTTTATCACAAGAAAGTTTTGGTAAAGTTAAAAAGTTTTTTGACACAATGCCTAGAGTTAGACATGAATTTGATGTGACTAATCCTAAAACAAATGTGAAAAGTAAAGTCACATTAACTGGATTAAACGATTTTTTCGAATCGGCCTCGCCCATAATAGCCTAGAGGCCTATTTTGAAATTACATTTGCGTTATTACATCATCATAAATATTCATTGACTGAAGTTGAGAATATGATGCCTTGGGAAAGGGACATATATGTTCAAATGGTCATACAGTTTATTAAAGACGAAAACGAGAGAAGAAAACGAGAGGCAAACAAATAATGAGTGAAGTAGAAGATAAAATTGTTGTACCTGCTGATAAGAAACAAATTACTAAAAAAGTAAAAGTAGATTTAGAAGTAGATACATCTGTAAAAGACATGGGTCCTAACCCATATGCAAAATTAATTCACATGGCGAGAGCTATTGACGCTTGGAGAATATTTCCAAGACTATTCTTAACAGTTTACATAATCCTATTATACAAATGTGTTATATGGTATATGAACTTAGGCGCACCCACAATGGAACAAAGTGGTTTAATTAGTATCGTAGTTGGTGCTGGTGCTGCTTGGTTTGGCCTATACACAGGAACAAGTAAGAGTAAAAAATAATGGCATTACCAGTAGTAGATATAAGCCAACCAGGAGTAAAAGAACTAATACAAGGTTCTGTAAAAGATATTGCGAACACAATATTTGCTACTGCGAGTGTATCTATTACTGCTGCTGCCAAAGCAGTCACACCTAGTATACCACAAATGGTTGCCGACATTACAGACGACCTAAGAGCTGGACCAGTAAATAGATTTTCACAAGGTTTAGAAAAGTTAGATAAACTATTACAAAACTTTGGTGGCGATATAAAAGATTACAGTAAAGAACTTGCTAAGTTTGTTAGTCAAAGAGAAGATAGAATTAATAAATCAGAAAAAATTGTTAGTGAGTTAAGAGAGAATAATGTAAAGGCTCAGGTTACTAATATGGGTGAAGTTTTAATATTATCTCAAACACAAATAGCACAAAAAGAAAAAGAATTAATCCAAACTAATGAAACAATTAAATTAGAAAAAGAAAAGATAGCTGCTAACGCAAAATTAGTACAAGAAGAAGGTGGTAATACTAAAAAAAGACGAAAGGTTATCATAGAATCACAAGAAAAAATAATTAAAAAAGAAAGAGAACGTACTGCTTTATTAAAAGTATTAAACAAAAAAGAGAGAGACATGGTTGATAAAGAAGGTGAATCAATGAGAGACCGTGTTAGTAATTTTGTTGACAAATATATTCCTCAAGGATTACAAGATGTTGCTAATACATTTATAGATACCTTGATGAGCCCTATAACTGCTATAACAGAATTAGGTAGTTATTTTATGGATTTATTAAAACCATTAAGATTCTTATTAAAACCATTAATGGCATTAGGTAAACACTTTAAAAAATTAGGATTATTATTGTTTGGTTTTATAAAAAAAGCTGCTGTATTGTTTAAAAGTTTTATTTTGGGTATGATAGGTGCGATAGTATCAATGCTACCTTTTATCGCTATTGGTATTGCTATTGTAGCTGCCATAGGGTTAATGATAGCAGGGTTCGTTAAACTATTACAAATAGTTGAAGAAAATAAAGAAAGTTTAATGAGATTCAAAGATAGAATTATGGAAATACCTGGCCAGATTAAAGACTTCTTAAGTGAGAAGTTTGAGGCGATAGGTTTGGCATTTGATTCATTTGTAGAAAAAGTAAAAGCCATACCAAGTAAAATATCAGAGTTTTTTAAAGGTGTATTTAATAGGATACAAAACTTTTTTATAGATATGATAAATGGTGCCATTGGATTAATTAATAAGGTATTGCCAAAGAAATATGAATTAGAAACAATAGAAAATGTCCCTATGCCTGCTAGTGAACCTGCAGAGATTGTTCCAGCAGAGAGTAAAGGTACAGTGGCTGCTGCTCAAAATGGAACTGGTACAGCAACATCAAGTGTTCCACCATTCCTAAACACAAGCAATAGTCAATCAAGTACAAATAATGCTGCCGCAGTAATAAACAATAATGCTGTAAATAATAATACTACAAATTCAATTGCTGCTAGTGCTAAAAATAATGATTATAGTAGAATGTCACTTTATGGTGATATGTCAGCCTAATAACTACCTAAGTCTTTTTCAGTAATCAATTTAAACTTTGCATTGTTATCATCAGCATATTGTGTTGCTGCTTTCCACTTCGCTCTATTCTTAATATACTCAAAACTAGAACGCATGAATGCTCTTGTTTTCTTTGTAGGTGTTTTTGGTGGTTTACATTGACGAGATGGTTTAATCTCAATCAGTATTTTGTCGCCTTTGATAGTACGAACTATGAAGTCAGGATAGTATCTATGGTACTTTTTGTCCACTGGATTATAATATCTAATCGCTAATTCTTCACTAGCCCAATATGTTATATCAGGATTACGGTCACAGTATAACATAAACTTACGCTCTAATAATGAACGATATACTATTTTTGTGACATCACCAACATACTTTTTTGGGTTGCTAGGACGATATAAACCTTTGTAAGACTTCTTCATAATGTTATAAATATACAAGTATATATAAAGGAATTTAAATGGGTTTTTTCACAAACAAAGTAAAGAGTATCATCAAACAAAAGGTAGCCAGTAATTTAATTAGTGGTTTTCAGAACGCAGCCTTTGGTCAACCAAAGAAACTAGCTGCGAAGTTGGCAAGTAAATCGCCACTAGATATGTCAAAAAGTCCTGTGGCACACATGAATGCTGTTGCCAATCCATATAATTATGGTATCGCACAATACCCACAAGAGACTACTAATTTGGCAGATGGTCATTATGTTATATTTGATGTAATAGAAAATAAAAGAACGGGTTATGGTCGTGGCAGAGGTGAAAAGGCTGTGCCAAAATCATTAGGTATGGTTGGTGAGGGTAAATTACAAGCATTTCAAGCTAAAAGATTAGCTAGATTAAAAGAACAAAAATTTCAAGGCGGTGAAAGTATATTAAGAAGTCAAACGTCAGGTATTAATAGT
>Ga0115572_10003000_pt1 | contig 13374 bp, 37 predicted proteins | sample COGITO_mtgs_1206_FD_88681 | JGI IMG/M metagenome (GOLD analysis project Ga0115572, IMG submission 88681) | Pelagic marine microbial communities from North Sea - COGITO_mtgs_120607 | ecosystem: Environmental > Aquatic > Marine > Epipelagic | place: Germany:Helgoland, sampling site Kabeltonne... | reverse complement strand
TATTCAAAGAAGTTCTGGTTATTGTATGTAGATTCCCAGTCTTCGTTCTTATCGTAAAAAAAGTCTATTTTTGCCCTTGTTTCCATATATTGCCCTCTTGGTTATTGTTTATTATCTTTACAGTATAGCATCATCTACGAAAATGTCTATCCCGTTTGGTAAAGTCTAAGCAAGCCCCATGCCTAGTCCATCCTATCCATTTATTGGGTACTATCCTTAGATACCACGGATAGGGTCGTGATTTCATGTCGTTCCAACATTCTGTTCTTTGCTGTCGCCAAGGCCATCTGCTGGATCCGATACGACTGAGACCGACGCAGGCAGGATATTGCGAATGTCTCCATTTTTCATTTAATAAATCGTCAAAATCGTTCAGGCCATTGACCTTTCCACTTGGGCCACTACGGCCTTAGAATGCTTACATGACCCGTGATATGCGAAGCCCACACACTCACACTCAAATCCTTTTTCTGTTAGCAGGACTGAGTATTCGTTGCCTTTAGAGCCCTTCACAGGCCATTCGATACCCACCATCCAATGATCTTTAGGATCAAAAGCAGTGGGTTTCAAATATCTTTTTGCGAACTTCTTAGGCATGAGCCAAACAATGCTCTTGCCACATCTCGCTGACAGCCTCTTCTAGCATATCAACTTCGACATAGTTGCCTAGCAGATCGTTCTCAGAGAAAACTTTCACAGCCATCTCCATTGCTTCTGCTTCGTGTTCACAGTCACCGATATTGTTAGCCACGGTGTCGTAGGCCTTTTCTTCTAGATCCATGATCCAGTTTTTTACTTTACTCATAGTTTATCCATCCTCTGTTTTGTGGTTTCATGTTTTCGTAAATATTTTTGACCCTATAATTGTAAGTGGTTTCGTTGAGTGCAAGATTTAGAAGATGCTTCTTCCACATCGCTCTATACAACGGATCCAACTTAGGATTATCATCAAGCAACCTCTTAATAGAAGTTGCTCTTTGAAATTGTTTCTCTTCTGAAAAAGGTCCCATTAGTCTTTGTCATCAATCTTGTTGATCACGTGTAGACCTACGAATCCTATCACAGCCATCACCACGATGCCTGTGAATAGTAATCCTAATCCTGAAGATATTGTGAAAGTTCCCATTAGGCGATGTCTTTCAATTTAGTCAACATCGTTGCTGGAACTCTCCATTTCTCTCCACCAATGTGAGTTGATACAATAACATATTTCTTATTCACTTTTTCGATAGTAGCATTAATCGTGCCACCTGTTCTGCTTGAAGTGAATTGAACCATGTCGCCCTTGACAAAGTTTCTAATAGCCTGTTTGGCTAGATGTGTTCTTTTGAGTTGGATTGCTTCTGCAACCTGCTTGAGTTGATTGCTATCCATTTGATAGATAAGTTCGGATGCCTTTGTTACCAAGTTTGTCATATTATTTGCCTCTCTGTTTGCCTAATTATTATATACAGTATAGCACCATAGGGGTTTATAGTCAACCCCTATGATTACCAATTATTACTTGTGATCTAATACCTTTGTTCCCATAGATGTTTCGTAATCCGAAAGGATTTTCTTCACCTTGTCTGCTTGAGAACGATTTGGTGCTTCATAAACAACCGGAGCAGAGTCTAACATATCTCTATCGAGATAATCATAAACTTCACCTTGTCTGCTTTCGTATTTTACACCTGCTTTACCATCAGAAACAATCTGTTCAACCGTTCTTGGTTTTCCATCAATCATTTTGTAGGTAAATTTTACTGATCCGTCTGTAAAGATCATTTTTTGTATAGTAGTCATCTAAGTCTCCTTCTTTAGTAAGCCTTCCGGCTTATGTTTCAATAAGGTTAATTCCTTATTGTCTTTACAGTATAGCATCACTATACTAAAAGTCAACCTGTTTTGGTTAACTGAAGTCCTCCATCAGGTCATTTAATAGATTGCGACAGGCTTGTTCTGCTTCTGGTACAGCCTCTTTGATCATCGCATCTACCACAAGATCTGTGTCAGTTTCGAACCACTTGGCAACGTCTTCTGCCACACAAGATCCTAGGTGTCTTTCTGCCATAACCATGTCGTTGTATTTGATTTGGATACGAGCAATAAAATGCTCCCATTCGCCTGAGTCTAGTTTCGTAGTCAGTTCTTGATAATAGTCTTCGCTTGGGTCAAACACTAGATCCAATTGGGTAGTGTCTGGAGCATATGAACACTCGCAAATGAATTGACTCTTGTCACCAACATCAGTGTTAGATAGTGTGGTGTAGGTATTGCTTTGAAAAAATGTATGGGTCATTGATTATACTCCGTGTTCTTTTTAAGGTTCCATTTTTCTACTACAGGCAAGCCAAACTCATCTTCGTCCACAGCCACATAGGCCACAGTCTTTTTGACAATACCATATCGGTAGCCTTGATCGTTAACAAGTCCACCTACCCAAATCTTATGTGGAAAGTCTTCGCACCAGTTGAACGGATCATCGTTCTTGGAATATTCAAACGAGTTGCCTACGTCTTTTTCAACAAAACAACCAATTGGATCTTTAGTGTGAGTCCAGTACGCCATGTTCAGGTGCTCCTCTTTGCCCTTATTGTTTATACAGTATACGATCTATCGACAGTATTGTCAATCTCTTTTGGTTAGGTTCTTGCTTCTTCGATGATTTTTCTTTGAGCCGCTAGTTTGACAGTCTTGTAGTCTAATTCAATAGCAGGCGTTTCAATAATGTCTGAGGGCGTAAAGACAAACGTCAGTTCGTCAAAAGGTATGTGGGCTTCAATGCCGTCTGGCACACCAACTAAGAATGGTTTGACTTCTTCAAATGATATGATTGCGATTGCATCCTGTTGGCCTATCATATAATAGTCTGCAGGGTCTGATATCTCTGTGCCTTTGTTCTTGCCTAGGCTGTTCTTTAGTTTGACTTTGACTACCTTCTTAGGAGCCTTGCCTTTCTTTGTGAACATACTATCTGCCGCATATTTGAATTCTAAGTCTAGCCCTGTGTCTTTGTCAGTATGATCTCGGCCAATACCGTCTACATATTTTAGCCTATCATCTGAATAGACTTCAATGCTCTGTTCAATAATATCACTCTTGTCAAAGCGATCTTTTCGATCATTTAGTTGGGTTCCTAGGTTAAACACTAGGCTCGAATAGTCTTTGAAGTTGATTGCCGCTCTCAGGTCTTTTGCATAATCTATGGTTTTCATTTCTGTACCATCCCTATATAGTTTCAACATATACTTATATTATATGATCAATCTTCTATATAGTCAACCTTTATCGGATACTTAGGTCTCTTATTTTTTATCTTATTTTTAATCACACGAGGACGGAAAGGACCGTCCGGATCTCTTACAGCCTTAGCCGTAAAGTTTCTTACCTTAGGGGCTTGGGGGCGTCTTTGCTTTCGCATTGATTAACTCGTTGATAGGTCGTTTCGCAGTTCTGCAATTTCTCTATAGAGTCTGTAGATATCGTCTTTGGCACCTTGCATATGTTGGTATTTGACTTTATCTTTAATCATCTGATCAAGAGTTGCTTTTCGGTTTTCTAGGACTTGAGTTAGGCCTTGAATTTTGATATAAATGCTTTCGTCTGTGTCACGTCTTCCCATTAGTAATCCTCGTCATGTTTCATTATCTCGGGATTGTTCTTGTGTCCTTTGAATTTAAGATAGCCTTGATCAATTAGGCTGTCGATTGTATCAACAATACCGTTCTTTTGACCTCGTGCAAGTCCCCAATAGAATCCAAAGGCTGTGCCTAGAACATAGGCTAAGAAAATAAATCCTTCAACCATTTTTTTGCTCCTTGAACATCGCTTTCAATAACCAACGATGCTTTCTAAAATAATACTTATCGTCATATTCTAATTGAACTTTTCCAGTCCAAGCAAAGATTTCGTCTTTATGCTCGTTCCATTTGTGATGGCAGAACAATCTAAAATCTGACAGAACCTGCCAATCGGTATTGCCAGCAATTTCAGTCAACAGATTATTATTCGGTGTCATCAATCCAATCCACTGTGTCTATGTCCCAGATGTCTGAAAACGGAACAACGAAAGTTTTCTTTGACTTTTCGTCTTGTAGTTCTACCAACTGTGATTTAGTATCACGGACATTTATAATCCCTAACCCTTCGTAGACGCCGGGACCTTTAAGTGGTTGGTCTGACAGATTAGGATGTGGCCTGCCCATTGCGTCGAGCATACATTCTACCTTAAATTTACAGGCGTATGATTCGCCTTCTTTGATATCTAAAATATCGATCATTATTCAGTTGCCTCCTGAATTACTGTGGCACCTTTATTTACACCGCTTAGAATCATATCTTGAGCACCCTGGATATCACCTGGGTTCATGTAAAGATAAGCACATACGGCACCAACTGCCATAAACATAATTGCCTTAATCATTTTTGATCTCCTTTGTTATTTTATTAAGTATAGCCTCAGCATCAGGATATGTCAACATATCTTGGATAAATTCAGACTCAACATAATCCATCCATGCCAGTTCGTTTGCCGTTTCAATTCGTTGGGCTTCTGATAAAGGTGGATGTTTGGGTTGAAAGCCGTTGTATGGCTGAGTGAAATTAAATGAATAACTTTGGATGTCCTTAGGCATTATCTTTCTCCATAAGTCCGAAACCGATCTTTGTAAGTAAATCGTCTGCCAAGTTAGGATAACGTGTGACAATATCATCTACGAACTTATCTTGTTCTTTTGCTGTCATACGTGCAACCCCTTCTGCGGCATCTGAAATAGATGCTTTAGCAGGTACTTTAATTGTTTTAGACGCTTGTACGGGCTTCTTAGGCGCCTTCTTAGCGGTGTTCTGTAGGAAGTAGGGCTTGTTATACTTGCCTACATTGATATCGCAGTAATGCTTGACGTGGAAGTAATCTGTCATTGAATCACTTTTATCAAACCAACCTGGGCCTTTCATTGCGGCCAATAGTTCTGTAAGGAACTTCTGTGCCTTACCTTTGTAATGACGTTCGATGTGATAAACATTTACTTGAATATAACCATCCCCATGAGTGTATTCACCGAAGTCAATTGCTCCGCTTTGAAGTGTCACTACCAATGTTGAATGATGACGGATTGAAATAGAACCTTTCATACCGTATTTGGAAAGCACCTTTTTGATTGCTGGTGCTAGTTCTGCCTTATCTTTTTGCGATACATATGCCATTTATTTTTGCCTCTCTGTTGCCTTATTGTTCTTACAGTATACGATCTGAATAGCAGAATGTCAACCTTTTTTGGTTGGCTTCTTCTTAGGTTCGGCTTTTTTCTTAGGCCTTCGTCCCCAAGTATATCCAACATTTTCTGGATCAGTTTTTGCTCCCGGAGGGCATTTGGTTATCTTACCACCTTTAGCAAGCCATTCTTTAATCGCCGCATTATCTTTTCGAGTTCGTCCTGTTCTAGCCATTTGATACCTCCATTTGATAGCCGTATACCCAATGACCGTTATCGAGATCAAAAGTGCATCTGTCTTTATCTTCTAAGAAAATCTTTGGTACATCAATACCATACTTCTCACCATTTTGGCATAGTTCAATTCCAGTGACTTTGGCTTCCCCAAATTTACTGTCGACCTTAGTTCCAAGTTTAATAAATTTTCTCATATTACATACTCCAATAAGATTCACGTGCAGGACTCATATAACCTGGGGTGTTGATTGGCTCTACAAACCATTCACCACTCATCATGTTCTTTGCCTTGCGACTCGCTTCAATGTTCTTGTGGAAGTATCCTGCTTCTGCAATACCATAACGGAACTGTGGATCATTCACAGCCTCTAATAGGTCTGCTCTATATCGTTTGCTCATCTTAGTAAGAGCCGCCTTAGCCGCAGGCATTGTTTTATAAAATTGCCTATGGTCTGGGCGAACTTCACCTGTCCGCTTATTCATCTTGCCCATGATATAAGTTGAACTCTTTTCGTAAATATAAAACATAATTATACCTCCATCTCAATTTGAATTTTGTTACCAATGTGATCAAATGCTTCGTAAAAATCTGCATCGCTACGGAATAAGTTCTTGCAATCCATATAAGCGTCTGCATCTACGAAGTTCCAATTAACGGAACCATCTTTGTTTTTGTTTTCATCCAAGTCAATTGCTGAACGCATTGTGGATTCTAGTACGGAATAAATCATGTAAGCCCTCTCTTTGTTTTCTTATTGTTTATACAGTATACGGTCATAAGAACAAAATGTCAACCTGTTTTGGTTAACAGATGTGACCCTGTACTGTTCCTGTTCCATCTTTAAGATAAAAGCCCTGTCCTCTTGGATCGTCCCAACTGTGAGTTGATATCTGTTCTCTTACTTCTTCTGCTCGTTCGGAACAGGATATAACAATCTCTTCGTTGGTTGTGCCTTGAGGCTCGTAGTCAAATGATCTATATTCTAGTTCGCCTGTGAATAGCAAGATTAAGATTATGCCTTTCAGAATGCCTCCGGTTCTGCTCCAGTGACTAGGTGCATTTTTTTGATAATGCCAACCACTTCATCTTTGGATAGGAAGCCTTTGACGGTATCACCTTCTTGGGTAATACCTGGCAGTTCAACTTGATCGTTGTCCTTAAAGACAGCAATCTCATATAAGTCTTGAGCATTACCATAAGATGATTCATTCTGTATAATTGACAGTTCGTAATCACCTCCAAATGATAACAAGGCTTGTTTACCTTTGGGCATGGTTGTTTCCTTAAAAGGAATGTCTGCGAAAGTTTTCATTTTTTAGGATCCTCTTTGTTCCAAAGCATTAACATACCAACAGGTATCATTAGTATCAAAAGACTTACTAATATTCCTATCAACATCCACTGCCTCTATTGGTAGGATCGAATATGTCCTTGACACAATTCGACGCTTCTTCCTTAACACCTGCTGTCGTTATCTTGTTGACATTTTTTGCAAGGTTAATTGTCTTGATTATATCTTTACCAGATAAAGAAGTGACACCACAGCCTGAAGTCATGACAGCAATTAAGCCTAGTAAAATTATTTTCTTCACTATACCTCCATCGATGCAAGATTGTCCATTTGCATTCCCTGTTCGGTAAAGTCCAAACCCATGATGTTAGTATAGTTGGCCGCCGCTTCTTGGAAGCCTGTGTCTGTATAGACATCCCATGTGCTGTCGTGATCAACAGTGACATGGCCTATGACAGCATTGTCGTCGCCTTCGTTGCAATCCTCATAAGTGTCAGCATTCATATATTGAACATTGAAACCACTGAGTGTCACTTTACGACCTGCTTCTGCTCCCCAGTAGCCGTCACCTTTAAGTTCGAAAGTAATATTTTGCATAATTTTTGCCCTCATGTTTAATTAACTTACTCTACTAATATAACACCAATTAGAGAAATGTCAACCTATTTTGGACAAGTGATACAGAAAAGTTTCTAAAGATACAGATTAATCTCTGCTAGGGGTATTGGGCAAGAAAGTCCAACCCTCTCCACATCTGATGCAAGGATCATAGGATTTATATCCATAGGTCTTTCCATGTCCAAGACAACCTGTGAGAATGAAAGAAACAGAGATAAAAAGAATAAGTCTAGTAATCATGATGCATAACTCCATAAAGCCAATAGTAGTAGTCCAAAGCACATTATTGATACAGAAGGCTCATTAAGGAACCAATCCTTAATAGTCTCCCATAATAGATGAACTAGTTGCTTATCCATATTAACTACAGCCTGACACACAAATCATTAGCATATCATTACCAAATACCTGTGTTACAATCCAAAGGACTCCCATAAATTCTAAGCCAGTCATTTGTTTACCTTTCATTAATGTGTTTCTAACTATCTCTACATTATAATATAGTTCATAACAGAAGTCAAGGTGTTTTGGTAAAATAAATACAAGTGCAGGCCAAGTGCTGAGCATCAATACAGGAGAATCCCATGACATTGAAGAATATCAACCTTAACCTAGAACTAGGACAAGAAATCCTAGTGGGTCAAAACGGAGAACGTGCAAAAATAACTAAAATCGAATACCATGAGAAGTCGGGTGAAGTATCACTCAACACAACCCGTGGTCCAAGAAAGGCTTTCACGTTTAGATTGTGTCACGACATGGGCAACAGCGGGGTCTATAGTAACCCGGCAGACAAGTATCGTTGATAAATACTTTTATGAGAGTAGATGAACTATTAAACAACGAAGCAGACATTGAAGAATGGAAAGCCTCGAAAGAATTATGCAAGTCGCCAAAGTCAGATGCATCAATTGGTGCAAGTGCCTTGGCATCATGTAAGAGTCAAGGTCTTAGAGCAAGAAGTTCTTCAACAAAGAAAAGCCAAAAGGTTGGCAAAAAGCGTATCAGTTTAGCAGGAAAGAAACTCAAAAGTACAAAATACGGTGGACCTATTAGTCCTACAAAAACAGGCTAGTTTATGGGCTACGCTGGAAAAATACTCGTTGCACATCCAAACCTAGAATCGTCTTTTTTTAAGAAGTCTTTAATTTTTGTTTTTGAAGATATAGAAAGACAAGGATCGCAAGGAGTAATATTAAATAAACCAACAGAATTTCCTATTAGTCAATTATTTAATTCTAAAGGATATGATGTTGATTACAACGATGTGGTTCACAAAGGCGGACCAATAAATGCAAAAGCAGTTAGTTTATTTCATACTGGAGAATGGCAAAGCACTAATACCTTTCCAGTAGGAAATTATAGTTTAAGCAGTGACGAGTTTATGATTGAAAAAATGTCTACAGGAAATACTCCTAAAGGTTGGAGAGTGACAGCAGGCATATGTGGATGGGGACCAGGTCAACTTCAAGCAGAGGTTGAAGGAAGTCTTCCACATACTAGAAACAAGAACTGGTTGACAATACCTACAAACGACCGTATACTGTTTGATGTAGATGGAGAACAACAATGGCAACTCGGGTTGGAGATTGCATCTCAACAGATGGTAGATCAATACTTTTAGATCTACATAATAGACAAAGACTGTTTAAGCGTGATAGCGGCGAATGGTTAACAATACAAAGACAGATCGATAAAATTGTAGCAAAAAATTATCTACAATATCACGTAGGAGAAAGTCATGTATAAGAAACTAATAGCAGTGTCGTTATTGACAACGGCATTTGTCGCATCGGCAGGAATGCTTTCAACCGTAGGCGCACAAGAACAACCAAAGCCTTCGAGCAAACAATTTATAATGCCAATTGGAGTTCAATGCGATACTAAAGAATCTATGTCAAATGTAATAGGAAAGAAATATAAAGAGACTCCATTTACAACAGGCGATGGAATAATGACAGTGATGACTCCACAAGGTCCTACTGTCCTTCCTGGAATTGTAAAAGTTTGGGCCAATCCAAACACATGGTCATTTAGTATTACAATAGAGGATCCAAGTCCTAACAACGATGTAATGTGTATGTTGACGAGCGGAAAAGAACTTGCTCCTATTAATCAAACCAAAGGCGATGATTTGTAAATGTGGGTATTAGTTTTCATATACTTCTACGATACAATTCCATATGTCGAAACTGTAACCGCACACGACACCATGACAGAATGTTTCCAAGCCCGTGAAGCCCTTAGTGAAGAAGTTGGCAAGGGTAGTGGAGACTTCAAAGCCGGACAACAAGCCTTGTGTATTGGCATGGCTGACCTAGAATTATAAATATCATTAGTAGACATTAGAAGAGGAATTATCTGTTGGGGCAGGTACTATTACTTAATGCAGACGCTCAACCTGTATCATACTTGCCGTTGAGTGCAATTCAATGGAAAGAAGCAATAACATATCTATGGCTAGACAAGGTCACAGTACTAGAATGGTATGACGATTGGGTAGTAAGAAGTGCAAGTTGGGAAACAAAAGTTCCTGCGGTAATGATGTTGAAAGATATGCAACGGCGGCGGCACCGGCCTAGATTCTCTAAAGCCAACTTATTCATCCGCGACTTATACACCTGTCAATACTGCAACACTCCATACACAAAAAATAATCTTACACTTGATCATGTGATACCTTTATCAAAAAGAGGTAAAACTAATTGGGAAAACATTGTAGCCGCTTGCGGTCCTTGTAACACTCGCAAAGGCAACAAGACTCATATGAAACCTGTTAGTAAGCCTTATCAGCCTGATTACTATGAATTAGTACACAAGCGTAAGCAATTAGATATGCAAATTGCACATCCTAGTTGGAAAGAATATCTTTAGTTGATAAAGCCAAACCCAACAGCGGGGCCTGTAGGATCTGTGATAAGTTGATCAGCAAATGCTTGCTGAGTTTTTGCTCCAGGGTGTTGACCGTCTCGGGCAAAGTCTAATACATTTCTTATAAAATGTTTTTCAGGTTTGTTGTATTCAGGAAAGATTTTTTGTTTAGTTATATAGTAATCGGCAAAGTAATGAAAGTTTTTTAGTTTCTTTTTATCTAGATAATGTCTTACATGATCAACCTTGCCCATTAGATCAATAGTTGCATCATAATCATTGAAGTGATGTTCAATCCATTTTTTAGATCTAATACTGCCGCGCCATGGTCCATAACGATCAATATAATCAGGAAACACTAAACAGTGTCTATTAATATAAGTCCAGAGGATAACAATAGCATCGCCTTCTTTAAATTTAGTTGACATAACTTCGTACCAAATTTCTTTGTTACTAGCACCTGGAATACCTCGATTGTCTATAGGAATGCCGAGGCGTTTGCCTACTAAAGATGGCCACGCTTGGACACTAGGATTAGGACCTTCTCTGCCATTTTCTTGATAGCAGTCAGCAAGTCCATGTCCATATGTTAAACTACATCCAAACGCAACCAAGCGTCGAGTTCTTTTTATTTTAGCCAACCTACTTTAGTTCCCATTTTAATACGTTTAGTATGTTCTTCAACTGAACCTGGGTATCTCCATGCCCAGATAGCAACTAGTGCCATAAAGATTCCTGAGTATAAAATTGCTTTAACATTGTAAGTAGTGAACCAAGTAAATGCTAATGTACTTGACATTACTAGGACCATTGCATATTTGCCTTTGGTAGGAAATACTCTTTTTTGTGTCCAGTTAGTTAAGAACGGACCAAAGTGTTTATGGTTGTATAACCATTTGTGCATTCTAGGTGAACTCTTAGCGAATGCCCACGCGGCCATTACTAAGAAGATTGAAAAAGGGATACCTGGAGTTACAAATCCAATGTAGGCCATACCTACACAGAAAAAACCAAACCCTTGATATAGGTATTTTTTTATTATGTTCATATATTATCCTTTATGTGAGTCGTTTAAATGTTTTACGTAAAGCATCGACCAAGTCCGACATCATCGCATCTGTATGACATGGAGTGGGTGCTATTCGTAAACGTTCTTGACCTACGGCGACTGTAGGAAAATTGATTGGTTGTATATAAATGTTGTAATCGTTTAACAACATGTCGCTCATTTCTTTACATAACTTTGCGTCACGTATCATTACAGGAACAATATGAGTACATGCTTCTTCTAAAACTTCAATGTCCACCTCGGATAACATTTGTTTTAGTTTAGATGCACGTTCTTGATGTTGTTCCCGTAAGTTGTTATGATCTTTTAAATATTTTATGGATGCTAAGGCTCCAGCACAAATAACCGGGCTTGTACTGGTGGTGAATATAAATCCACTAGCCACACTGCGTATTGCGTCTATGACCAATCCGTCGCCGGCAATGTAACCTCCTTGCACTCCATAAGCCTTGCCTAACGTACCATTAACAATATCAATTCTAGTTTCACCAACCTTCTCACAGTACCCTGCTCCTGTTTCTCCGTAAAGACCAACAGCATGTACCTCGTCAATGTAAGTTATTGCATTATATTTTTCGGCAAGGTCACAGACATCAGAAATAGGAGAGACATCACCATCCATGCTATACACAGATTCAAAGACTATGCAAGGTGTAAGTCCTTCAGCGGTAACCTCCTGTAATTTCTTTTCCAAGTCGCTCATATCATTGTGTGACCAAATACGTTTCTCAGCACCGCTATGTCGAATACCTTGAATTATCGATGCATGATTTTCAGAATCACTTAAGAATACTATATTTGATATGATCTTGCTTAAGGCGACAAGTGTCCATTCATTGGCTACAAACGCACTAGTATAGAGTAAAGCCGCTCCTTTGCTATGCAGTTGGGCGAGTTCATTCTCTAATGCCACATGATAGTGGCTAGTACCACCAATGTTTCGTGTACCGCCTGAACCACTTCCTGTTTGGTCCAACGCGGTATGCATTGCGTCGATGACAACTTTATGTTGACCCATTCCTAAATAATCATTACTACACCAATTAACAATGTTTTTGATGTTGTAAGGTCCATACCAAATAGCAACAGGGAAGTCGCCTTTTTCTCGTACTATATCGTTAAAGGTTCTGTACTTGCCAGTATCTTTAAGATTTTTTATTATTTTTTGAAATGGTTCTAGTTTTATCATCATCAGTATTTATGTGCGTAGTTTTCTCAGGTTCTACGTAATGACATACTGATCCGTGGCTATGATAGAATACAAACCAACCCGAATCCTGTAATTCATTCATAGCCGTTTGATAGTCTTTATACCACTCTTTAATATATTTAAACATACAGTTACTTATATAAATACTGTAACAGGAGCATTATTATGAAAGCAACCGATGTAGTCAGAATGACATTAGATTTAATTGACATTATTGACAAACCAGAACCTAAAATAGAAGTACAAGTAGCAACAGACGAGCCCGAAGAAGAACAGCGTTTTGCTAGTGTATTTAAAATGCTTCAAGCAAGAGGACCAGGCGAATACGGTAACAGCCCAAACGAAGTAGTTGCAGATGTAGACGCAGTAACAACACTTGCAGGCGGAGGATTAAACGGTCCAAAGCATCCAGCAGATATTAGAGTAAAAGATCCAAGGGGGTTTGAATAATGGCGGCGAATGGTATATCAACACTTGCAACTAAAAGAGCAAGGCAAGATGCAAAACTAACACAGGCTAACGCAGACAGAGCGGCTCGCAATGTAGTAGAACCAGGACGTTATGCAGATGTCACAGCAGACGCAACACAGTTACCTACTCGTTATGCTGTCGGTGACAACAATACTAACAACGTGGTTGACAATCCTAACACTGGCGGACTAAAACCAGGCAGACCTTGGGCAACATAATATGCCTAACCTAAATCCCAACAGTACCAACTATGTTCACAGTTCAGAGCCAAACACCAATGATTTGGTGCAGGCAATGGACTACAATCCAGCAGGGCAACCTGTGTTGCGTATTGATGACACAAGCCTACAGCACACATCCAAAGACCGTGCCAAGGTAAGTGGCTATGAAGTTGTGTTCTTCAACACATTC
>Ga0115572_10002993_pt1 | contig 13395 bp, 26 predicted proteins | sample COGITO_mtgs_1206_FD_88681 | JGI IMG/M metagenome (GOLD analysis project Ga0115572, IMG submission 88681) | Pelagic marine microbial communities from North Sea - COGITO_mtgs_120607 | ecosystem: Environmental > Aquatic > Marine > Epipelagic | place: Germany:Helgoland, sampling site Kabeltonne... | reverse complement strand
GAAGTGTTATTTAAAAATAATATTAATCCCTATTATTAATGAGCATATACGACAAAGCAAGTTTAATTCAGATACCAAGCGGATACAAAGCAGGTAAGTTATATTCAGTTATTCCTAATAGTGTAGCAGGAGATTTTACCCATACAAGAAGTGGCGTAGCAACAAGAGTAAACCCACAAGGATTGATTGAGGATGTAAGTTCTAACGTGCCACGCTTAGACTATCCTTTTATTGACGGAGAAGTACAAGACTGCCCACATTTACTTTTAGAGCCACAAAGAACAAACAATACCGCTTATAGTGAAGATTTTAGTAGTTGGGGCGATGTAGGGGTTACAATAACTTCAAGCGCAATTGTATCTCCCGATGGCACGACAAACGCATCTAAATTAGTTTCTACTGCTAATAATTGGCGCAAATCTTCTTCTTTTTCGGGTTCGGCAGGCGTTACATATACTGTTTCAATTTATGCAAAATTAGACACTTCTACAAGCACAACAACAACACGATTAGAGGTTTATAATGGTGCAGGTTCATTGGCTGCTGATTATAATTTATTAAATGAAACAATATCAAATAGCGGTTTTACAAGTGTATTTATAGAGCCTGTGGAAGATGATTGGTACAGAATAGGTGGTACTTATACAGCAGGAGGAACAAATAACATTTTATACATATACCCAAGTGCAGGGTATGGAACAGCAGGAACGATGTATTTTTGGGGAGCGCAACAAGAAGCAGGAAGCTATCCAACAAGCTACATAGCAACAGAAGCGAGTTTTGTTACAAGGTTAAAAGATGAGTGTTCAGACGGTGGAGATGCTGATTTATTTAATTTAACAGAGGGTACTTTATTTGTAGATACAACGCCTTTTACAAGAGAAGCAACGGATAGAATTACATTAAGTAATAATAATTACAACAATAGAATTTTAATAAGTAAGTCAAGTTTAACACAATTACAGTTTATTGTTGTTAGCAATAATTCAACAGTAGCGACTTATACAACAAATGTAAACTATAATGAAAGAAATAAAATAGCAATAACTTTTAAACAAAATGAGTTTAAGTTTTATCTTAATAGTAGTTTAGTGCATACAGATACAAGTGGAAGCGTACCAACAGGCTTAAATGATTTTAGCTTTAAAGGAATTGGAAGTGCTTTATATTGGAATGGTAAAATACATCAAGCAATGATGTTTAAAGAAGCATTATCTGATTCAGAACTTGAAACAATTACAAGCTACTCATCTTTTAACTCTATGGCAACAGCTTTAGGATATAAAATAATATAAATATGGCAAATCCTATTTTAAATTTAGGGAATAACGAATGGGCTACAAAAAGCGAATCTTTACTTGGTTACAGTAAAAGCGGTTCTAACTTTAAGCCTGTTCCATTTACTCACAGTAGAGCGAGTATAGGCACAACAATAGACAGAAATGGCGTATTACAAACGGAAGCAGGAAATATACCAAGAATAGACTTTAAAGACAATATAAAAGGTTCTTTATTGTTAGAACCTCAAAGCACTAATTTACAACTTTATAGCGAAGATTTTTCAAATTCTGTTTGGACGAAGTCAAGAATAACAATAACAAATAATGACACGATTTCTCCTAATGGGGAATTAACTGCAGCAAAAGTTACAGGAGATGGAACAGGAACGACTTACGTTTATGACGGACATACTTTAACAAATGGCGTTACATATACTATATCTATTTTTGTAAAAAAAATAATCAATATTTCGTCTTTTGCTATTAATGTTTTTGGTGGTGTTGGCACGGCTTATTTTAATTTAGTTGATAAAACTGTAAACTCAATAACAGGAGATTTTACAAGTGCTAAAATAGAAGATTATGGGAATGGGTGGTTAAGATGTAGCGGCATATTAACATTATCTTCTTCAACAGGAATGAAAAATGTTGGTTATGGTTTGTTTAATTATAACGGAGACCAATACTACATTTGGGGTGCACAAGTAAAACAAGGAGGCTACCCAACAAGCTATATACAAACAGAGGGAAGTACTGTTACAAGGTTAAAAGATGAATGTAAAAATGGTGGTAACGCTGATTTATTTAATGATAGCGAGGGTGTTGTATTTTTAGATTTACAAGGTTTAGCCGATGTTGATGCAACTAATAGATATATAACCTTATCTGACGGAACTGCAACAAATTCTATTATGATACAGTACAGGAATAGTGGCGACTTAAGGTTGTATAATGGTGGAACAGGTAGCGCAAATTTAATTTTATCCATTGCAGCTGACCTTACAGAACGCAAAAAAATAGCAATACAATACGGTACAACTGCAAATAATTACAAGGCATATATAAACGGAGCAAGTCAAACAATAAGCGGTTCTTTTTCGGCAACTTCTATGAGTGGATTGGATAGGTTTAGATTTGATTATGTAGTAGATAATTTAGAATTTTTTGGAAAAGTACATCAAGCAATGGTATTCAACGAAGCATTATCTGATAGCGAATTACAAACTTTAACAACTTTATAAAATGAAACTATTTAAAAAATACGAGTTTAACTCACAAGAACAAGCAGAGGAAAAAATCAAGGATTTAGGTACTTCTGTTGACGAATTAACAGAGCAAGAATACGCAGACCATAATCACGCTATTGTAAAGTTGGGATATTTAACAATTCAACAAGGTGTATATGAAGTTGATGAAAACGGAGAACCTATAGAAGTAGAAGCTCCTGTACTTTCTGATAAGTATTCAGTTGATGTTCTTTGGGATAATTTAGATGAAAGCCCATACGGTTGGAAATCTTATGAAATACAAGTTGAGGGCAATGGTTCTCATACGTTTTACGGCTATAACTTTAAATAATGAATTTAACTGACTTAAAAATATACGGAATTAACTTTGGAGCGTTTGCAATTTCTTTGGCTGATATAGATGTAATTTTGAAACTTACCTTGTTAGGTGTTTCTATTGGATATACTATTCAAAAATGGTATATATTAAATGGAAAAAATAAGTAAACATATAGGCTACAAAGAAGCAACTCGCTCAACTACTGCAATAAGGTTAGGAATAGACAACAAACCTTTTGAGTATGAATTAGGCAATATGAAAGCTATTGCCGAAAATATATTTGAGCCTTTGCGTAAATGGGTTGGCGGTGCTATAAAGGTTACTTCATTTTTTAGGTCGGAAAAACTAAACCAAGCTATTGGAGGCTCAGTTTCTTCACAACATTGTCAAGGTAGGGCAATAGATATTGACGATGTTTATGGTTACAAAACAAATGCCGAAATGTTTAACTACATAAAAAACAACCTTGATTTTGATAATTTAATTTGGGAGTTTGGAACAGATGACAATCCCGATTGGATTCACATTTCTTATGTAAGCAATGAAAGAAACAGAGGACAAGTTTTAAGGGCTATCAAAGAAAATGGCAAAACTAAATATCTAAACTATGAATAAGATTATACAATGGCTTACAGGCGGTGTAATTAAAGAAGTTGGTTCTGTTATAGACAAACTTACTACAACTGATGAAGAACGCTTAGAGGCTAAACAAAAGATACAAGAGATATTGGAGAAAGCCGATAGCGATGCACAGGAGCAAGTTACAAAGCGTTGGGAACTTGATATGAAGTCAGATAGTATATTAAGCAAAAACATTCGACCTATGGTGCTTATATACCTTACAAGTGTGTTTACTATACTTGCATTTTTTGATGGTAATATAGGGCAGTTTAAAGTACAAGAACAATATATACCGATCATTCAGAGTTTACTTATAACTGTTTACGGTGCTTATTTTGTTGGTAGAACTTGGGAAAAAATAAAAAGGTAATGGCAAAAAAAACTATATCTATTGCAATAATAGACAAACCAAAAAAGAAGCGCAAAGGTGTACATTCAAAAAACGCTTCTAAAGGACAAACAGGGTTTAAGAAAAAATACAGAGGTCAAGGGAAATGATAACTTGTTAATAAGTATGAATTCAATACCCCCCTTTATGAATTTAATAGGGGTATATTTGTCTAATCAATGTCTTTGTTTTGATTTGTTTTTTTCATTATGAAAGCACCTCCTTATATTAGGGGGTGTTTTTATTTATAATCAATATAAATAACGAAAAAAGTTAAATAATATTTGCAGGTGTCAACTTTGTCAGTTATATTTGCAACATGAATTTAAGAGAAAAATTGGTGGCTATTCAAGGGAGTTTGAAAGCACCTAAAAATCAGAGAAACAACTTCGGTAATTATAATTATAGAAGTTGCGAGGACATTCTTGAGGCACTTAAACCTCATTTAACAAAGCATGAAGTTCTATTGACGTTAGCAGATGAGATCATTGACGCAAGTGTTCTTTATGTTGAATCTACTGCTACTGTAACTTTTGATGGAGAATCAATTTCTGTTACAGCACAAGCAGGTATTAATCCCGATAAAAAGGGAATGGACATCGCACAATCTTTTGGAGCATCATCATCTTACGCTCGTAAGTATGCTTTAAATGGGCTGTTTTTAATTGACGATACCAAAGATGCAGACAGCACAAACACCCATGACAAGTCTCCTGTTAAAGCCGAAAAAGAAGATAACAAGGCTTGGCTACAGAAAGATAGTGTTCAGTTTAACAATGCTAAAAAGGCAATTAAAGAAAAAGGATTTACTGTTGCCGATATTCGCAAGAAGTACAAAGTAAGTAAAGAAGTAGAATCATTATTAATCAATTAAATATAATTATTATGTCAGACAAGAAGTATGTAGGTAGAGGAAAACAAGTAGGAAACTATGACCTCGTTAATTTCAGTATTGCCGAATCAAAGGTAGCTGATAGTTGGTATGAGTATAACGGAGAGCGTTATCTTAAAATGACTATAGGTAAGTTAAAACAAGCTGATAACTATGGTAAAACCCATAGCGTTTGGATTGATGAGTACAAGCCGCAAGAGAATGGAAAAGCAGTTCCTAAAACTGCAGTAGCAACAGAGGGCAATAGTGATTTGCCATTTTAACAACAAAAGGGGGAGGTTAAACCCTCCCTCTTTAATTTTAAATGAGATGAAACAAAAACAGAAAACAAATTATATAAACATAAACTTATCTTTTATGAATAACAGTCTATCAATCAAAGAAGCTACCGTTTTATCATACATAGTTTCTTTATCCGATAAAAAGGGATATTGTTTTGCATCCAACGTAAGCATATCAAATGCTTTATCTATAAACGACAGAACGCTTTATAGAATATTAAATAAACTCGAAGATAGTAAATACATAAACAGAGTTACAAAGAGTTTAGGTAATTTTGGTAAAGAACGAAGAATCTACGTTGCTCCTGAATTAAGGAATCAACCTCTTATGTAACGTATGTATCACGTTATATACTTAAAATAATATACTATATAACGTAATATACTATATAACGTAATATATAATTATAAAAAATAGAAAAAAATAAACAACCACAAAACAAAGTTATAAACAATGATTGTTAATGAATTTTTAAATCTCGGCATAGAAGTAAAGAATAACGGAGTGCAACAGAAAGTAAAGTGTCCTCGTTGCTTTAATCTCGGCAAAGAGAATTGGAAAGACACCTGCTTATCTGTGAATGTTGAAAGTGGGGTTTATAATTGCCATAAATGCAGTTGGAGTGGCAGCGTTAATAAAAAAACATTATACAAAATGGAAAAAAATGAATATTCTTTACCGAACAAAGAAAGACTTAACAAGTTAAATGCAGCAGGTAGAAAATTCTTGAATGAAAGAGGTATCACGGATGAGGTAATTGAAAACAATAAGATAGTCTCTACAAAGGATGGCAAGAGCATAGTGTTCCCTTATATGAAGAACGGAGATTTAACCAACTATAAAACAAGAGGTATTGATGGCAAAAAATTCACACAATCAAAAGGTAGCGAACCCATTATATACAACTACGATAGAGTTTTTAATCAGAAATTAGTATTGATTTGCGAGGGAGAGATCGACAGTCTTTCTTGGGAAGTTGTAGGAATTCCTTTCCATACATCAGTAAATATGGGTGCGCCAAACGTAGGGGATAAGAATATAGACAAGAAACTTGAATGTATCACTAATTGCTATGAGGTTTTTGATTCGGCACAAACCATATACATAGCAACAGATGAAGATGATAACGGAAGAAACCTACAAAAAGAACTTGTTAGAAGATTTGGAGCAGAGAAATGTAAATTAGTCGATTTAAAGCCCTTTAAAGATGCTAATGAAGTCTTACTCAAAGAAGGTATAGAAAGTCTAAGAGAGAGGCTTAAAAACGCTTCTATGCCTAAAATAGAGGGTGTGTTTACCGTTGATGATATATCAGAGAGTATGTTAGATGGTTATCACAATGGACAGGAAAGGGGTACTACTACTCATATACCTCAAGTTGATTCGGCTTGGACTTGGAGAAGTGGAGAGGTAAATATTTGGACAGGCTATCAGAACGAGGGAAAAAGTTTATTTCTTAATCAATTATCAGTAATTAAGGCATTTACAGATGGTTGGAAGTTTGCAGTATTTAGCCCTGAAAATATGCCTATAAATGATTTCTACAATGACCTTATTGAAATGTATATTGGCAAAAGTGCTGATCCTTATTACGAAAACAACTATATGAGCCTTAACGAGTATCAAGAGGCAATGGATTTCGTAAAGAGACATTTTTTTGTTATATATCCAAAGAAAGATTTTACATTAGATACTATATTCCAAAAAGCTAAGTTCTTGATAAAGACAAAAGGGATAAGAAGTTTAATTATTGATCCCTATAATACAGTTCAACATAAAATGGCAAGAGGAGAGAGAGAGGACCTTTACATTAGTAGGTTTATGAGTGAATTAAAGAGATTTGCTGTTGACAGCAATATATCGGTCCACTTGGTAGCACATCAAGTTACTCCTCAAAAAGATGATAATGGCAGGTATTATAAGCCTGATGTAAACAGAATAAAAGGTGGTGGTACTTTTGCCGATAAAGCCGATAATGTACTTTTTGTATGGAGACCGAATAGGGCTTTGGATTTTTCAGATAAAAGTGTTATATTTGGATCACAGAAGATAAAGAAACAAAAATTAGTTGGCTACCCACAAGAAATTAGTGGTATTCAATTTAACATTAAAGAACAAAGATATTACTTTAACAATACAACACCATTCACTGAAATAGACAGTATGAGGTTGAGAAACAAGTAATATGGAAAAAAAAGTAATTTTACCGTTATTTTTAGAGGAGGGCAAAACTCGTAAAAAGTGGTTAACCCTAAACAATTACAGAAATTGGCACTATCAAGTCTCTAACAATTTAAAGAGAAAGTTTAAGTTGGCAATTCAAAGTGAATTAGACTTTAAGTTTAGCGGAAAAATTATAATAGATTACAAGTATTATGCTCCCAACCAAAGGAAACGTGATTTAATGAATGTTATTAGTGTTATAGATAAGTTTTTTCAGGATGCTATGGTTGAAAAAGGTTGTATCGAAGCTGATGATGTTAGTATTGTTATAGAGGTTAATTCAAAATATATGGGGATTGATAGAAACAATCCGAGATTAGAAGTAATAATAACCAATTTAATATAATAATATGTATTTACAATTTTTCCCAATTTATGGGTTTATGTTAGGAGGAAACTATTGGAACAGCGACATGGAAGATAAAGTCTATGAATCGGATGAAATAGAACACTTATTTCAAGTTATGGTAGGAATAGTAGGAATCTCATTTCACGTATGGAGAGCAAGGTCTTAGAAATATTATCGAGAAATCACAAAGATTGGTTAAACATGGCTAAGTCTTTTAAGATAAGCAATGAAGAAGCTAATGAGTTGGTTCAAGAAATGTATTTGAGAGTTAGTTCTTATGTTAGCGATGTAGAGAAGATAATGTATAATGAAGATGAAATAAACACCTTTTACATATACGTTGCATTAAGAAATCTACATCTCTCTAACTTCCATAAAATGCAGAATAACAAAATAAGTAGAAATACTTCTTGTTTTTCAAGTTTTAGCGAGGAAGAAGTGTTTGACATACAGTATATAGATGATTTTGATCGGACAATAGATAGTAAGGAGAAATTCGATAATCTTATGGACAAAATTGATTATTTGGTAGATGATTGGTATTGGTATGATAAGAAGCTGTTCAATATATACTTTTATGAAGAAATGAGTATGAGGGAATTGGCTAAAGCCACTAAGATAAGTTTAAGTTCAATATTTAACACAATAAGTAATGCAAAAGAAAACATCAGGGAATCAGCAAAAAAAGAGTACGAGGAGTACAAAAAAAGTAAACGAAACGTCTAAGGGTTTAGGCGATTCTGTTGAGAAGATATTTAAAGCAACAGGCATAGATAAAGTTGCGAAATGGGCTTTAGGAGAGGATTGTGGTTGTATGGAGCGTAAGGCTAAATTAAATAAATTATTCCCATACGTTAAGCCTGAATGTTTAACTCAAGATGAGTTTGAGTACCTAAAAGATTATGTTGCTAAAAGAAACCCTAAAATAACACCCGATACACAAAAGAAGTTGCTTGTTATTTATAATAGAGTATTCCACGATAGACGTGAACCGACAAATTGCAGCCCTTGTTTCATAAAAGGAGTGCATGATAAGTTGGTAAAGTTGTACGAAGAATACGAAGAAAATGAGTAGATTCATATATAAAGTGCCTATTGACGATGTTAAGTACAGAAAACTTAACAAAGACAAGAGCATAAATCATTATTTCGGGGTTAAGTATGTTGGTAGATGCGTTAAGATATTTAACGATTATTATCTAAGCACCATTAAAGTGGAGAAAGATGGTTGGGAGAGATACTATGGGCAAAACTTTGGCTATCAGAAACTCGGATATGTTATGGGGAAGATACAAGACAAGTGTTATTCCTATGGGCTTGATGATGTAGAGATAAAGAAATACATACTCCATAGAGTTATAGGGCAAACTTGGAATGGTATGATGAACGAGGAAGTTGTAATATCTGAATTGAATAGGTCGTTTCCTAAATGTACTTTTACCAAAACAACATTTGAAATGGATCACGATTATTGTATTGATTGGGAAATGTTTTATAAAGGAAATCTATTGTTGGGAATACAAATTAAGCCATCCTCTTATAAATATATGAGTACTCCTTATCAGTTGAGAGCCAAAGAAAACCACAAATTGAAAAATAAATCTTATTCAGAGCAATACGCTCCATACGTTTATGCCTATTATAAGGATGGCAAAATAGATGATAAAGACGAGTTGATAAACAAAATAAACACAATATTATACACTAAAACATAAGATATGCCAATTCCAAAACCAAAAAAGTACGAAGAAAACAATGAATTTATGCGTAGATGCATGAATAATGCTAAGATGATTCAGGAATATTCTGACAGGGACCAAAGATTTGCAGTATGCCAAACCTCTTGGAAACAGCAGTTTACACCTAAAAAGTAATTTTTTTTTGTTAATTACTTGTTTATATCGTTAATAGTTATTACATTTGTCTTTTAAATCATAAGACAATGAAAAAAATACTATTAACAATTATCAAGCTACCCAAACTTGCAATAGCACTTATCCTCCTCGTTGTATTCTTTTACATAGAGACAATGCTTTTTGCTATATACTATATAGTGGAAACCCCATTGAGATTTATTCTTAAAGGGATAGAGAAAATAATCAATATAATTTTAAAGTTTACATAATGGAAAGGACAAAAGACGCTTATTTACAGTATCAGTTGGAATCTTTGGAGAGAAGAATAAACCTCTTGAGAGATATGCAAATGGAAATTCTTGATGATAGAGTTCCAAAAAGAGTAAAAGAAGTTTTAATAAATCAAATACTACAGGATGAAAGCGATATATAGTTTAGAGGATATGTATTGGGATGTAGATGAGTTATCAAATTATGTTTGGAGTAAAGATATGGATGAAAACTCTAAGGGAAAACTACACGAACTAATTGTAACAGTTTCAGACACCGTTGAAAATGTCTCTGATAAGTTATCTTTTATAGAGAAAGAAATTATTGATATTAGAGATACACTACATCACATAGTACACGAAACAGACAAGGGGGTTAGCAGGGTTGTTGCCAAAGAGTTGTTGAGTAAGGTAAATAAAATATTCACTAAATTATAAATAACAAAGAAATGGAAAATACAATTATAACATTAGATGGTAAGTTTTGGGATAAAAACGATCTTATATCCAAAATGTATGATGATGAGTTTTATTATGGATACTTAGCTTCAGCAGTATTAAGCAGTAGTTCTCTAAAGGATTTACTGAAAAGCCCAAAGGTATATTATAATTCTCTTATTAGGGAAAACGATAACGATTCTCAAGCGTTGAGAGATGGTCATTTATTTCATCAAAGTATATTAGAGATAGATAAGTTTTCAGAGAACACCTTTGTTGATGTTAAGTCGAAAGCTACCAAACTATACAAGGAAGCGGTTGAATCATCAAACGGAAAAAAGATATATACTGAAAGCGAAAGATTAAATGCTTTGAGATTAAGGGATGCCTTTATGCGAAATGATGAGATAAGAGAAATGATTGAAGCCTGTGATTATGAAATCCCAATCGTAGGAGAGGTAATGGATATGCCTTTTAGAGGCAAGGCTGATGCTGTTTGCGATAGCTTTCTGTTGGACCTGAAAACGACAACAGATATTCATTCCTTTTATTATTCGGCAAAAAAGTGGCACTATGATATTCAGGTGTACCTTTATTGCAATCTATTCGGCATAGACTATAAAGACTTTTTCTTTGCTGTTATAGATAAGCAATCATTGGAATTAGGGCTTTACGATTGCTCCGAAGAGTTTTACTTTAGAGGAGAATCTAAAGTTGCTCAAGCGATCGAAACTTATAAGGAATACTTTACTCAACATGACGAGGGTATTGTTTTAGACAAAAAGAAGATATACAACTACAACATTAAAGGAACATTGTAATATGGAAAACTTAAACGAGAGGATAGATGCGTTATTGAATCTAACAGAGGCTGTGCTTTTAGAGAAAATGAAAGAGAATCCTAATTTTGATTCTATAAGAGATATGCAGCAAAAGATAGATATTATCTTAGAAGAATTGGAAAATGTTAATTAAATGTTTATATTTGCAATAACATTCAACACCAAAGAGAGATGAGTGATAGAAAAAAGATACCAATTTACTCAGGGGTGTTAAAGTACTTCCCTGATGCAATGAGAGAGGTTGCCAAATGTTCTTACGCAGGGCAACAGCAACATAACCCGATGCTCCCTTTGGCTTGGGATAGATCAAAGAGTGGAGATGAATTAGATGCACTTGCAAGACATTTATTAGAGGTTGGAACTATTGATACGGATGGGGTTCGACATTCTGCAAAGGTCGCTTGGAGGGCTTTGGCTAATTTACAAAAGGAGATTGAAAATGAAAGATAAATTATATTACACTAAAGACGAGTGCTTTAGGGATGTATTGGCTTCACTAAGGGCAAATATAATTGATGAGATGGAGTTAGATACAATAATGAGTTACTACGAGGAGTTGGAATACTACGAATGTTGTAGTGGAATAAAAGAAGCATACGAATATTTTAAAGAAGAAAAAGATGAAGCATAAAAGATTAAGAGACATTATAGAGTATGAAACAGGCTTGAATATATATGTTAATACAAGGAGAAGGGAATATGTTCAGGCGAGGGCTATGTATTACTATATACTAAGGAAAGAAACAAAGATGTCTTTACAGGCAATATCTGAAACGGTAAAGAAAAACCACGCAACTATATTGCATTCTATAAATAACTTTGATGATTGGATGGCTGCCGATCCTGAACTTAACAAGGCTTATAAGAGGGTGCTGAAATCTTTCTTTAGTTCAGGAGATATTAATAATACTTCTCCAAAGGTAAACGGAGAAATAATTGAATCTTTGATAAATGAGAATCAATCTATGAAAAAGAAGTTGTCCGATATGAGTAAGGAAATCCATAAAGCAAGAAAGAATCCTTTGGTTGATTTAGTTTATGATGTGCCTCAGGAAAGACAGGAAGAAGCCTATAACCGAATTGATCTAATGATTAAGGGTTGGGCTTGGAAGTACGAGGATAAGTGTGAAATCATAGGGGGGTTTAATTCGGTGGATGCGTACTAATGATTGTAAGAGAGAACGAAATAAAAGTAATAGATAAAAAAATAGAAAAAATGAGTAAAGGTTTAAAGAAAGGATTTTGGGCAGGGTTATTAGCTTTTGTATTGGCAAAGATAAGTCATTTGTTAATCACTTTAGCACTTGGAATGTGGCTTGTTATTACATTTGGATATACTCAAACGGTAAGACAAACAGCTACAATTATAGATAGTCCAATTATAGGGCTGATATATCTTATATTGGTTACTCGATTCATATATATAAAAATAACAAAATGATATGGGCAGACCGAGAAAAGGAGAGGAGAAACGTAAGATGAGGCGAATTGGAGAACCTAAAGTTCCCGAACCGCCAAAGGAAGAAGTTGTCAAGGTTGATGGTAGAAGAAACAACGGTGCTGTAAAAGGTATTTCAAGAGGTCAAGGAAGAAAGCCTAAAGCTAAAGAGGAGGATATAAAGAACTTCTCATTGAAGGCTATGAAAAAGGTTTTTGGCAGTGAAGATAAGGCTTGGTTAAAACTCGCTGAATTATCTCAAGACAGCTTCCCTCATTTGAGATTGCTTTGGGAATATAAATATGGCAAACCAAAAGAACAAAAAGACCTCAATGTAAAAGCAGAAATTAATATACCAATAGTAAATTTCTTGGACAAGGAGAAAACTATAGACATTGAATCAGAAGAAGTAAAAGGAGATGAATAGCATTGACTTACATCCTAAATATCAGAGTTTATTTAATAGTGATAGTAGATACCACGTTGTTACAGGTGGGCGAGGTTCAGGTAAATCTTTTGGAGTAAACACCTTTTTAGTGTTACTTACTTACGAGAAAGGTCATCGTATATTGTTTACTCGATATACAATGACATCAGCAGGTATGAGTATTATTCCTGAATTCCTTGAGAAGTTAGAGTTGATGGGGGTTGCCGAACACTTCACGATTACCAAAACAGAAATAATAAACAATCTAACAGGCAGTTCTATATTTTTTAGTGGGATAAAAACATCAAGTGGAGATCAGACAGCGAAGCTAAAGTCTATACAAGGCGTTACCACTTTTGTATTGGATGAGGCAGAGGAATTGTTAGATGAGGAGAGTTTTGATAAGATAGACTACTCTATTCGTGCTATGGGGATGCAAAACAGATGTATTCTTATTCTCAACCCAACTACTAAGGAACATTGGATATATCAAAGGTTTTTTCAGAATAGAGGAGTTGCCGATG
>Ga0115572_10002992_pt1 | contig 13396 bp, 4 predicted proteins | sample COGITO_mtgs_1206_FD_88681 | JGI IMG/M metagenome (GOLD analysis project Ga0115572, IMG submission 88681) | Pelagic marine microbial communities from North Sea - COGITO_mtgs_120607 | ecosystem: Environmental > Aquatic > Marine > Epipelagic | place: Germany:Helgoland, sampling site Kabeltonne... | reverse complement strand
CGCACGACTTCGACGAACCACCAACTGTTGTCACCGTGTAATTACTAATCGACAACCCACCCAAATCAGCGGGGGCATCCCACGACACCGTCACCTTTCCATCACCAGAGACAGCCGAAACATTCTGAGGCACACTCGGCGCCGTGCTGGGCACAAAGTTGATCGACAGGGTCGTGCCGGGCTTCGCTCCTTCGCCAACAGTCGTCCTCGTCGTCAAGTCGCTTTGATCTGACAAATAGTTCGGGAAAGCGTCTGTCCGCGCGTAAAACTGATACCCCGGATCAACGTAAAAGTCGAAACAGGCCGAGACTTGGAAGTTGTCGCAAGCTGGCGAGCTCGGTAGCCGGTCTGACGAGTTAGACACTTGCTCGTCTTCTCGCACGAGCTGGACTGCGTCAACCAGACTTGATGGAAAGTTGATGCTTTCTCCACCGTCATCTTGTACCGTTGCTTCGATTCGCACTACGGCCCGTTTAACTGAGTTTGGCTGTAAAACCAGGCTCTGCCCAAGACCTGGAGAAACTTCAGTGGCAACACCGTCGATGTAGCCCGTCTGAACCACCACCGCTCGGAGATTGACAAAATCGCCCGAGACTCCAGAATCGCAGAACGTATATAAGACGCCGTTGATTGTGCATTCCGGCCACGAATTCGACCTGATCACAGTCCAGTCATCTTCCGAAGTCTGGCCCTCAAGAGTGACGGTTTCGATTGTTGTCATGTCCTCGACCCCTAAGCCAGGCCCAGGAGTCTCTTTCGGATGAATCGCCACTCGGACCGTTGATCCCGGAAACGTGATGGTTGGTCTTGCTTGTAGCCCTGCCGTCACCATTAGATCCGTCGACGCCCCATCTTCATGGAGTTCATCTTGGATTGACACGGTGTAGGCGATTGGTTCGGGGTCAAGGCCAGCCCTCGAGATCGGATAGCCCTCCTCCGGTACGCGTTCGCCAACTGTCGCTGGGTACCTTCCTCCGGCCGGAGAAATCAATTCGACCGCCAAGCCCGGGAATTCTTCAGTACACCTTGGAGTGTCATCGGTATTTCGGCCACAGATGTAAAAGTTGGCATCAACTTTTTCTGCTTCGTACCGAATTGGAATCGTCATCGTGTTCGGGAAGGCCGCATAGGTGATTGCAACGCTATAAGACCCATCGATAGCGGTGGACACTGAATAGCCTTCAACGGTCGGTGGACCAAACCCAGCAACTTCAGGAATACGGATCGTGTGTGTCCCGGAAGCAACGAGCGAATCGAATCTAACGGTGTCGAAAGATGCCAACGTGCAGTTTGTCTGGACATTTTCGGGACCGAAGCTAGAAACAGCCGCAGCTTCACCATTTACTGTTGCTTGGTCAAGGTTGGATTGCGAGCGGTCGAAGTCACGGGAAAATTCAAGCGGTATGGCTGGCTCTGGGCACACGTTCCGCATCCCCGCATTCTCAAAACTAACCTGCAAGTCGATCGTTCCACCGATTTGCAAGAGGGTGACCTCCACAGTTGTGGGCAGCGTTGAAACGTCTGTGCTGCGTGCTACCGCAAGCGGCACGATTGCTGGAAATCGACTCACACACAGGTTAAAAGCGTCGCGGTCGACCGGGGCCTCCGCACAGCTGCGGACCGTCAACGTGTAACCACTTCTGGGAAAGACCTCGACATCTCCCTCACCGCCGGCCATGAGCGTCGGAGAACCCTGGAAGTCGTCGGTGTCGAGGGTAAAGAACACATGGTCGTCGGCGATGTTCGCATTGCCCAGGAGTTCCGTGGCCTTTACGGTGAACGGGCTCCGCAGAAGTGTCAGGGTGGAAACCGGTAGCTCGAGCTCCTCTTCCGGGTCGGGCATTGTCACCTGTTGAGGTGCAATGTCGTCAAACTCCTCGTGCTCGATCTCAAGTCGGTAGTCCCCAGCTTCTCCAGCGATAGAGAAGCTGCCGCACGTTTCTACCGACAGGACTGGTCGGTCCAGATCGACAACGACCACGTCGGAGCCATCGGTTGTGATGATCTTGGTCGGTGTCGCCGTAATCGTTGCTTTGATTTCAGTGCCGCTTGAACAGATGTCGACATCAGCAGGGTTAAAGCTTTCCCCGATCACTTCCCCGGTGATGTTGCCGTATCTTCGAAGGTCCACATTGACGTCGTATTTCGTTCCGGCAGCGAATGGAAGCACGAGGCCCTCGCTGAGATCAACATCATTCCTAATTTCCAGCTCTCCAGGGGTGGCCGCTAGGTACGTTTGCCTGAACTCGACCGTAGCTCGTCCAAGATCGAAGCCGTCAGCCTTCGTCAGCCGAATCGTGTGGTCAGTCGTGTCTGTGCCGCTCGTGGGCACTTCCAAGGAAGAAATCAGATGGGGACTCGTCAATGGCAACGATGCTCCCGAGTCAATTGAATACTCAACGTCGCCGCCGGTGGGGCCATTGACCGTCAAGTTCACCGAGCCGAGTTCCAACAGTGATAGTCCATAAGAATCGGAGTCGCCGCCGGGCGGAACGAACTGAGTCTTCGGAAGGAATTGCGAAGGCTCATTGACATTGATCTGTTCCAGAGGGGCCAGCGGTCGATGGTTTGGCGGAATCACATCCACCGTTGTCGCCCACGTACCGGCAGCTGCCGGCACGGCGTAGCTTCCGTCGTTAGCCAGATCAATCAGAGTGGCAGGGGCAGAGCCGAATTGTGCACTCAATTGGAGGCTCGAGAAGTCCGGATCTGGGTCTCCGGTAACGATTGTCACATTACCGACGAGACGCCCGGGATCAGGATCCATCGTCACGTCAAGCTTGCCATCTTCGATGTCGACTGCCAAGTTGGTGATGGGGTCAAACGACTGCGTGCCGTCGCCGTTGACCGTGACGCTGAGCTGGGCGAGGGGGAAACCAGATGCCGAAAAGGTCAGCGTCGTTTGGCCGATAACTTGCTCAACGCTTTGCCACGAGTCCCACGTCGCCTTGTTCTCAGCGGCGCCTACTACCGGACCCACCGACTTTTGCAAAGCCAGAACAACCGGCTCCGCCGTCCTCACCGTGCTGCCATCGGCAGGTTCGCCACCCAGAATTGCCGTGATCACAGGCTCTACGGTGATATCGGCGTCGTCGATACTCTGGATAGTTCCTGACTCTGACCACGACAACAAACCGACGAGATCAACGGTTGTGCCGACACGTTGCGGCAATAACGCGACGTCGACGGATCGATCGATTCCCAGCGTCAATTCGGCCGGGGCAACCCCGTTGGCCTGGGCACTACCGAACGGGTAGATCGTTTCGTCAAAGCCAATGGCGCTAACCGCAAGTGAACACACGCCAAAGTCGCCGTCGCCATCAGGGTCTACCCGATTAGTTTCACCCCGGTTGAAAGACACGCTTGAGGCCGTGACCGACGAAGCCTCAACCGCGACTGCGCCACACGTCAACGTCGCCGAGGGGGTGTCGACGTTGAGGTCCCGGAACGTAACATTTGGCGAAACGACAGTGTCTGGTCGAAAGAGCCGGACATCAATAGTCGGGTACGGGTCGGCGTAGATCGGATTGAGAGAAACGCTATTTGACGCTTCTTCCGTCTCACCAACCACAAACGTGAACGGGTCCTCTCCAGGCACCAGGACCTGATCATCGGCAACGAGATACCCCTCTGGTCTGCGGACTTGCAGGCCGTATCGTCCAGGTGGCAACAAACTCTGCGCGGACGACTGGAAACGTGTGTCGGCACTCTCACCAGAGGTGTTCTCAACGTATTCGGTTGGGACCTGTCCGCAACTCGTCACTATTACGTCTACTACCCCGGGCGCGCAGTCGGGGTTCCGAGAATCAGCGGGCACGACCCAAACAAGACTGGGCTCGTAGATCGACTCGTTAGTGTTTGAAACCAGGAACGCCCCGCTCACATCGCCCAAGCGGACCATAAGGATTTCTTCCGCGGCCACCTCATCGCCGGAGACCACCGTCATGAATTTTGACGTGGTGTTGTAGTCCGGGTTCTCAAACAAAACCCTGTATGAGCCAATTGGGATGTTTGTAACCCTGTAATCGGTTTCGTTCGTGGTGTTGCACTCCCCGGTGTCCGTGTCGCACTGGAACACACCGTCATCGAAGCGTGCAGAGTTGAACAGCGTTGGATCAGTGGTCGTGATCTTGATCACCGTGTTATCAATTCGTCGACAATCGCCTGCTGTACAGGTGACGGTGGCATTCGAGTCGATTACGTCAAAGGCCAAAGAGCCGAGCGGCCGATCAGCAGGGTCGCGCGGTGGCAGCGGAGTCATCTCGATTTCGAATATCGGCCCTGGCTCTCCAGACAGCGTCGATTGGTTGGCGCTAGTCACGACAAGTTCGCCACGGGTCGTCTCATGTTCCCATTGCACAACGGTAAGCCGATAGCGACCCGGCCGAATCAATCCAAGACTAAAAAATCCCACTTCACCATCGCGGATAGTTTGCACTGCGGAAATCGGCTGCGCCACGGTGTCAATATCAAGAGTGACGGTCGCTCCGCCGATTGGCTCGCCGCTGTCGGTGACCACTCGACCACTGACCTGAGCGGCTTTCGCCTCAAGCGTGAAGTTCTCGACTTGGGTCAACGAACCCAGCCGAATCCTGGCGGTAGCGGTCTCGTAACCGTCGAGTTCGATCCTGACCGAATAAACGGCGTTCGTTTCAAGTTCGGGCAACTGATAACTACCACCAGGCGACTGGCCCTCATCGGTTAAAGTTGTCGTCGAACGCGATTCGGAACCGTTGCTTGCGGTCACCTTCGCTCCCCTGATTCTTGCGCCGGACGTGTCCGTCACCACGCCCTGCAAAATGCTCTGACCGAAAGGCAATGCAATCGAGACGTTTGTCTGCGGCTCACCCGGAGCCAGTCGAACACGCCTGACGTCGGCGCCATACCCATCAAGCGATGCAACAATTGTGTAATCCGCCGAAGTGTCAAGCCCCGTCAGCGCCCAGCGACCGTTGCCATCGGTGACAGTTTGATAGTCGAACGTGCCAGTCGTAATCAGCAAAACGACATTCTCAAGCAGACGTCCGCCACCAGTGACAACGCCACCAAGCTCACCGGTCGCCGGTTTAAGCTCAACGGCCAGATCAACGGTATTACCTAACTCCGGAGTGATCACAAATGCCTGCGTCTGGAATCCCGGCTTGCTGAAAATTAACTCGTAGACCTGCCGTTGGGCAAGAGGAAGTGCCCAGATGCCCTCTGCGTTTGGAGCAAAATCGCCGGCCGGAACCGGCTCTGTTTGGACCATCCGAACTGGCTCAGCCGGGGCAATTATTCCCCGAGCCGACCAGACCTTTCTCGGCTTCGGGCGAGATGCAGCCGTAAACGAGGTCACATTCGGATCGAGTTCCGCAACATTCCTCAACGACATCGGCACCGGGGTGATCGTGACACCATCGATACCACCGCCAACGACATCAATTGTGCCGCGCACTTCGACTGGAGTGTCAGCAGTGGGACCTTCTGTGCCGTCGAGCGACCCAGCCTGATCAGCACCTTCACTGGCATCACCAGCGCCTGCGTCACCAGGCTCATCACTTGCTCTGGCCTCTCCAGGACTATCGCCTAAGTCCGTTGCGTCGTCAGACACCTCGCCAGTATCGGCGTCGAGCGCGCCCGGAATTGATACCAATCCATCGTCACCAACGGGCTCGTCGACGCTTGTTATCGGAGCGGCCACGCCGTCGTTAGCCTTGTTGAAGACGTAACGCTGAGATACGAACGCCATGGCGCCCACCCACAGCGCAAGCACCACAGCTACCGCAACGGTGCTGCGCAGCCGGTATGCAAAAACGGGGCGTTGAATATACGGAACAGCTATCGAACTCGAAGAGGCACGACCGCGTGCGGTCAACTTTAAGTTGTGCTGTGTTCGGTCACCGACCAGCTTTCGTGGGCCACGGACTCGGCCTCGGGTCCAAGTTTGCTGACCTGGCCCGAGTGTCATCGTCGCCATCTCAAAACTCACGTCGACATCGGGTGTTTCCGATTCGAGCAGCAACTCAACAGTGTGGGGTTCGCGGTTCACCACATCCAAGATGAACTTCACTTTGCGCCGTCCACGCATCGGATTAGGCGTGGCACGCAACTCGACACGTTCGATTGAGGCGATCGCTAACGTCAATGGCAGCAATACCGGCACGTCGGCATCGGTCTCGATTTCAATTGCTACTGCATGATGCCCGATACCAAACGACGGCGGCACAGGAATTTGGACCGGTAGGACCAACACACTGTTCGCCGGTACGACGAGCGCCTGTCCTTTCCATACGTCACTCAGGTCATCACCGAGGCCAATCGGAGTTGCCCGATGGGTGACTGACACTGCCGAGGTGTTACTCACTTGCACCATCGCAGCGAGGACCTCACCCGGCGCAGCGTTCAGACTTGTGGCGAGGAGCCCAATATCGCTGGTCACGAGGTTCCTCCGCCAGATGGCGCGCACAAGGTTGCACCCAGATCAATCAACGGAACGCTTACGTCCAAACTCGGGATGCTTGACGCCGAAGTCGTGCCGAGTGCCGAGTCCGAATTCGTTGTACTGATGGCGATCAAGTAATCCTGCGGTGCTTCGACGGCGACAAACCTGTAGCTACCAGTTTGCAGATCGACGTCCACTTCCTGCTCCCACTCCTTGCCAAAGTTCTCAAACAGGAACAACCGGGCAACAAGTGCGCATTCCTCTCCATTCGTCACCGTGCCAGTAATGCTCGCTTGCGGAGCAAGACGCAGGATGACAGGGGCAAGGTCAATCCCTGCCTCAACGGTGACGAGCACCACGGTGTCAGTGGACCCGACCCGGGTAGCGGTCAGCGTATACACATCGGGGGGCACACCGGAAAACGCGAACGAACCCAAACCACCGTCTGCAGCTTCCGGTGACGTCGATTCGTCAGCACTTACCGTTCTCCACACGGTCGTTCCATTAGTCAGCGTGACATCAGCACCGCTGAGCGGAGTCTCGAGCTCGTACACTGTCCCACTAAGCCGCCGGTTTGACACCCGGAGATCCACTGTTGGCACAACCGTTATCCCTTGGTTCACAAACGGATCAATGACGGCAACCCGCACCTGGGGCAGCGAGCCGCCACCCGAGAACGTCAACGTATACGTTGCCGGAGCGGGAAGCCCTTGGAAAAGGTACTGGCCGGCTGCGACTCCGCTGGCACTGATGGGTCTCGTGGTCTGTTCGACGTCGCCCCCGCTGATAGTGACCACCACATCACCGGTTGGCACCGCTTCGCGAGTGACAAAACCTTCAATCCGGCCAGTGTTCGGAACGAGCTGCATCGACAGCGGTGTCCCGATTGTCTGTGAGGGTTCGAGCACAACACTTTGCGATTCTGACACGTAACCCGGAGCGCTCGCAGTCACGGTGAAACGGCCAGGAGATGAGAGGTTTCTCAGGACAAACCCACCGACGTCACCTTCCGTGTACGACACTGTTTCGACCGTGTACGAACCATCCGTTGCCACGATCGAAATACCTCCCAGTGCCGTGCCGTCAGAAGACACAACCCGACCTTCAACACGGCCATCCGCCGGAGTCATGACAATGCCGATGTTGTCCAGCGTTTCTCCCGGAGCGAGCGTCACATCGCGTGTAACTGTTGCAAAGCCAGGTTTCTCAACGATCATCTGGTAGTCCGCAGGAGACGGAACGGGAGGCATCTCAAAGGATCCATCCGGAGCGACGACAACCTCGGCCACCAGCGCCGGCGTATCCGGGTCAAGAACACCGGGCCGGACGAGCTTGATCGTTGCTCCACCCGCGTCGCCGCCGACCGAACCGGCAACCGCAGCAGGAATTGCGCCCACTTGTAATTCACCAAGATCTACGAGGTCATCGACACCAACGGCAATCGGGGACGCATCCGCAAAAGTCTTTGCGCCAAGCCCATCGTCGGTGTACCACTCGTCGTCATAGCCGGAGCCGCTAAGGAACATCTTGTACTCGCCATCGCCCAAGTTTGGCAAGGAGAACACACCATCTTCCTGGCTGGCCGCTGTCGCCACAGGAAGCGACGGATCGCATTGGTCATCGTCGTCGCAGAGGGCATACAACTCAACTTGAACTGCTGGAATACCGAAAGTTCCGCTACCAGAAGTCTGCGCCGCAGATCGCACCAACCCGTTCCGTAGCTCATCACTCGTTGACGACGTCAACCGTCCCGTCACCGAACTTGGGCTGCTCGGCACCCTCGCGCCGCCTGCGGCACCAGTTCCCAACGCCTCATTCAACACGTCGTCAGAGACTTTTACTTCTTCAACGACACTGTCGAAAGTGCGGCTCAGCACAAACGCGAACACCGCCGCTGCGCACAACAAACCCAATAGAGAGAGCATCCACCGGGATATTCGAGGCCGTTGAATGAATGTTGCCATGGTCTCGACATGGCGCTCGGCCTCGACACCGACGTTAAAAGTTCGCGCCCGCGGCATACCGAACCATGAGCGTCCGCCCGAGGCAGCGATTTGAACAATCTGTGTGCGGCCGGGAGCAACAAGAACGTCAACAGGTTCGATCACAAACACTGCGAGATCTTCAGGATCAACGGCAAACGGCCGCGCTAGCACCGGAGCATTCCCCTTGTTGGTCACCGCCAATCCAAATGTGGCCGACTTGCCAGCAGTGACCATCGTCGGGTCGATCGCAACGCTCGTTGTTGTCGCCTCTGTAATTTCGAGTTCAACTTGTGCCAATTCGAAGTGGTCAGGACTGCTAGCAGAACTAACGCTTACCGCGATCGGACGGACCGACGCCGGGTAATCGACCGGCAGCCGGAGATCCAACACGACCGCCCCCGTCTCGCCTGGAAAAAGCGACAACATTTCATTTTGGGCAGTGACCCATCCCGGGTCGATACCGAAGACAGCGATCGAATACTGATCGATGACCTGCGACGTATTGGTAATCGAAACTGAAATCTGCCCGGCAACTCCTGGAGCGACTTCCAACGTTTGTGGTAGAGCTGATACGCGGATCATTGAGCGATTTCCACATTGCCGACAGCAACGGCCACTCCCGCTTCAACGACCACAATCTTCGAATCAGACTCTCCGGCCGACGCTGTCACCTTCAAGTCGTAGGTACGTCGTGGCACGTCAGGAAATGCAAAGACTCCCGATGCTTCGCTGATCACTGTTTGTGTCGGCAGACCGGTGGCTGTGAGCTCAACGGTGGCCCCGCCTACTCCTGAAGTACCAAGGACCACGATTCCAGAGACCGACCCCGGGAGGGGTCGCATTGAAGTGATCCCGACGTCGGTTGGGCTGCTCGACGGAACCGTGATCGACTGAGTTGTTGGGGCAAACCCAGGCGCATCGAAGGTGAGGTTGTAATTGCCTGGCGCGAACAGACTGCCGAACTGGAACCGACCGGGCTGTCCACCCACCCCGTCGGTAATCGACAGGGTGGCCAAGTTGAGATTCTCACCAGTCAACGAAATAGTTACGGGAACAACCTCGCCGCCAGCCGCTGCGTCGGACGCCACAATCGATCCGAAGATCGATCCTGCTCCGACAATGTCAAGCTGCTGCGTTCCCAAGTCGACCTCGACGCCGGTTTGCACATCGACTTGAACGACTCGACTCGCAACATCGCCCACTGCGTTCGTTGATGTCATTGTGACCGAATACGAACCCGGGTCGACGTCAGGGAAGGTAAATGTGCCGACCGGATTCGTTGACGTAAGGCTTTGACGCGTCTTGAGACCGTCGCCGAGCAGAACGGCCACTCCACCCAGACCGACACCGTTCGGGCCGACCACAAGACCCCGAATCTCCGCAACGGAGCGAATCATAATGATTGGCTCAACGCGTTTCGCGGCGGCGTCCAAGAATTCGACCGTTCGCGTTTCTGTCTGGTATCCGTCGGCGGAGAACTCAAGGCTGTAGGAACCCGGGACGCCCAGCTCAGATATTTCATACGTGCCAAGTCCCCCGGCGGATCCGGCGTTGGTCAACGTTTCGGTTGCGACACGGAATGAATCACCGATCACTGTCACGCGGACGCCACCAAAAGCTTCGCCGTTTTCATCGAGAACAACCCCGCTTACCGTGCCATCGCCGCCCACAAGACGAGCATCTGCAACACCGCTGGCGCCAGCATCAAGTCGTAAAGCTTTAGTTTCACCCGTATATCCGTTGAGATTGAAGTCAACGACGTAGTCATTTGGTGTGTCGAGGCGATCAATGAGATACCCGCCATCAGATGTCTGACTGAACACCCTGGTGACGAATCGTCCGGAGCTAACGGTCACCGCCACGCCGCCGAGTGGCTGACCGTCTTGGTCGATCACCCGGCCGATAATCGTGCCCAACTCACCGCTCAACTGAACGGTGTCCAACACCGTGTCAGCACCGGCGCTGAGTTCAACAGCTATTCGTTGCGTCTCAAAGCCAGGTCCGCTGACCGTTATTGTCTGCTTTCCCGGCGTGACGAGATTGGTGCAGCGGATGTTTGCGCCACCCTCAACCGCCGGCTGCACTGTGCACGTTCCCGAATCGGCCTGGGCAACAAGCCCAGACGCTCCGCCACCGGTATCAAGCCCCGACGACACCGTTGCCGTCAACTGAGAGACGTCGACACCGTCGGGTACGTCGACTTTTACCTGGACCGACCCAGTCCCGCCCGTCATCTGTACCGCCGGCAGCGCGATGACATCTTTGGGACCAATCGCCCGACGTGTGCCGGGGTCGACATTGGCAAAACCTGGCGCACTGAAGCGCAGTTCGTATGTGCCAGGGATCAGGGTTTGGAGAAGGTAGGAGCCATCATCGTCAGACGCGCCCGAAGCAACCGGCTCAAGGCGCGTCACCGGAGGGCCCAACGGCTCGCCTGGCACTGCCGGTTCGGTCGCAACGCGTAACGCTTCGACCGTCGCATTCGGAATCGGATCACCGTTCGACGCAGCTTCGACGACGCCACCGACGGTGCCGTTGATCAACACCAACGGAATGTTCGCTTCGCCGGTTGCGATCTCGGTCGCCATCGACTTCGACGATGGATCACTGGCGCGCAACAGGCCAATCGCCCAGAGGAAGATCAACGCCCACAGCAACACAATTCCGGCCAAGATCAACATCGTCATCAGCCCTTGCGGGATGCGCGGCTTCTGTTTGAACGTCGCCTGTTGCTCGACGACGAAATCCTCCGAACGCGCCTCAATGAGAACCGGCCGAAGCACCGGTTGGCCGAACCAAGGTCGCCGACTGCGCAACCCGACCTCAAGCGGAGCTTGGTGTCCAAACGGAATCGTCAGGCGTGGAACATCAACAGTGCAGTCGACTTCTCGAGTCGCCTCGCTTACCGACACCTGTACATCAAGGTCAGAGTTGCCTGAGTTGACAATCGTGGCGGTGAGTTCGGCTGATGAACCACCCGTGACAACAGTCGGTCGAAGATCAATTTTAATCTCTTCGACCGGAGCGACGGTCAGCCAAAAGTCTTGTACCGACTCGATCGACGGATCAACCGAAGAAAGAATCCGGACGTCGATCAGGTAGTCGCCGGCCTGGCAGGTCGGCGGAATGTCAAAGACGAGAACGACATGATCTGTGACGTCGGGGAAGAGACTCACCACTGGCCGTTCGAGGCGCACCCACTCCGGGTTGATGCCATCGACAATGGCTGTCACGCCCTCGATCACCGTTGACGTGTTGGTGACTTCGATGTCGACGCGCGATGTCAATCCGGGCGTCGCATCGACATGAGAGAGTGCGAGCTTGGTCTTCACGAGCAGAACCCCGAGAGTTCCGCGCGTTGACATTTCGGCGGTGCCAAGAACATCAACTTTCGTCTACCCTTTCCGCCACCAAGATCAAACGATCAGACCTGGTTACAGTACCACTGAACCGATCGAAAGAAATAGCTTGAACCATCGCTTGCAGCCCAGCACAACCATCAATTCCGTACGTCGTGGAGTGACTGTAGTTGCGATCGTTTTGCTGTGTGGGTCGGCCTCGGCGTGCTCAGGTGACGACAAGACTCCCGTGACCGGCCTCGGGCCAGAGGCAACCGGCACCTGCCTGTTGGTCGATGACAGCGTCGGAGCCGAAATCAACGACCTCCCGACGGTCGATTGCGCCGAAGAACACACCCATGAGATCTACGCGATCATCAACAGTGCCAGTTCGGCGTACCCCGGATTCGAAGCACTTGAAGCTGAAGCCCAAGTGCTGTGTCTTGAAGCATTCGAGCCGTATGTGGGGATTAGTCCATTCGATTCCAACCTGTTCTACTCCTGGATCGTCCCCACGTTGACCAGTTGGGAAGACAAGGACGTCAAAGAAAGCGCCGGTGTCGAGTCGAATGGCGATCGTGAGATCATCTGTGTCGTTGGACGCAACGACAGCGAATTTGTGACGGGATCCTTCGAAGGCACTCGCCAATAACACGCACAGCGGGCCGTCGGCCACGCAACGTCAGTCGACGATGACGAGCACAATGATGACTGCAACTGCGACCAGGGCAACAGTCAACATCGCCCACCACCACCACGGCATGGTTTCAGGTTCCGGTTCAATCACCGGCTCCGGTTCCAGCACCGCCACTGGGGCTGGCGCCTCCACCACAACCACCGGTTCCGGCGGCGGCGGCGGATTGAGATCTGCAGAACATCGCTGACAGTGCGTGGCCGACATCGGGGCCAGTTCGCCACACTCCGGACAGATCAGACTGCCGACCCGGTTCCGTCCCCCCGCACCCGGCAACCGACGCAGTGTCGCATCCGCGTTTGCGCCCGGTGTCGTCACCGGAACATTCGACGGCGCCCAAAAAAGCGGGAAATCGCAGTGGCCACAGAATTCTTCGGCCGCACGACGCACGGCGACCAGTTCGGTGGCCCGACCACATTCTGGACAAATCACTTCAGACATTGTCGTACCCCTCTGGGTTCTGGTTATTGCCTGGATTCTGGGCCTGGTCTGAGGTGTCGATCTGGTCTGGCGGGCTGTCAAGGCCAGCTGACACCCGCGGACGCGACGCAGATTCAGCCACCGTCTGGGGTTGATCGACCGGCCAGATCTTGTCACCCGCCACCCACAGGTCGAACGTCACCGTCGCCGGCAACTCGGAGCGAACGATTCGAATCAAGTCTGCTGTCCGGTTCCAACCAGCTGACGCCAGATCGAGACGCACATGCGGTGGCGTGTTCGACGACTCACCTTCAGGAAACACACCGCCCGTATCGCTGACCTCAACGGGGCCGCCACTCAACAATTCCAGCAGCAGAACAAGACCCTGGCTCGTCCCGCGCCACTGAATCAGCTCGGAGTATTTCATCACGATCTTGCGTTGCAGACGATCGTCAAGAGACGAATCAACCCAGTCGACCCCGATCCATTCGGCCATCGCGCGCACCATGTTGTCGGGCGCGACGCTCGGATCGAACAT
>Ga0115572_10002991_pt1 | contig 13399 bp, 6 predicted proteins | sample COGITO_mtgs_1206_FD_88681 | JGI IMG/M metagenome (GOLD analysis project Ga0115572, IMG submission 88681) | Pelagic marine microbial communities from North Sea - COGITO_mtgs_120607 | ecosystem: Environmental > Aquatic > Marine > Epipelagic | place: Germany:Helgoland, sampling site Kabeltonne... | reverse complement strand
TGTAGTAGCTGCTGCACTTTGGGGGTCCACGGACCCCCAAACCTCCTAGCCGCGCTTTTGTAGTAGCTGCTGCACTTTGGGGGTCCACGGACCCCCAAACCTCCTAGCCGCGCTTTTGTAGTAACTGCTGCACTTTGGGGGTCCACGGACCCCCAAACCTCCTAGCCGCGCTTTTGTAGTAGCTGCTGCACTTTGGGGGTCCACGGACCCCCAAACCTCATTGTCTGCCCATCGGTGGCAGGCACCCCTAGGGTTCCGCGGAGAATTGCCGTCGTTCCTGAAGATGATCTGCGTCAAGACGCTCTCATATCTTGTACTCAGTACGAATGATCGTACGCGCATGTTCCCCTATCTGGGCACGGCACGTACAGCGGCAACTGGATGTTCCTCATGCAGACAAAGGACTTACTTGTGCTGCGACTCTTCGCGTCCAAGGAGTCGGACACTGCGCTCAAGCGCGAGCAGGAGCAGACACCCACGATCGCAGTCTGGGAGCGCATGCAGTCGATGCTCGCCGATGCAAAGTTTCCGGTCGAGCCCCTCGGCGGATCGCCCGTCATCAACGTGGCGGCGCTGTCGCAGGAGCTCAAAGAGCCGTTCTTCAACGTGCTGCGCGCGATGCGGGCCGTCTCCTCGTCGAAGGCTTCATCCTCACGTGAGGACGCCAGAAAGGGGCTTCTGGCGGCACTGAACGCGGCTCTCGAGGCGGTGCAGGGCGCGCAGCAGTAGGGCGCGCACGCTAGCCGGAGTCGGACTGGCGCGCTAGCTCTACGCATCCTGCCGCGCATTGTCAGCCATGCACCACACCCGCGTGCACCCATGTCTTCAGATGACGAGAGTGGGGCCTCTCCGCCGCCGCCGTGGGACCTCGTAGACGCGTTCTGCGGGGGCGGATTGTATAGTTTTGGCGCTCGCGCTGCCGGGATGCGTGTCGTAGCCGCGGTGGATAGCAGTGCCGATGCGTTGTCCGTGTATAAATCGAACCTTAGTGTCCATGTCACATGCGCGGAGGTAGGGCCCGAGCGCACCGACTTTGCATTCCCGCCGCCGCGCGAGCGGCTGCACGTGCATTTAAGCCCGCCCTGCCAGGAGCTCTCCAACGCCAAGCGCGGCCCTCGCTCCGACTCGGGACTCGAGATGCTGCAATGGAGCGTGGAGATGGGTACGAAGTACAACTCTTTCTCAGCCGAGACCGTCCACACGAGCGCGACACTCGCGTTTGCAAAGGCGCAGACGGCAGCAAATCCAACTCGTGTTGCGTACGGCGTCTACAATTCGATAAATTTTGGCGCCGCCCAGACGCGCGTCCGTTTGATTCTGGCCACCCCAACGATCATCCGCCGCCTCAACGAGGCGCCCGCGTCGGCGCGCGTCTCCGTCGAAGACGCCTTCCACGCCGCGGGCGTGGCGATTCCGGCGGGTGCGACGCACGTTCGTAATAGCTCCCCGAGCAAGGACGGTAGCAACATCCGCCCGATCCAGGGGCCTGCGTTTACGTGCTGCGCCTCGCGTGCGCTCAGCTTCTGCAATGCCGCCGGGCAGACGGTACTCTCGATGCGCCCGGAGCACACGCGCGTGCTGATGGGGCTGCCAAACGCCTTCAGACTCAGCGGCAAGCAGTGCGTTGACCAGCCGGTCTTGGGCAATGGCGTCGTGTTCGGGCTGGCGCGCGCGATTGCGCTCGCGGCAATGGGAAGGGAGATCACGCCGCTGACGCCGGCACCGGCGGCGCCGCCGCCGATGGCGATGGTGGCAGCGAGGAAGCGCGGTCGTGCTGAGGCTGCGGAAGTGGGCGGCGACGGTAGCAGCGGCGGCTTGTGCTGCGGAGAGTGCCGCACGCTCAAGGAAAAGCTGCAGCGTGCCGAGCACCGCATCAGCCTCCTCACCCAACTACTTGCGTGCGAGGTGGCGAGCGACCATGTGAGCGACACGGTGGGATTAAGCGCACATGACATGTACATGTGGTGAAAAGTGTATGGCTGGGATTGTGAAAAAAAGTCACCGCGGTAAATAAAACAATCGGTGTTCTTGTGTGCGTTATTACACCGTTCAGGCTCTCCCCTACAAGCAATTTTAACACGCACTTCACTGTTAACACGCACTTCACTCCTCAATACGCTAGTTTTCCCCCTCTTCCTCTTGCGCATGTGCGTGGGCGACTTAGGCGGAGGTCGAGTTGAACTTGGCGATCATCGATTTCAGCTCACACCTCGTACTCGACCGCTCCCTCCTCGGCCTCGTCCGACTCGAACTCGACGCCGCCCATATCGATCTTGGCGCCCTTGGTCGCCGACTTGTTGGTCACGACGAGGCAGGTCTCAAGCACCCACTTGACACCGAAGCCGAGGGCGCCCGTCCAAACGCCGCCGTTGGGGCGGACGGTGGGGATGATGGCGGCGTTGGCGACGAGGTCGTCAACGGTGCCGATGCGCGGCGACGTCATCTTGCCGTTCGACTTGAGCTCAGTGAGCAGGATCGTGGGTGGCGAATTCTTCGAGATGCCGATTCGCAGCGTGGGTAGCCAGCCCTTGTCGGCGTTGCCCTCCTTGATCGACGACTTGAAGTCCCAACGCAGCTGGTCGTCGGAGGTATTAGGTCGCGCCGTCGGCGCGTGCTTGCCCTTTGGAAACCAGTCGTCGCGCTTGGCCACCGCCGTGTCCTTGACCTTGGTCTCGAAGGCGAGCATCTTGGTGTGGCTCGCGTCGTTGAGCTCGATGACGAAGCTCGGATCGGAGCTGCCCTTGTCGGTACCACCGCCACCGCCGCCGGCCGTATGCACCTTGGGCTCAAACGGCGCGCGCACCGTGTCCGGCGGCTTGGTAATCTGCAGCGTCAACCGGCTGCGTTCGTCACCAAAGCCGAATCCGACGTGAAATCCGTCGTACCTATTCGCAAACGGCTTCCCAAAGACGAGCTCGTCCCACTCCACATCCGAGACGCTGGTTGCGGTGTTGGTAGAGGGGCGCTTTGCCGCCGGGGTACCAATGATGCCGTCGTTGGAGCGCTTGGGAGTGGTGGACATGGTTTAGTGCGTGTGAAAGTAAATTGACTTTTGGTCTGGTCTACCCTACAGTGTACCCGTACAGCTTTATCACACACACAGTGATGTGTCACGAGCACTAGGTGCGAGTTCTTTTGTGTAGTAATCCTGCCGCCGCGCACGCGCCCGTCCCACCATATACGCCGAGCCGTCTCACTGTCTCCTCTTACGGCTGGACACGCGCAAAGAAGGACGCGATGCCTTGGCTCAGCCCCTTCGGCCTGGCCCTGGACTTGGAGGCCGGAATTTGGTTGACGGCGCCGCGGCGCGGCTGTGCCGCGATCGCCGCGCTGTTATCGGCCAGCTTCTGCTGCTTGGCGGTGACAGCGGCGGCGGCTTGCACCTCCGTCTCGTCCTGTGTACGTTTACCTCCGAAGAGCATGGCATTTGGCGCTGCGGGTCCCGACGCCAGCGGCTGCGGTGCGCGCCACCTGTCCGAGAAAGGCCCGGTCTGATTTAGTGACGACGCGCTCGCGAGCGCTGCCTGCCAGAAGACCGTCTCAGCTGCCCGCGTGTCCTCGGCGTGCGGGTCGGCGAGGTAGGCACGCTCGGCGGCGATAGTGAGCGGCGGCGGCGGCGGCGCTGCGGGAGCGGCGCCATAGTGGCTGGCGATCGACTTGGTGTGGACCGAGCGGCGCTCGAGCGTGGTGAGCAGCTGAGCGAAGCGCGCGGGTGCATCCGTCAGTGTGAAGCCGAGTAGCGCCTCGAAGCGGTTGTGCACACTGCTCAAGTAGTAGGCGGCGTCGACGGCGGACTTGTGTGCGATGAAGTAGCCGAGCTCCACGCTGTAGTCTGACGCTTTCTTCTTTGACTTGGCCACGGGTGCGCCGGGTTGGGCCTGCACGTACTTGAAGCGCGCGTTGCCGGGCCACATACAGCCCGTGGCGGCGACGAGGCGGCGTGCGGCGTTGACGTGCGGCGCGTTGTAGCCAAGCGCGTACGCTGCCTCCGGTTTGAGCATCGTGGTCTTGGCAAACGCCTCGGGTGGGGCGGTGGCGAGGCGACGCTCGAGGTCCCGCAGCACGAGCAGATGGACGCGCCGCACGTCGTCTGCGGAGAAGGACGCGGGGTCGAGTAGGTAGGCACGCTCGCAGTCGATGAAGGCGTCCTTGAACAGCGCGGCGGTACCGCGCTTCTTCGACATCAACCCCATGGACACGTGCGTCGGCGACTTGCCCGGCACGTGGCACACGTACGCGTAGGCCTTCTTCGCGACAAAGACGCTCGGCAGCATCGTCTTTTCGTACGCAAGCTCCATGGCGTGGGCGCCGTCGGCCCGCAGCCTGGCGGTGACGCTGGTGGCGACGGCCTTGCCCTTTGCCTCCGCCTCCGCGAGCGTGCACCCCGCCAGCTTGAACATGACCGAATCGGTGTCTCCCGCCACCACCTCCGCGCCCGGTAACGCGGCCACCTCGGCCTGGATGGCGGCGATGGCCGCGCGACCCTCCGCCGTGACGATGCCCCCGAGCGGGCGGCAGTAGAGCGAGCCCTTGAGCACGGCGTTGAGCGCGCCGTAGAGCGAATTGCAGATGACCTTGAGCGCCTGCTGCTTGGCGTCGAGGATGGCGTACGCGGCGGTGCCGGGGGAGTGCTGCTTCATCTCGCACTTGGCCGCCTTGCGCTCCGCCAGCAGCCGCTCCGAGATGGCCGGGAAGACGCCCACACCGCCGCTGTCGCGCTGGAGCACGTGGTGGTGGTGCACGAGGTCGGCATCGCGTTCCTCGACGCGGAAGGTGCGCACGGCCGCGGCGAGCGCGGGTGGCGCGTCGGCGGGCAATGTGGGCTGCACGGCGTCGAGCAGCAGCTTGGACGGGCAGAGGTTGCGAGAAATCACGATGGACGGGTACAAACTCGAGTAATCGCATGTGACAACGGGGTCGCGGTACCAGCCTGGCTTGATGTCGAGCACGGTGGCGCCTTTGACCTTTTCGCCGCCGCCACAGAGCCACGGGCGCGTCACAAAGTCGAGCTTCGACGGCTCATTGTAGACGAGGCCACGCGCGCGCACCTCGCAGGACACCATCGACTGCAGCCGCTTCTGCTGCCCGCCGGCGCACACCTGCGGTAGCGTGCAGCCCGACACGGCGGCGATCTGTAGGCTGAACGCCACTTGGTCCTTGGCGATCATAATCCTGAGTGGCAGCTCGGCGTCGCGCAGGTTGTACACAGCGACGCGCGCCCAGCCAACGGTGTCGTCGGTGCGCAGGATGTCCATCATCTCGGAAATGGCAAGGTCGGTCTTGGTGGTGCCCCCCAGCACCTCAGAAGCGACGTCGGCGAGCTTACACGTCTCAAGGCTGAGCGACTGCCCAAAGTCAAGCACGTCATGGTGCGCCATCCCGGGTGCGTCGAAGGCCTTGGGCTCGTAGATCACGTTGCCCTCTGCACGCTTGCGCTGGATCTCGGCGATCTGCTCTTCGGTTTTGGGCACACCTAGCGTCTTTGGGGGCAGTGCGTTCATCGGCGTGCGACCCCAGCCGTGCGCGGCGCGGCGCTGGCCGCGCGCGGCGGCGCGCTTGTCAATGTCGGCGTAGTTCGACGCGGCGGGTAGCACCTGCTCGATGCGCTGCGCCAGAAACGGCGCGTCGAAGGCGTTGCCATTGTAAGAGTAGAGCACGTCGGGCCGGATCTCGTCGCGCAGCAGCTTGGCGAGTCCCTGCAGCAGGCCCGCCTCCGTCGAAAAGTGCCGCACCTCGAGGTTCACGGCGGCCTCGGCGGCGCCCTCGTCGACCGCGGCCATGGCGCAGTGGTTTTCCGCGGTCAGCGCGCGCGGTCCCGTGTGCAGGAAGACACGGCGCGTCGGCGGCGCGTCGACCTCGGTGCGGCCAAGCGTGGTGGCCACCACGGCGACGCAGCGCACGGTGTGGTCGGACTCGAAGGCGTTGGGAAAGGCGTAGTTGCCCGCGGCATCCGGGGGACCCGATGAGCACTCGATGTCGTAGGACGCGAGGATCAGCGGCGGCAGCGTGGCGTTCCGCTCTGGGAGCGGCGTAAGGTCTGTGATGGCGCAGAGGATCGTCACGTCCGCCGCCGCCGCCGCCGTGTTCTGACCGGCCGCTCGCACCCACGTGCCGTGATGCAGGCCGAGGGCCTGCATCGCCGCGGCGTGCGGCAGTGCTGACAGCTCACACGGTCGCGCGCCGCAGTCCAAGGGCTCGTCATGTAGCGCGTGCTCGGCGGCACGGTGGAGTGCGCGGTAGAGTTTCAGCGAATGCGTGGTCAGCTCGACGACGCGCCGAACGCGCGGCGACAGCGGGTTCTGTGAGTCGGGCTCGAATCCGTAGAAGCACGGCTTGCGCCCGATACGGGTGGTCAGGTCAACGTTGTCGGCCAGTTCAGGCTGGTGCGCGCACGCGCGTTGCACGACTTCGTCCTCAACCGCCTGCGCGTAGAGATCGTCTGACATGCCGGAGTCGTGCTCGTCAAGGAACGAGAGGGTCAGCCCATAGAGCGCCGCCTCTATAACCACGCTTTGGCCATCATCGGAACGACCAAAGAGCTGGAGGTAGATGCCGGAGGGTTCTACGTACTTTGCGGGCTGTCCGACCTGGTTGGCGTGGTATGGTGACTGTTCCAGTGCAGTGGCACTAACGCGGCTGTCCAGTAGATAGAAGTCAACATACATTGCAAGCGACTCCTATCTATCCACTGGTGTATACAACCTTATAGTTGCGACATAAACCCACTGCAGCCAGCGGTTAGACAGGAAGACTCAGACGGAACGACCACGCGCATGTCAGAGGTCGATCCGCCAAAGCTGGTGGTGCAGGTGCTGCCGTCGCCGTCAGGGCGAACATACGTGATGCCGGTGTACGCTCACGTTGCGAGCGGCGCGTTCAAGGCGTTTCGCGACGAACGTGGCGTCGTTCCCGGCCCGCCGTTCCACTTTGCGTTTCCTGAGATACGCAGCAGTACAAGTGGCGAGCAGCAGCCCGCCAGCCGATTTGGGTTTGTGGGCTACATCGAGGTGGCTACCGACTGCGCGCTACCGGCAGGCGCGTTTGGCGGCACGACCGCAACGCCGACCGTCGCCATTTTGTGCAAGCCTAAATCAGCCACGTTCTGCCGCGAGGACCGCCTCCGCGTGCGTGCGACGGCCTCGAGCGTTCCGACCGTACCCATCGGCGACTCACACCTACCCAGAACCACGATAGATGCCAACGCAAAAGCATTCTTCACGATTTCCAGTTTTCGTCATGTTTGTGACCTCGCGGCCCTCGATACTAGCTTCAAAGCGGCTCATGCGCGCTCGGCGCACGCACTCGTCAGCGATCGCAAACAACAGCTGCAGTGCACGAGCGTCGCCGCGACACGGCAGTACTGCGCCTCGCTCGGCAGTTTCGCCCTGCTGTGCAATCCACCCGCAGATGCGGCGCGCCTCGGCGCCTACGTCACCGTCGTTTCCGGTGGTAGCCGCACCGAACGCGGCACGACGCGCCCGTACCGCCTCACACTGGCCTGCGCATCGGATCGGACCAGGCAGCGGCAGGTCACGCTGTGGCCGTCGGATGTGGAGGCGGCGCTCGGGTTCGATAACGTAGAGGCTCAGCTCACCAGCGCACCCATGCTGCTCCTAGTCTCCGGCACGCCACCCGACGCACGTGGGCGGGTCGATTACGTCGTGCGGGCGCTCACGCCGCTCGTGGTCCACGTAAAGCCGACCGTGCCCAAGGCAATCAAGAACCCGTCGTTGGACGCGGACGCGCAGCCACAGTCCATCCTCGCACGCGTCGAGGCGGCCGTCGGCCGACCTGTCGACCGCTGGCCCGCACACTACGCAACGGCGGCGACGGCACCGTGCCTCGGCTTCAAAGCGGAGACGCACGACTCGGGTGCGAGCCGGCTTGGCTTGACGCTCTTTTGTCTGCACAACCGCGTCCCTCCGTCGCTCTACATCGAGTGGCTGACTGAGCGAGGCTGTATCAAGGCCGATGCTTGGTCCGAGATCAAGCACGCGGTGGCGAAGCTGAGCCGCGGCGAGCCCCTCGGCTCGACGTGGGACCTGTGCGAGCGGCAGACGATGACGGCGGTGCTGCCGCAGGCGTCGCACGCCGACGTGCCCGCCGCGTTCGCGGCGCTGGTGGCGTGTGCAAGGGACGGCGCGCACGGCTCGGCTGCCCGCCCACCGCCGCCTCCGGGCTGCGCGACCTACTACGCGCGCCTCTATCCCTTCGACGCCGTGGCTCGCCTACTGCACCGCCCCTCCGCCTCGTCGCCGTTTCCGCTGCGCGAGCTCGCCATCGACCGCTGCGTGCTGCGCAGCCGGCCCGTGCTGAGTCTCGGCAAGTGGCAGTCGACGGCGCGGTTGGGGCACGGCGCGGCCAGCCTGCACGTTGGTCCAGCGTACGCACCCTACACGCAGTTGGCTCGGCTCGACGGCGCACTGGGCACCGAGCTCGTGCTTGAGCTCGACGAGCTGCCTGCAGGCGTTGACGAGTCGGCGCGGTGGGAGTGGATGCACCACGCCACCGATGTGACGCTCCACGTGCTGCGCGAGTGGTTCGGCATGAGCGCCGTCTTTGGCTTTGCCAGCGGCAACCGCGGCCCGCACCTCTGGCTACTAGACGTGGCCGTGCTGCAGCAAACCAAGGTCGAGCGCGCCGCCTTCTTCGAGCGGCTCTCTCGCCCGTGGGAACATGAGGGCTGGCGCAACCTGGCGGAGCTTTACTTGCTGCCATTCTACCGCAGCACCATGAGCGACGCCACCGCCGCCCCGTCTGATGTCGAACTCGCCCGCCTGGCGTATCCGACATTTGATCGCGCCGTTGCCACCGACCCGGCGCACCTGCACCGCCTACCCTTCAGCGTCAACGAGAAGACGGGCCGCGTCGCCGTGCCATTTGTGCTCGCGCCGCCCTTTGAAGGCCTGCCGCGCGCGATGGAGGACATGCCAAGGGTCGACGATCCCGAGCTGCGGCGCAAGCTGGAGGCGCCGCTCGCGCTGCTGCACGCCACGGCGGTTGAGGCCGGTGGTGTCGGCGCCACCATCGCAGACGTGCCTCCCCTCGCCGACGCGCCGTGGAGCCAGCGTGGCGCACGCAAGCGCAAAGAACGGTCGTCCGACGGGGCGACGGCCGACCTGCCGGTGGCTGACCTGCGCGTCGACGCCACCGCCACCGTGGAGTGGCTCGCGGCACTGCGCGCCCCCGCCGCGGCTGGAAACGCCGCCGAGCTGTCCACCGTCATCACCGACGATCGCGTGCGCTCGGTGGCAGCGCGGAGCCAGCGTGAGGGCAGAGACTGGCGCGCGCGGCTGCGCTGCGAGGCCGACACCGTCAAGAAGCTGGTCACGGCGCTCAAGCTCCGAGATGTGCCGCCGGGTGAGTGCGTCTTGCTCAAAGGTGAGACCTACACCAACGGCGACGGTCGCACGCTCACTCACTACCCACAACTTGACGAAGCCCAGTATGTAATGCGGCTCGCCAAGGAGTCGCGCCACGCCATCACCGCCGACGCATACGCCGAAGTCGACCTAGCCGCGGCGCACCTCGCGGGCGCGTGGGGCGCGTGCGAGCGGCTCTTTGGTGAGGCAGAAGCGGCGCGGCGCTGCCCGAGCCTGCAACTGGCGGCAACTGATAAGAACTCCGCGCGCGCGCTGGTGGTCTCGCAGAACCAAGGCTGGACGACAGAGCGCGCCAAGCGAGCCATCGCGGCGGCACTCAATCAAGAGAAGGGGGACGGCGTCCGACGCTGCGCCTTTCTCGAGGCACTGGTGGCCGAGCGGCCACACATGGCGGAAGCGCTGCGTGCCCATCCGGCAATCGCCGGCGCACCGCTCGAGAGCATCCGACGCCGCTGCGAGGGCCACGCCAAGCCGGCGGTGCGCGAACTCAGCCTGATGCTACAGACGCTCGAGGCCGCCATTGTCCGCTGCGCCGTTGGCACGCTCGGCGAGCACGGCTTCGAGACGGGCGGCTTTCTCGCCGACGGGCTGCTCGTGCGGCCGCTGCGAGCCGACGCGGCGCTTGACCGTGCGCTGAAGGCGGTCTCCACGGCCGTGCGCGAGGCATTGGGTCTGAGTGTGGTCATGGAGTGCGAGCACAGCATCCGGCAGTGAACTTGCGTTGAGTCAGAGTGCCGGTGTGGGTGCGGATATGTGTGGGCAAATGTTCTCAACCATGGAACCGTTTGTCTTACTATTCAGAGTTCTTAAACACGGACTCACAACGCTTCGCCACCGTATACACAAAGTAGGACACACTCTAGAAGGTGGGAAGTTGGGAAGGTTGGGAAGATTGGGAAGGTCTAGACCGCCCCGCGCATCGCAGCCTCGTAGGTCGCTTTGGCATCGATCTTGGCCTTGACTTTCTCGCGCGTCACTACCAACGCGTCCTCGAGAAGTGCCATCGCCGCGTCCGTGTACACCACAATTCCAACACCGCGCGTCGACTTGTCATTCTTGAGCATCTTCTGACAGTCGTGCCACTGAGGCTGCGCCTTGAGGTCGTAGCTCTCAGGATCGTCCTTCGCCATCTCGCACGCCACGTCGTACAAGAAGCGCACCGCGGTCGCCGCCAACATATTGGCCGCCTTGATACTGACGAATGGCGGCGCCGCGCCCGGCTCGGAGGCTCGAGTCAGCCGCTCCGCGAGGCTGCGCACGCAGTACTTTCGTACCACGAGTCCAACGTTGGCCAGCTCGAGGCACACCGCGTCCGACTCCAGCTCGATGCAACCCATGGCGATCAGTGCGAGTTGGGGGTCCTTGGCGCCAAAATTCTTGCCCGACGTGCGCTCCGGCGCCGCCGTTGGCTGGACCACGGCCGCCCGGTTGAGCAGCGCAGCACGTGCGCGCTCGCGCGCCGTATCTGCTTCCTGCGCGGCAATGCGCGCACGCTCGGAAGCCTTGTCCGCCTTGCGCTGCGCCACTAAGACGGACCACTCCGACCTGATGGCAGGACTGACAGCAAGAATGGCGCTCATATCTCCTTCTCTCCCTCTCTCTTTCCCACGCCTCGCCAGGCTCCGCCGTTTTTAGTTTATACTATACGCGCTCACTCGCTGCCTTTATCTGGCGGCACCAATGGTGGGGCGTAATGGCTCGCTACAGCTTGCTATGCTCCGGGCTGCGCATTCCATTCACTGCTGTCCCCAACCCACTTGACATAAACCGCCCGCGGTTGTATAGTGGTAGGGATGCAAGCTCTCCTCACCGGTGTAGCATGGGGGGCAATGATGACATCGACGTCGATATGAGCGAGGACGACTCCAACACCAATGACACAGAGCCCGCGTCGCCGGACGCCACAGCCGCGGCGGTTTCGAAGGTCAAGGACTACTTATCCTCGCCAGAGACCTGGCTGGAAGACCTAACCGGGCAGGACGCCGTCGAGGAGATCAGCAACGTCGAGTTTGAGGTTGCCCGGATCCTCGATGATGACGCGGGCGAGGAGGGGCGACGCTTCAAGGAGACGCCCGCGTTTGCGGAGGGACTGGACAGACTCACGGCGCTGAAGCAGCAGCACGAGGCGGCGGCAGCGGCAGAAGCGGCGGCGGCGGTGGCGGGAGCGGCACCACAACCTGCGGTCGCGGCAACCAACGCCGACTCACCGCTCGGACACCACGGCGCGCTTCTCGGCCTGATCAGCAACAGCGTGCTCGCCGAGGACGAGCGCAACTTCAAGGTGCTCCTCGCTGGGCTGCGCAGCGAGGCGGGCAAGGACGAGCACGAGGCAGCGTGGAAGGCGGCTGGGCTCGCATTGTACCAGAGGCGTGGGCACGCGAGTGCCGGGCTGGTCACGGCGACCTTTGAACAGGCGTGGGCGGCGGCGGTGGATCGCCGACTGGACGCGCGCGTCATTACGCACTACGCCCGCCTCTCGGATGCGCCTGCGTTTCTACAAGCCTGCCGAGGAACCCTCTTCGGAGACTCTTTTGGAGTAAAGTCCAACTTCTCCGAGGTGGAGCTACGAGACTACTATCAGCTGGCGTTTGGCGACAATGTCGTGCGTATTCATGACACAAAGGGCACAGCAGTCTGGTGGAGACGTAAGTGGAAGTGGGACAAGACCGACAAGACCCTTCAGTATCTCGTCTTGCGCGCCGTTCAGGATTTGTACCACGATCTACTCACCCAGCACCGCGACCGGCGCAAAGCGATCGAGGATAACGCTAACCTTACTGGCGATGAGAAGAAACATGAAGATGAAAAAATCAAGTTGTTGATTCAAAAGACAACCAAGTCACTTTCGGCGTATGGCAACAGGCGGAACAAGGACGTGACGGACCTGATCTTGCAACAGCTCATCGCAGACGAGCATGAGGTCGATCCGTTTGACGAGGACCGACTGCTCTTTGCATTCACCAACAAGGTATACAACCTCAAGACGCACACGTTCGGACCCCATTTCAAGTTTGACTACGGGCTGACCAACTGCGGCCGCGAGTGGCACGTGCCGAGTCCGGCGCAACTAGACAAGGTGCGCGCCGTTATTGAGTCGATCATGTCAGATGAGGACGAGCGCAAGATGCTGATTAGCGTGCTGCGCAACGGCCTTTCGGGCGTGCGCCCCGAGCACTTCATCATCCTGACGGGCGAGGGACGCAATGGCAAGAGTCTGCTCGTCGAATGGATCCAGTTCCTTCTTGGGGCATACGGGATGGAAGGCAAGATCACTACCCTCACCGAGAAGCCCAAGTCGGGCGCGGAGACCGAGCTGGCCAACCAGCACAAGAAGCGCCTCGTCGTCTACTCCGAGCCCGAGGAGGCGGCGCTCGAGGCGCTGCGCCTCTCCAACATTAAGATGCTTACAGGCAATGAAACGGTCAACGCCCGTGGTCTCTTCGACGCGCGCGACAAGACGCAGATGCACGCGGCCCAGATCACCGAGTGCAACAAGCTACCCACCATTCTCGGGGACAAGGGCGAGAGCGCGCGCGAGCGCGTCGTCGTGATCAACTTTCCATTCACCTTCACCAATGACGCGACCAAGCTCGCATCCAACGAGCGTGCAAAAGACGGCGACCTCGGGGAAGCGCTCAAAGAAAACAAGTACAAGCCAAAGGACGTGTCTCTCAAGTCGAATACCTTCAAGGAGGAGCACTACTGCACCTTCTTTAAATACTTGGTCGACACCGACCGCATCAATACCGAAGACGGCGTTGGTATCTACATCACCGAGAAGGCCAAGCGGCGTGCGGGTAAATACCTCGACGACAACGACCTCATGCCCACGTGGGTGAGCGAGCACTACGACGATGCCGACGCGAGCGAGAATGCATTTATCGCCATCAAGGACATCTTCTGCGAGTTCAAAGCGTCGGAACACTACCAGAACCTCAGCCAGCGAGAGCGCACGCTCATGAACGAGAAGAAGTTTCGCAGCGCCATCAGCAAGAGCGCCAAGTACAAGCCAAAGT
>Ga0115572_10002990_pt1 | contig 13402 bp, 13 predicted proteins | sample COGITO_mtgs_1206_FD_88681 | JGI IMG/M metagenome (GOLD analysis project Ga0115572, IMG submission 88681) | Pelagic marine microbial communities from North Sea - COGITO_mtgs_120607 | ecosystem: Environmental > Aquatic > Marine > Epipelagic | place: Germany:Helgoland, sampling site Kabeltonne... | reverse complement strand
ATTTGTTCCAAGAGGGGTAGTTACTGTAATCCATTGATTTCGAATGGCTGCTTCAAAACTCCGTTGTACGGTTCCAAGTTTGAGGTAATCGGTCGCAAGTAAGACGTTCTGATAATGTTCGTTTATAGCACTATCTATTTCTCGCATTTCTCCAGACAGCTCATAAGCTCCGGACCAGTGAAAATGAATGGTTCTTCCTTTATCCTTTTTCAGCACATCCTGCATAGCAGCATATTCAACATGAAGAGGATTCGCACCAGGAAGCATGACACCCAGATCAACCTGCATTAGATGATGGATCAAATCTTCTCTGCTTTTTCCTTTCGCTTTTTCAATAAAATCAGTTTTCCAACCCACGGGACTTGAAGAAGAATCTACTGAAAATGTGCCTAGATAAATGGCTCCGGTTTCATGAATTTTCTTTTCCAACAAGAATATAAGTGGATCAAAGCTTCCAGGCTTGGCCATCAATACTACTTTTTCGCCTGCTTTTAGATCACTTCTTTCTAGCAACTTTGTAGCAATAGCTTCCCAATCAGGGAACGATTTGATTTGAAAGGTTGAGGCTTCTTTTTTTTGACAGGCCAGCCAGCAAAAAGAGATGAGTAGAATGAAACTTGATAAGACTATTTTTTTCATAGTGAATGCTTTTTTTACCACAGACTGAATTTGGCTTTTTCTAAGCGATCATAAAATTAAAAGTATAAATAAAAATTTTATGTTTTGATTCAATACTCATTTTTGTTGAAGTTGTGATAAATAAATGATTCAATATCTGATTTTTTTTTACCAACGGCAGGTATAAAATAGAAATCTGAAAGGCTTGAAAGCATTCAGTAAGGAAGGCGTTCCCCCTATTTTTCAACTAGATGCCATGATCAGCCTATATAAAAGACTTCTCTCCGCGACGTGAGAAGGACTCTACCGACCGATAGATCGCCGAATAATAAAATTGATTTGAAACTTCTTCAAAATTGAGAGATATGCTTTATTTCAAAAGTGATCAATCTGTTTTTTTGGTGGACTTAGGTGAACCCTATAGTTTATTTAATTTCGTATAAATCTTTTATCACATACAAAATAATCAGATTCAAAATAGATGAAAAAATTTATTTTATCTGTCACTTTATTTCTAACCTTTTAATGCTTTGGCAACTGATACAAGAAACTTTTAATCAATTAAAGCAACTTGAAAGAAAATGGGTTGAAACATTAAACCGTACAAATGTGTCTCAAGTCCCACAAATTTGAATTACCGTATTTGTTACAATGGAAGTGCCTTACTTGGAGAAAATAATGAAAAAGGTACCGAAATGATGACCATATTTAACTTACAGAATGAACAAATTTTGTTCACTCATTATTGTGGTACACTCAAGAGACCCGTGTCAGAATTAAAAGAAAATAATAAGAGTCTAATTAACTTTATCACAAACCAATATAAGAGCGGTTCAAACCAAAATAAGAATTTTTATAGGCTCTTGGGAAATTGATTTAATGCCAGAAAATAAAGATACTTTTATTTATCAATACACTTAGATTCTATGTCGTATAAGTCATACGTATCCATGATTTTCTCGAACATTTTATTGATTAATAAATACTAAAATGAATAACTAATAAGTTAAAAATCATCTAACATTTTCTCGCCTTTAGCTTAATTTTTAGCTAATATTATTGTGCTTTTGGATATAACATGCTTTAAAAAGTAGTAGCCTTATACCCCATTAATGTGATCCACAACTAAAATTAGACATGTTAAAATGAAGCCTAATCTTCATTCAATTTGTTTTATAATCTTGACTTTTTCTCTAAATCAAACAGTTATGGCACAGGCACTTCTTGATGTAGAAACAGGTTCCGTAATAACAGGCTATAATGATATTCGCGTTCCAGGTGATCTTGGGACCCTATTCTCTCTTAAAGATGATCTGAAGTCCAAAATAAAAATATTTTATCGCTTGAGAGCTAGCTATACCTTGCAATCACGTCATACAATTTCTTTATTGTATGCCCCTCTTGAAATCAAATCAGCGGGCCGAGTACCCGATAAAATTTCCTTTAACGGAGTCTTGTTTGATGCTAATACTGACCTTAACAGTATTTATAAATTTAATTCCTACCGGTTGACCTACCGCTATCATTTAATAAGCCAAACTAAGATTATTTTGGGTTTGGGATTCACAGCAAAAATCAGAGATGCCAACATCCGCCTTTATTCGACCAAACAAACTACTGAGCGGACCAGTATGGGATTTGTCCCTATCATTAATTTTAACTTCGAGTGGAACATCAATGAAGCCTGGGGCCTCCTCCTGAATAGTGATGCCCTGGTTGCGCCACAAGGTAGAGCCGAGGATATTCAGCTGGCGATAACCTATCAATACTCTGACCCTTTAAATATCCGAGTGGGGTACCGGATGCTTGAAGGGGGTACAGACAGTAATAGCGGCTACGGTTTTGCCTTATTCCACTATGCCTCTGTTGGATTCTCATATACATTTAAAAAAGGAGGGACAAAAAAAGGAGATGTAATAAATAAATAGGAGTCTTTAAAATATCATGAAATCATCAGAGCGGATATGAAACTACTGTTAAGCTACCCATGAGCTGCATCTCTTTTCACATACTTCTTTCAACTTAGAAATAAGTTATACTTAGACTATATTGAGTGCTTTTCCATATATCTGAATAAAGCACTACATTTGTAGTTTAGACTGAGTGCCATTTATTAAAATATATAGCTGGTTTGAATCAATTTATTTGCCACTCCATCCAATGAAACTTCTCAAAAAATTCCTACTATTAGCTTCGGTGTGTCTAATAGGATGCGGTGGCTGTTCGATTTATCAATCAAACGTGAATGAAACCATTGGCATCGGTCAGACCCACCAAGGAGGTATTATATTTTACCTGTATCAAGAAGGCGACAATGGATATATTGAAGGTGAACAACATGGTCTTATCTCTGCACCAAGTGATCAATCAAAATCTGCAATTTGGGGTTGGAATGATATTAAAATTTCAACAGCCGACGGGGTTATCATAGGTGCAGGCTTAAAGAACACTTTAGATATTATCGCTGGTTATAGCGAGTCTGACATCGCTGCCGCGCTCTGTCAAACACTTTTATTGGAAGGCTATGATGATTGGTTTTTACCTTCTAAAAATGAATTAAATTTGTTATATCGCAATATCGGCAAAGGAAACTCCTTGGGTTTAGGTAATATCGGAGGTTTTGTCAATGGCAACTATTGGTCTTCCACTCAGTATAACGAATACGACGCATGGCAGCAAAATTTTGGCTACGGATACCAAACCCCCATTAATAAACATGGAACAAAATATGTGAGAGCTATTAGAGCTTTTTAACACTCATCATTTCTTGATGAATCTTCATGAACTCACTTATAGACTCTGACTTTTTAGGTGAGCATTTATCCTATAAAACAAAACTATAAGAGGTCTAACTTTAACTCATACTAATCAATAAAGATGACTAATGGGCCCTTCTCATTTCCAAGTTAGATAAGCCTATTCGTCAAAAAAGATAGGTAGTAGAAAAATTGTGGTAGTTAACTATATTACCTTATTTTTAGTTTAAAATTCATCCGTAAAAAAATGAAAAAAATTGTATTGATTCTAATTTTATCGATATCCAGCTTATTTGCCTTTGGACAATCTCTGGAGAAAGGAAATTTAGTAGGTCTACAGGTTTAAGATATCACTTTAAATGATGAAGTTACTTCATAACAATTTAAGGATTATTATATGAAGACGATGATTTGCAATTATGAAAAAGCATATCCCGGAGCTAAAATATATTAGACAGATGGATTTGTCGGTGAATATAAAGGCTCTCTCAGTATGATTTGGATATTTGAATCAATAGCTGTGATAAATACTTATTTTAGTTGTAATGCCAAGTAATTGAGCTAAGAAATACATGATATTTTGAAGTCGGTTGATACTGGCCTTGCACTTTTAGGAAGCTGGCCTTCCAAATTTACAGACTGCTCCATTCGATAAAAGGATATTTTATTTCCATAAATCCTATTGATTAGTAACTTAGTTAGTCTGATCAGAACTTTTTGACTACTTCTCGCCCTTACAATCGTTTCATCCAACATTGTATTTGACAGATTTAAAGAAGATCACAAAGCTCTTCGCTCCTAGTGTTTTAAAAGTTGCTTTTAGGAGACTGATACATTTTCATCACTGCTCTAAAGCTACCTCATAAAATACTTAAATCTGAGATAATGCTTACTTTTTTAAGGAAGTAATACTGGAGAAATTTAAGGCTTATTTTGAGGTGTTAGCGCAAGAGATATTTCATGAAGTGTTGGGTTGAATTTTGATTCTTAGTTTTAAGCTAAGCGCAATTTACCTACGGCCTACCCGAAACAAAATAAAAGCTACAAAACCACATCTCTATCGATATAAGAAGGAAGGTGAACTCTTTGTGATCAAAAAATGTCTATATGATTGAAGATAACTTCAAATCATTAACTCATTAAAATATTATGAAAAAATTAACATTTATTTTTACAATTATTCTGTCCATATTTTCAAAAAATGTAATGGCTCAGGGCGAACACCCCTCAAATAAGCAAAGCGAACATCCTTCAAATAAGACAGCTTCTAATACAGTAGTTGATGTCGCCGCCAGCAACAAAGATTTCTCAACTTTAGTAACCGCTTTAAAAGCTGCTGATTTGGTGAGTGCTTTACAAGGATCTGGTCCTTTTACTGTTTTTGCTCCAACGAATGATGCTTTTGCTAAAATTGATGCTGAAACACTGGGCTCTCTACTAGAGAAAAAAAATCAGAAAGTATTGGCAAATATCTTAAAATATCATGTCATCGCTGGAAAATTAGTTGCTGCTGATGTTGTTGCCGCTTTGGAGAAAGGCAATGGCTCGGTGGGATTAACAGCATTAAATGGCGAAGCAATTACTGTCATGCAAAAAGATGGAAAAATATGGTTGAAAGATTCAAATGATAACTATAGTGAAATTACTGCAACAGATGTCATGGCTGATAATGGTGTTATTCATGTAATCGACACAGTTGTTATGCCTAAAAATGATTAAACCCCATTTATTTTACTAATAAAGAATCCTTCAATAAACTGAAGGGTTCCTTTTTCATTTTTAACAAAAAAAATCATCAATTCTCCTGCAAATAAGATCGAGGCATTTGCATCATCAGCTACGTTTTGGAACTCCTTCTATACATTTCTTTGAAACGAGGAAGATAGACGTTTTCAAAACAAAATATTAATTGATAGATCAAAACACTATAACCATCATTTTAAGAAAAATATGATTGTCAAAACCGATTCAACCTCCATAGTATTCATATTCAAGAACATCAATACAGCAGCTTTCTCACATTTAAGTCACTCCCTATCTCCTTTCAAATACATATCAGCAAATACATACTCATCTAAATACTGATAAAAACTGGAGAGAAAATATAGTTTTTTTTATGCAGCCCCTTAACTCGTATGGCGGCCAAACCCATTGTATAAAATTGGAATCATACAAATACCTTCAGATGAAAAGCATTCACTGAGTGTATGAAATTTCGAAGATCTTTTCATCATTAAAAAATGAAAAAGATGATAATCTCCTGACGACTTTAACTATTATAAAATTTATAGACAATTTGCTTTAATAATGCTTTGTCTAGGTTAACATCTAAAGAGTTAGAAATATAGGTTGAAAGATTCTTAACTACCTCTGCACGATAACCCAATTTAACAGCCATACTTTCACAAAATCTAATTTCTTGTTGATGAGCTTTATTGTCTATCTTCATTAGTTTGATGACATCAATGATAAGTTCTAATTTCGCCTCTTCAGGCAAATCATTCATTGCCTCTATAGGCTTGGGATCTTTGATGAGCGCTTCTACTTGATCTACATTGAGACCATTTTCTTTACCTATTCTAGTAATCATATTTTGCTCTTTTTCAGAGATATGACCATCTGACGCTGCTAAGTGCACCAATACATTTAATACTCTATTTAGATCTGTTTTTCTATAGTGAAGAATAAGTTCAGGATCATTTTTCATATCTGTTTGTTGGGACTTATGTGCTTTATTAATCATCATTATATACCCCAATAGGTACAAGAGAAATATTGAAGCCCCTATAATAAACATTACAATATTTTCCATTGTTTTTATATGTAGTCTTTAATTTTTTGATCGTTATGATGAGCTCTCCTCTGTCTTAATGCAATTGATGCTGATAAGATTGACGGGACCCAGATACCAACAAAAATTCCCTCTAATTGATTTCCAGTAAACCACAGTGTAACAGAATATAAAAATGATAAAAAGGCTAAGATGATGGGATAATAAATTCCCCAAAATTCAATAATTTTATTCATAAATCTAATTTTAGCTAATATAACAATATAATTGGGGAATTCCTTACCGACTTAGGATTATTAAAAGATGAAAAAAATGAATTTGAATGAGGAAGAAAAAAAGTTCAAACAAACAATTCCCCTCTGGAGTTTAAAAAAAACTAATACTAGAGATCCTCTTCGAAGAAAATCCAAAGATCCGTAAGATTCCCACTCAAAGTTATCAATAAAACAGCCCCCTTCTGCTTAAGTCGCTCCCTCGCTTCTTTGAAAATTATATCGATAAACAAATGCCCAGTTGAATTCACTGAAACGCACCTACAGGAGATTTGTACTTTTTCTTCTTAGAAAATTACAGCAACCAAAAAGACACTTTATATGCCTAAAAATAGGGTTTTAACTTAAAAACAAAATTGAGTAACAGATAAGTAACATTTTTAAAGGTAACCCAACCTCCTCCTCAACCACTTTCCCGCTAAATAAAAATTGTATACCGTCAGCAAAAAGTGAACTAATAAGGGTTAAATTATAATAGCGTATTTTAAACAGAGTAAACACTTAAATTAAACTCCTGGGGTGTGATATCTTAGGAATGTTTTTATGATTTAAAAAATTATTGAAGTTCCGGTAGTACTACCTTCAGCAATTAAATTTCTCTCCATTTAATTTTCTTTTGAACATCATCTTTGTTTATTTTTCTTAACAAGATAAGTCCAACGAAAAACAATGGTATAAAAACTAAAAGTGGTGCTGCGGCAGATTTTAATTGTTCTAAATGTGTCATTGTAACAGCAGATTCTTTATTAACACTTAAACTAGGAAGTAATCCAAAAAGGAAGAAAAAATTAATAAGTCCATGTGTAATTGCAAGAGGAATTAATTTATTGGTTTTTAATAAGACTACTCCAAAAAAGAACCCTATGAAAATTGCATAAATCGATTGACCAATTACTTGTGTTACATTATCATTTACAGTCAAGTTTAGCAAGTGCGAAGCACCAAAGAATATAGCAGGAAACAATACCCCGAAGAAGATTCCATTTTCACGTTAAATATATTTTTTTAAGAAAATAGACTGAAGGTAACTTCTAAATACAAACTCCTCTGCAAAACCGACTAATAGGCAAGTAAATAGTAGTAATGTAATATTAGAGAAATCAATCAATGATAAGTCTTTATTTATAAAACCTAAGATGCCCAATAAAAATAAATAGAAAGGGATCAAATTGAGGTATTTAAAAGACCAATTATATTTTGAATCAATCCCAGACAATGCTTCCTCGTTGAGCCTTTTTATGAGTACAAGACTCATTGAAAAAATCAAGAGCATTTTAATTGCTAAGATTATATATTCAACTTGAAAACTAGAAAAGTCCGGTTCTGCTATCAATTTATCCAGAGGTAAGAACATTATAAAACCTAAAACTGTAAGTATTGCAATGCCTGAAAAGAATGGGTTTACCTTTTTAATCATATATTATTTCTAAAAAGTTTTAATTTATTGAATACTTAAGATAATCCTTTTTTGCAGCGTAATATTTATACTCATATTTAAAATAAGGGTTAATGAGATACTCAGCGCAATACGACCCAAAAGTAGTTAAATCACACCCTTTCCCTTTTGCTAAAAAATGATTTTTTTTATACTTAATAAATCTACTCCCTAATGCTCAGGCACATGTGTAAAGTCAGTAAAAAGTAACTTGATAAGGTAAGGATAACTAGAACGTTGGAATACTTAAATCTAACATACATATCAGTGCAATATGTAAATACATATTTATTAATGCAACATGGTTGCGTTAATAAATATGTATTTACTATCTTTGCATTGAACATCTTCATATTTTGGTAAAAGGGGTTTCGAAGCATAAATAGTTTCAGAGCCCTTTTTTTTACTTATTCTCCACAGACTTGATATCCAGTAGCAGCCCTCCTCGTTTGATTCTTTTTTAAGCATTCTATCGTACTTCTTAGGGTTTTTATATCTAATTAATTAACCTATTGTGTACCTATACATCTAATTGTTGTAGGCCATTTGCGATAAAATTTACTAGTAGCTATTCAACATAGTATCATAACTATCTTGAACAAATTGAATAGCAAATGACTTCTCTGAATTCAAGCCCTCAATATGATCTATTTCATTAAATTCCCGCATATTGGAATTTCCCCAAACACTGAATTCAATAATTATTGGAGTTAAACGGATCCCTTTTTTAGTTAACAGATAAATATTTTCTTTTTTGTTTTCTGGTACTTTTATTTTGAAAATCAGTTGATACGATTCCAATAATTTTAGTCGTGCAGATAAAATACTTGGTGCTATCCTTTCATCAGAATCAGATATTTCCTTAAAGGTCTTTTTATGATTAATGAGCATATCTCTAATGATTAACAATGACCATTTATCACCCACAACATCGAGTGCAGACGAGATTGGACATCCAGAACGAAATTTTTTTTTCATATTTTACAAATTATTACTATTATTTTAATAGTAATTTATATTTTTGCTTTCAACTCAATAGCAATATTACAAAATAAAATAAGAATTATGATAGCAGGGCATATGACAACGGCATTAATAGCGAAACAGAAGTTCCCAAAAGGAGCCTTACTTTATTTTTTAATTATATCACAATTACAGGATTTGTTATGGTTTACCTTCCATTATTTAGGATTTGAACCTACTGAACCAATTGATGCATTTGATGCCACTTTAAGTAATATGGTAGTAGATATGCTATACAGCCATGATTTGTTACCGCAATTATTTTGGTTGGCTATTGTTTTCTTACTTGGTAAACTGCTGTTTAAAAGTACCAAAATAGGCTTAGTAAGTGTAGCCTTAGTATCAATTCATTTTATTTTGGATTTCTTTTCAGGACATATGCACCACGTTTTTGGAGCCGATACAATGGAAGCAGGTCTTGGGCTATATGCATCAAAACCTTATTTAGCTATTTTTATAGAAGCCATATTTAGTATGGGTACTTTATGGTATTTCTTCAAAGAAGAAGCAAAAAAAGGAATTATGAGAACTACAAAAAATAGAATTGCAATCTCTTCTGTTTTCGCTTATGGAGTCGTTTTTATGATATTAATTGCCACAAAATCTTTTAGAGAGTTATTTGGTATTCCAGAATTTGACTTAGGATTCAACACTATTATGCCTACACTCATTTTAACTTATGGAGCAATGCTTTATTGTTTAAATGTTTTTGTTCCACAATATACGGAAGGTAGCAAACAATAACGCTATGCTTGAAGATATCTTAGGCTTATCAAAAGAATTGAAGCTCCGCAACAAAGAATTATTTTATTTCGGTTTATTATGCTTGGCGCTGTCTATCGTTTGTATCGTTTTATCTAAACTGACCATCACGCGAATTCAAGGTGTAAACGCATGGTTTAAGCCTTTCAAATTTGCAATATCCATAGGATTATTTTCCTGGACAATGGCTTGGTATTGTCATTATTTATTAAATTTCAATACAAGCATATTTAATTGGACGGTCATTATCTTATTTGGGTTTGAACTTACATATGTAATTTTTCAGGCATCTAAAGGACAGTTATCCCATTTCAATATAAGCACAGTAACATATTCCATGCTATATTCATTAATGGGTTTAGCTGCTACAATCATTACCCTATATACAGCCTATATTGGTTTACTATTTTTCGCGCAGTCTTTCCCCAATTTGCCGATATACTATCTTTGGGCAATTCGCTTAGGAATATTAATTTTTGTTGTTTTTTCATTTGAAGGTGCTTTAATGGGTTCGCGAATGAACCACAGCGTAGGGGCAATAAATGACAATTCTAATTGGTTTATTGTAGGTTGGAGTAAAACAGTTGGCGACTTACGTGTTTCACATTTTATAGGAATGCACGCTTTGCAATTACTGCCATTGCTCTCTTTTTATATCTTTAAAAATACAAAATCAACTATCATTATTTCATTACTTTACGCAGTTCTTGCTGCGACAGCATTAGTCCAAGCATTAAATGGAAAACCCATTTTTTCACAAAATGAACAAAAAAATAGGAACAAAATGGTGTACAACAAGGTCTAAAACCAATAACGGTTTAGGTGTAAGCTCAAACCGGAGCAGCATCAATTTAGCTGTTTTTTAAAATCCTAAAAAATGATTGAATTGAGCTCAATGAATTCAGCAGAAGTCAAAACGAAAAAATTATTAAACTCATGAGCAATGTGAATTTTGGTTCCAATGAAATCAGAGAATAGTCATTACTACTTCTAACTATTCTTATCCTTAAAGTATTCATGGCTCTTTTTCAAAGATATCTTCGACCGATGGTAAAGGTAATTTCGCTACTATTAGGAATATGCATATTGGTTTAAAGTGACCGAAGCATTTTATTCATAACTCATGAATTTAAAAGAGTATTAAATTGTTATCAGCGTTACGTGATTATTAGATAATAATCACGTAACCAATAAAAGAAAAAAATTATTTCCCATTAAAATAAAATCGTTTTAGGTTGTATTCTGTCGTTGATATAGAAACCACTGGAAATGGCTATAAAGGTCAGAAAATTACTGAAATATCTGTTTTTCTGTTTGATGGCCAAAACGTAATTGATGAATTCACGTCATTGGTAAATCCTGAGCAAAGAATCCCTCATTTTATAACCAATCTTACCGGTATTACGGAAGCAATGGTCAGCAATGCTCCAAAATTCTATGAGATTGCCAAGAAGGTAGTGGAAATCACTAAAGATACTGTCTTTGTGGCTCACAATGTAACCTTCGATTACAATATTATTAGAGATGAATTTAAAAGTTTAGGCTTCGATTTTAAACGAAAAAAACTGTGTACCGTTAGGCTTTCTCGCAAAATAATTCCAGGATTATCCTCCTATAGTTTAGGTAATATTTGTTCTGCTGAAGGCATAGAAATCGCTGCAAGGCACAGAGCAAAAGGCGATGCAGAAGCTACCGTAGAGCTATTTCGTAGATTACTTGAAAGGGATCATAATTTTACGATTAATAGTTTTCTCAACCCCAGGTCTAGAGCCGCTGTCTTACCTCCTCTATTAGATAAATTAGTTGTAGATAATTTGCCTGAAAGACACGGTGTTTATTATTTTAAAAACGAACAAAAAGAGGTTATCTATGTCGGTAAAGCTAATAATATAAAACAACGAGTGATCAGTCATTTTTATGATAAAAAGAAAAAAGAACGAAACATGTGTCTGGAAACTGCAGACATTACTTACGTAGAAACTGGAAGTGAGATTGTAGCTCTTTTATATGAATCATCAGAAATAAAACATTTTTATCCAAAATTTAACAGAGCACAGCGAAGAGCGGGTGAGGCGGTTGGATTGTTTTCGTATGAAGATCAAAAAGGAATACTCCATTTAGCCTATGACAGATTAAAATTAGCTCCAAATCCCATCATGAAATTCTATTCTATGGCAGAATGTAGGAGTATGCTAGAAAAAATATGTGAAGACTTTGAATTATGCTCCAAGTACTGCCATCTTGAGTCCAACGTAAATGCTTGCTTTCATTATCAGATTAAACAATGCGGAGGGATTTGTTCCGGAAAAGAAACTCCTCAAAAATATAACAAAAAAGTTTATAAAGCTATTAAATCATTAGGACTGCAAACTGAAAATTTAGTCCTTAAAGAAAAAGGTAGAAATGACAAAGAATTGGGATTTGTCTTGATTTTGAATGGTATATATCAAGGCTTTGGTTACCACAATAAAGACATTATAATCCAAGATCCAGGAGAATATGAACGATATCTTCAGCCTAAAAAAGACAATAGAGATGTTCAAAGAATCTTAACCTCTTATATTGCAAAGAAAGTAGGTCCTCCAACATCGTAACGCTATTACTTGTGGCCTATTTGAATACTCTTCTAGTTATCTAAAAGATATTCTTTTAGGCACATCGACATCTTATTACCTATTCTAAGATAAACCACACTTATACAAGTTAAATCGCTAAACACTCAACGGATGTCTCCAATAGTAGATGTAGAACTAAAGCATACAGATTCAAAACCCTACTGGACGATAATGATAAACATGATGACATCATAAGGAATGTCCATTATTTTAATTCGATAATAAGTCTGGTCAAGAGCGTATGAAAATATGCATAAAACCCCGAGGATTGTGATTTTATAATTTTTCAACATTATTTAAGAAACTATTTTAACATTCTTTATGAGAATTTAAAGAGGGACAAAGTGCATTCTTACCATTTTTGAGCGTGATTTAATTACTTAGTCTATTTGTTTTTGGGCTTGATAAGCGGATTTATCCCTGTCTATTTTGATTACCCTTTTTTTATGACGCACAAACTTTACAATTAGAATCATCAATGGAGCAGCAGTCCTATTTATTGACATGAGTTTGTTAATATTCATGTACCAATTGTTTTTAATGGTCTCTCGAAATAAATTAAAAGCTTTTTTGATTTTATATTTTTAATGGATATGTCAATGTCTGATTAGTTCCCCTTAAATTATGCTTTAAGCTCAAAATCGCAGCATCACGACAAATAATCTAAAAGCTTCTTTTCAAAAAATAAACTGAATATTTTATTTAATCCATATGTTTTGAGCTGTAGAAAGCTGTTGAACCTATTATTTTACCCTTATCATTAAACCTATGAGAATAATGTATTGGTAATAAAATTTCTTTACCGTCTGACTTTCTTTTCATTCTGAATTTCCACCATGATAAAACAGTTTTCGAATTCCCCTCTTCATAATCAAGGTAGTCAGGGTAACCAATTTCTTCAAAACCTAATATTTCAAATTTATCTAAAAGTCCCTCATTTCGTTTTTTTGCTTCATCTAAATTTATATTAGCTCCCCAAGGATCATTAACATCATAGAAAGATGCATTATCTGCAAAATGTGAATACGCTTTTTCATAGTCCGCATTTTCGAAGGCATACATTACTTTTCTTACCGTATTTATATATTCATGATTAATATAAATCGTCCCATTTGTCCTTTCATAATTAT
>Ga0115572_10002989_pt1 | contig 13404 bp, 9 predicted proteins | sample COGITO_mtgs_1206_FD_88681 | JGI IMG/M metagenome (GOLD analysis project Ga0115572, IMG submission 88681) | Pelagic marine microbial communities from North Sea - COGITO_mtgs_120607 | ecosystem: Environmental > Aquatic > Marine > Epipelagic | place: Germany:Helgoland, sampling site Kabeltonne... | reverse complement strand
TGATGGTGGTGAAAACTATATTTTTTTCACTAGCAGCTTGGGTAATAAAATTTCACTTGAGTGTCATCTTGCAGCGACATGAATCGAATTTGACATATATTATATATAATTAACTAAAAAGACTACTCAACTGTTAAGTTAAAGACTCTTAGATATCGCTAAAGACCTTAACCCCTCAAATACCACTACACTTACAGCATTAGCCAAGTTTAAACTCCTAACATGTGGACTATAAATAGGTATTTTAAATAATTTATCGCCATTGTTTCCCAACAATTTATTTGGCAAACCAACAGACTCTTTTCCAAAAACAAAAAATAAATTATCTTCATAATCTATCTCTGTGTAATTTTTATCTGCACCTGCAGAAAGAAAAACCATCTTCTCGTTTATGTTAATAGATAAAAAATCTTCTAAACTATTATATGTTTTAACCGAAATATGCTTCCAATAATCCAACCCAGCTCGCTTAAGACGTGCATCAGTTAATTCAAACCCAAACGGCTTTACTAAGTGCAATACAGAACCAGAAGCCAAACTAAGTCTACCAATATTTCCAGTATTGTTTGGGATTTCAGGTTCAACGAGTACAATATTAAAAGCCATTAGGTTATTTTTTTATCAAAAATAAGAACAAAGTAATAAAACCTTACTATAAATAATAAGGTTTTTGATTGATAAAAAATTTAATCACAAAACTCCGAAGAAATTAATTTATCAGATGATTTAATAGATTATTTATTGAAAATATATTAACTTTTTTATGACGAAGGGCTTAAAAAATAGCGTATTTGCGACTAATTATTAAGTTGTTTTAAGGCAACACTTGAAATAGTTGTAGGAAAATTACATGAATTATTGACACAGACATATATCATAGTACTATTTTCTACAAAACGATTTTCCAATAATGGCAACTCAATATTATTTTCAATGAATATTTTATTTTTTAAGATAGAGGTTCTAGCACAAATAATTTTATTAGGAATATACTCCTTGTTTATATCCTTTATTTTCTGAATAGCATCTTCACCAAGAATTGCTACCTCGTAAAAGCTAGAGCTTAAATTACTATATACAGTAATCCAGTTTGAATATGATGAAGGATAGCTTTCAATTATCGGAACCATATTGTGTACCATTTGGCGGCTTATTTTTAAATAGTTCTTATCTCCAAATAAATGGCCAAGCTTTAATAAATTATTAGCCATAATAGAATTTGATGCTGGAATAACATTATCCTCAAGTTCTGTTTTTTTAGCGATTAGCTGTGAGTCCACATCAGACGTGAAAAAAAACATATTAGAATTTTTGTCATAGAAATGTTCGAATGTGTAATCCATAAGTCTTTTACAAAGTATCAGCCATTTTTCTTCAAGTGAAGCCTCATACAATGATATATATGCATCAATCAGTGTCGCATAATCTTCTAGATAGGCATTAATCGTTGATTCTTTATTTTTATAACTTCTAAACAAACTACCGTCTTTTTTAATGAGTTTGTCTTCAATGAAGGAAGCGTTTTTAATAGCAATTGTTAACAAATGATTATCGTCAAAAACACGGTATGCATCCACATATCCCTTTAGCATTAGTGCATTCCAGGAGGTTAGTATTTTGTCGTCTAAACGCGGTGGTTTTCGTTTTTCACGTTCAGCTAAAAGCTTCCTTTTCCATTCGCCTATCTTACTTTTTAAATCAGTTAAATCAAGTTTGTGTATGTCTGCAAATTCCTTATCACTGTTTGATCTAATTAAGTTGTAATTTTCATGCTCCCAAAAGCCATAATCATTAATGTTATAATACTTAGAGAATAAATCATAGTCAGATCGAATTATCTTTTGAAGTTCTGTTTTTTTCCAGACATAATAAGCACCTTCCTCAAGAACATTTTCTTCGTTGACACTGTCGGCATCTAATGAAGAATAAAATCCTCCATCTTTGTGCAATAATTCACGTTCAATAAAATCTAATGTATTGTAGACGGTTTCTTTGTAGAGTTCATTTTTGGTAATTAAAAAGGCATCGGAGTATAAACTAACTAGCTGACCATTGTCATAGAGCATTTTCTCAAAATGAGGAATATGCCATTTTTCGTCAACTGAATACCTGGCAAATCCACCACCAACTTGGTCAAAGAGACCTCCATAGGCCATTCTTTTTAGGGTTGTGTTCACATAGTTTTTGAGTTGCCTGTGTTTAGTTTTGTAAGCATGCCTCATTAAAAACTGATAATTTGTAGGCATTGGGAACTTTGGTGTCCTATTAAGTCCACCAAAATCATAATCAAACGATTCTGACCACTTTTCGACACATTTTTGAATATAATTTTCTGAGAAAAAAATTTCTTTCTTATTTAGAACAACTAAATTCGACTGTTGAACTCCTTCTGTGAGCTTCATTGCATATTCGACTGTTTTAGCCGAATCCTTTTCATATAAATCAGAAATTTGAATTAAAGCATTAGTCCAGTTATCCTTACCAAAATATGTCCCCCCCCAAATAGGTCTTCCGTCAGGCAAGGCTATACAATTTAGAGGCCATCCGCCACTTCCAGTTATGAGCTGAACGGCATTCATATACACTTGATCAACATCAGGGCGCTCTTCTCTATCTACTTTAATATTAATAAAATTATCATTCATTATTTTAGCAACCTCTTCGCTCTCAAAACTTTCGTTCTCCATGACATGACACCAATGACAGGCCGAATAACCTATGGAGATTAAAATTAACTTATTTTCTCTTTTAGCCAATGATAAAGTTTCGTCATTCCATGCATACCAATTGACCGGGTTGTGAGCATGTTGTAACAAATAGGGACTTGTTTCAGATATTAAACTATTAGTAAACTTATGTTTCTGCATAAAGGAAGTAGGTTTTTGGTTACAATTAAGAAATAACAGAGAAAGTAATAAGAGAGACTTATATTTCATTTTGGCAGAATTAAACAAATATTAAAAGCTTGTCATGCGTTAATTAATTGAATGATACAATTTAAAGATATTAATTAATTTCTTGAAATAATTTCAAGTCTATTTTATGAAATTTATTTTGTTTTATCTTGAAAACAATCTTTACCATTTAATTTGATTATTTTGGATCTTTAATAATGAAGGAAAAAATCATAAATAAATAATTAATAAACCCTAATTAAATATGAGAAAAAAGGGGTGTACATTTATGTTCTGTGGAATTATTTGAGAGATTTAGTTTAAATATTAAAAATACGTCATCCAACTTTTCATTAACGTTCTTTGTCTAATTAATCACCCACGATAAATAAAAATAATTTAAATTTAAAAAAAAACCTGTTCTATTAAACTTATTTGATAATATACAACTAACTAAAATCTATAAAAATGAAATTAAAGCATTTATTATTAATCGTTTTTTTAATACCCATAGTTAACCAAGAAATAAACGCTCAAAACTGGAGTGAATTTGCAAATACAGGATATTATGCAAAAGCTAACCTAGAGCTTGAGCTACATTCGAAAGCTGAAAATCGAGTGGTATTTATGGGAAATTCTATCACTGAAGGTTGGGTGAATATGCGTCCAGAGTTTTTCAAGAATAGAGATTATATTAACAGAGGAATTGGGGGGCAAACAACGCCTCAAATGCTACTACGTTTTCGACCAGATGTTGTTGATTTAAATCCAAAAGTAGTGCTCATACTAGCAGGTACAAATGATATCGCGGGAAACACAGGATTTACCTCATTAGAAACCATTATTGGAAATATTAAATCCATGGCAGAAATAGCCAATGCAAATGGAATAAAAGTTATAATTTCTTCCATCTTACCTGCAGTAGAATATTTATGGAAACCCGGATTAAATCCCGCACCAAAAATTGTTTCAATTAACAAAGAATTAAAGATGTATGCCGAGAAAAATAACTTTATTTATCTTGATTACTTCTCCGCAATGGTAGATGATAATTATGGATTAAAAGTACCTGACTATACAGCAGCAGATGATCTGGTACACCCCAATAAAACAGGCTATTTAGTAATGGAAAAACTAGCTGAAAAAGCGATTGACAACGCACTAAGTCAATAAAAATAAATCGAATACAATTAAGTATTTATCTATTATTAATTGGTCTCTTATTTAACGCTAGAGTTACCAGTCAATTGTCTTCTCTATAAACTCAATTAAACTATGAGCCATATTTTTTTGCTGCTGAACAGAGGGATGTGCTGTGCTTTCTTCATAAGGCAAAAAATGCGTATAAATATGTGGATCCTCCAAGTTATCTACTGCAACTTGGACATAGCCAGGCCATAAGGAACCCGGTTTAGTAGCATCCATACTTCCTAAAGAGCAAATGATATTAGCCTCTGGATAATGAGCTCTTAAACCCGCAATAAACTCTTGATAAGCATTTATAAGATAGGCTTCGTCAGGTACTTTATCTCCGAATCTTTTTATAAACTCTGGATGCTCAGGAAGTTTTACGAGCCCGGTGTCATTTTGAAACAGATTGACCACAACAACCTGAGGTTGGTACAAAGAAAAATCCCACTTACTAGTACTGTCTGTAGGAACTAATCGGTCATAAACCTCAGGCATAATCAATGGATCCCAGCTTACAGTGATGCCAATACCACTTTTACAGACACAATGATAGTCTGCATCAAAGTGTCTGGATGTAATCGCTGCATAGGAAGCATAATTATTGGAGTATATGCTGTCATAACGATCCTTTCCAGATGTATCTTCTACTGCAAATCCAGCAGTTATTGAATCTCCATAAAATTCAATTTTTCTTTTCTTAGGGGCAGACTTTGCTAATAATTTAGCATTTGTATCAACCTTAAAACCATAAAAGTCTGTTGGACCCCTATCCCACTCTGTGCGTCTAAAGAGCTCAATTGTGTGAGGGCCTTTTGACAAGTTGGAGGCGAGGACTTGGTATTGTTTGATGGTTTGTGGTCTTAAAATAAAGATACTATCATTATCTAAAATTACATTATAATAATTATCTCCCGATTCATCTTGAAGCAAGACGGCGATAGATGCCCCTTCGAAATTAATTCTAATTGAAGACCCAGGCCAGTTCAATCCAACAGATTCCTCACTAGACCGATTTATTCTACCAGAATATTCAATCGCAGGGTCAGAAGGATCGACAATCAGTTCTTTTTTATCAGAACAACTAATTAACAAAACTGATAATGAAAATGATAGTATAAGATATGATTTCATAAAAAAAAACTATATGGTTAGTTATTTTAATGGGTTGCCTCCCCTGCTCCACTAGGAATTCTAATCCGTTCTACTATGTCTTGCACATCTTGTGGGGGTGCTGGTGTAAACTTCATAATTGTAATAGACACTATAAAATTTAATAACATAGCTACACTTCCAAAGCCTTCAGGTGAAATACCAAACCACCACTCACTTTTACTAGGAAGAACGTCGTCAAACCATCCGAGTTTATATTTCAACATATAATACAACATGGTAACAATACCCACAATCATACCGGCTATAGCGCCCTCTTTATTCATTCGTTTGTAGAAGATCCCTAATATGATCGCTGGAAAGAAGGAAGCTGCTGCCAAACCAAAAGCCAAGGCTACTGTTGCGGCAACAAAGCCCGGAGGATTAATTCCAAAATAACCTGCTACACAAACAGCAACAACCGCTGATAAACGTGCCGCTACTAATTCATTTTTCTCAGAAATTTTTGGGTTGATTATTTTCTTGATTAAGTCATGTGAAACAGAAGCAGAAATCACTAATAATAATCCTGCTGCAGTTGATAATGCAGCTGCTAGAGCTCCTGCCGCTACCAGAGCGATGACCCAATTAGGCAATTCTGCAATTTCTGGATTTGCCAAAACCATAATATCGTTATCAACGACTAATTCATTTTGATTTTTATCCGCTACATACTGAATTAATCCATCGTTGTTTTTATCTACAAATGTAATCAGTCCTGTCGTTTCCCATTTTTTAAACCATTCCGGAACTGTCGCATAGGGCTGATTAGAAAGTGTTTCAATCATATTGGTTCGTGCAAATGCCGCCACTGCAGGTGCTGTAGAATACAAGATAACAATAAGAAATAACGCAATCCCTGCTGATTTACGAGCATCCTTGACGCGCTTAACTGTAAAAAAACGTACTATCACATGAGGCAGTCCTGCTGTACCCACCATCAAAGCCAGTGTAATCGCAAATACATCCACCAAAGACTTGGTACCTTCTGTATATTCAGCAAACCCTAAATCAGTGCTTAAACCGTCTAATTTGTCTAGTAAAAAAGTACCAGATCCGTCTGCTAATTCACTGCCAAAACCTAACTGTGGAATTGGATTGCCTGTCATTTGAATTGATATAAAAATGGCGGGAACCATGAACGCAAAAATCAAGACACAATATTGAGCAACTTGTGTATAGGTAATACCTTTCATCCCTCCTAAAACCGCATAAAATAATACAATCAACATCCCAATAACGACACCTGTATTAATATCAACTTCTAAAAACCGAGAGAATACCAATCCAACTCCTCGCATCTGACCCGCTACGTACGTAAAGGAGACTAAAAGAGCACATATAACGCCAACAAGACGAGCCGTATTAGAATAATAACGATCTCCAATAAAATCAGGAACGGTGAATTTCCCAAACTTCCTTAAATAAGGAGCTAATAACAAAGCGAGTAAAACATATCCTCCGGTCCAGCCCATTAAATAAACAGCTCCGTCATAGCCTGCAAAGGAAATAATTCCTGCCATAGAAATAAAAGAGGCCGCACTCATCCAATCAGCGGCTGTTGCCATTCCATTGGCTAGAGGCGATACGCCTCCACCAGCAACATAAAATTCTTTTGTAGAGCCTGCCCGTGCCCAAATTGCAATTCCTATATACAGAGTAAAAGTGATACCTACTAAAATATAAGTCCACGTTTGAACGGGCAGCGATTCAGCCAGTAAAATACTATTTATCATAACCATATTTTTTATCCAGTTTATTCATTAGTCTCACATATATAAATATCAAAACAACAAATACATACATAGACCCTTGTTGTGCAAACCAAAACCCAAGTTTAAAGCCACCAAGCTTAAAGTCGTTAAGTACGTCTTTTAACATAATTCCAGCTACAAATGAGACGAGGAACCACACTGCTAATAGTATATATAAGTATCTAATATTTTCCTTCCAATAGGCTTTTGATTTGCTTTCTGTCATTTTGTTTTATTTTGGTTAATTAATTTTAAGATACTGAAATTTAATATGTTTAATCAATTTGTTTAAAGGGTTTAAAATGGCAAGTTCTACGTCTGCATGAGAGTTACTTAAGATCATTATACTGTTTTTCAAAGCATCGTATTCGTTCTGTGTTATTTTTTTATTCACTAATGACGTTAGTAATATTTTAGATACTTCAGATAGGTTTTCCGATAATACTTCCAATGGTTTTAGCTTTGGATTACTTGGGATAGTGACAAACTTGGTATGGTTATCAGACCATTTCCTCAAATAAGATTGGATCGCCTTAGAATCTATCTGTTTACCTGAATCATTAGTCGAATTGATAAAAAGAGCAACCTCTATTTTAAATGCAGCGGCTGCCTCAGCATCAGCTGTACAAGCATCTGCAAAAAGGGTGAACGGTGAAAATGTTTTGTATTCTGTACCGCCTGCATTTCTTGAATATATTTTTAGAGGCTCGCAAATACTTACCAGAACTTGCAGCGCTTCTATAGAGTAGTTATTACTAAGGTTACGTAGAATAACAGCACTGCTGCTTAGATGTGTTATCCCTAATTCTTCCAGCTGACGACTCACCACTTTTAAACGACGCTTCATGTTGTCAATAGCATTGACGTCTTTTGAAGACCAAAGGCGCTCTGCAATCGCTGCAGTGCGAGGCCAAATTCGAGAATCAATGGTAAGAGGCGTTACTAACTCACTCCACATGGTGGCTTCACCTCCAAGAACACGTGCACGCTCGGCTTCAGTTAATGTTACATCTCCAATCGGATCGGCGCTGTAATGATGCTCTACAGAAAGCATCCTATCTATATAATACCCATTTGAAAGGACGGCTTGAAACCCCTGTTTAGCAGCTGTGATGGCAGCACCTCCCTTTTCCATTCCCTCATTTTCACCTCTCCAAGCGTGTATCAATGCTGTGGTTGGCATCGTAGGCGTCATAATCTCGTCCCAGCCCATTAATTTTTTCCCCAAGCTGTTCAGGGTTTTTTCCAATCTAATATTCAAGTACGTCTGTAGCTCATGATTTGTGTTTAGATTATTTATGTTTTTAAACGCTTGAATAGACTCATTTCCATTCCAATGTTTTCCTTCGTTTTCGTCCCCACCAATATGGAAATATTGATCAGGGAAAAGAGACGCTATTTCAGTAAACAACTCGTCTAAAAAAACATAGGTTGATTCAAGAGTTGGATTAAGGGTTGGATTAAAGATCCCAGAAAAACGTTCAATAGTATAAACATAACCTTTCTTACTCCCAAGTTCAGGATAAGCTGTTAAGATTGCAGTAGCATGTCCAGGAACATCAATTTCTGGAACGACTCTAATGCCTAAATTTGAGGCATAACTAACAATATCTTTTATTTGGTTTTGAGTATAGTATAAACCATCCGATGCTTCGAGATGTAGTTTAGGAAATACCTTGGACTCGATACGAAACCCTTGATCATCAGATAAATGCCAGTGAAACACATTCATTTTAAGTGATGCCATCGCATCTAAATTTCGTTTTATAACCGCTACAGGTTGGAAATGCCTAGCGGCATCAATCATCAGACCACGCCAAACAAACCGAGGTGCATCGTAAATAGAAACCCCTGGAAAATAATAGTCTGAAACGCCCTGTGTTGTTAATTGCAGTAATGTCTCTAACCCTCTTAGAGCTCCTACATCTGTTGTAGCTCTAATTATCGCGTTGGTTGCATTCACTTCTAAGGAGTAGGATTCATCGCTATCAATACTAAGGCTTGAAACTGTATCAAAATGAATTTGAATGGTTGAAGAACTGTCTTTAACTGGAAATCCTTCATTGATAAAAACCCCTGTACGACCAGAAAGACGTCTTAGAAAAATAGTCCCAGCTTTTTGAAGCCTTTCACTAGAACTTACATTTATTGAGATTGTAAGTTGCTCATCAATAGGTAATTTTAGATTTTTAGCTTCAATTTTTTTGGGCCAAGGCATTAAATTATAGCGCTCGGAAAGTTTATTTTGAGAAAAGCCAGTAACAAAAATCAAGCAAAAAAATAAGATTAATCTTGTATTCATATGTTAAAAATGGTAGCGTTTAAAAGCCTCTATAGCTGCATAATCAGCAAGTCCTAAGTCATTATATCTTTTGGCTGTTAACCTGTTCCTATCTTCAACGCGCACCCAAAACTCTCTGTTGTCATCGCCTTGAAACATTACACCATCTTTTTGAGATTGATGATAGAAAATAGCATGTCGCTTTTTAAGCACTTGGTCAGGGCTCATAGGGACTGCCATTTCGATTTGGTATGGCTCCCACTCATGCCAAGCCCCGCGGTACAACCAAACCCAACAATCTTCCATGTAAGAACGGTTTTTTAAGGCCTCTAAAGAATCAAATAACACGTTCAAGCACACTTTGTGTGTACCATGCGGATCGGCCAAATCTCCAGCAGCATAAATCTGATGGGGTTTAATATCTTCGATTAATTTACACATTATATCTAAATCAGCCGTTGTTATGTTATTTTTCTTTACTGTTCCAGTTTCATAAAACGGAAGGTTTAAGAAGTGAACACTTGAATCTTCCAAGCCTAAATAACGAGTGGCAGCTAACGACTCACTTCGTCTAATCAACGCTTTTAACCTGAGTATTTCATGTGAATCTATATCTTGATCTGTTTTATGTTTCAAGAAATTAATTAGTGCTTTAGGTTCCTCAGAATTTAAATTTAAAGCTAAGGAAATTTCGGCAAACTTTAACGCATCTTCGTCAGAGACTGCAATATTTCCAGAAGTTTGATAAGCAACATGCACTTCATGTCCTTGCTCTACCAGGCGATCAAAAGTACCCCCCATTGAAATCACATCATCGTCAGGATGCGGACTAAATATGATAATACGTTTCTTTGGAATATCAGCACGCTCAGGACGATTGGAATCGTCAGCATTAGGCTTTCCTGCAGGCCAGCCAGTAATGGTATGCTGCATTTTATTAAATATTTTAATATTTAAATCATATGCATTTCCAACTGCAGATAATAAACCAGACATTCCGTTATTATTGTAATCTTTATCAGTTAATTTTAAAATAGATTTATTAGTCAATTCACTAAGCCATAAAACAGCTTTCAACTTTAATGTTTCATTCCACTCACAAGAAGTCACCAACCAAGGCGTCTTGATACGCGTCAGTTCTTCTGAAGCCGCTTCATCTAAAATAAAAGTTGTGTTACAGTGGTTTTGTAAATAGGTGGCTGGAACTTCAGACGATATACTTCCTTCAATTGTCTGCTTTAATATGTCTGCTTTGTTAGCTCCCCAAGCTATTAACACAATTCTTTTAGCGCTACTCACAGTACCAATACCCATTGTAATTGCTTTTCTTGGAACATTGCCAATACCTAAAAAAGCAGGGGCAGCATCTATACGTGTAATATGATTTAGCTTAATATTTCGGGTACCAGAATTAAGGTGTGATCCTGGTTCATTGAATCCAATATGTCCTGTCCTACCAATACCAAGAAGCTGAAAGTCTATGCCGCCTACAGATTTAATTTTCATTTCATAATCTACACATGACTGAAACAAATCTTCATTACTAACCGTTCCATCCGGAATATTGATGTTATGAGGTAATATATCTACATGATTAAAAAGGTGCTCACGCATAAAATAATCATAACTCTGAACATTACTCTTCTGCATTGGGTAATACTCATCCAGGTTAAAAGAAATGACATTTGCAAAACTAAGACCTTCTTCTCTATGCATTCGCACAAGTTCTTCATATACTTTAATTGGAGAAGATCCTGTGGCTAATCCTAAAACACAATGGGTGTTTTGGCTACTCTTATCATTAATTAAATTGGCTATTTCCTTGGCAACAACTATCGAAGCTGTAAAAGAAGAATCGAAAATAATATTGTGGATTTTTTCAAAACGAGTCTCTTCGAATTGTCCGGCAGGTTTATAACTTAATTGCATATTGATGGATATTTTAATTTACTTATCTGATCCCCTTAACGATTAATTGTCTAAATCAAAAAAAACGAGTTTTAATTTTACGGCTTAAGTCTATAATTTAACAAAAAAAGAAGAACTAGATTACCCAGTTCTTCCTTTGAAAATTTAACTAATCTTAAACTAAAACAATTAATGTTATATAAATTAAATAAAAATAAGAGCTAATTAAAAATTTGTTCGACTAATAACCATTCTTAACACACTAATGGTTTAATTGGTTATAATTGGAGTTTATGTTCACAAAAAGAATCGCCTTTATAGAAATAAGCAATAGTACCTAAAGACCAATAAACTATGAATTTGTTTATTAATTATAAATTAGAAATATTTGAAATAAGAACCTTTATTGTTGTCTCCAAACTGAATTAGTGCTCTTAAAAAGTATGATAATTAATATATCTATAGTTGTGGTAACATTACATTGTCAATGACATGAATAACCCCATTGTATGCTTGGATATCAACAGCTATTATATTTGCAGTCCTACCATTCAAATCAACTAGTAGTGGCCCAGTACCAACAGAAATAGTTAAATCATCTCCGATTGTTGTAATTAACATACCATCGGATAAATCTTCAAATCTAACATTTGCCTCAGCAACTACATGGGTGCCTAGAGTTGACTCAAGAGTAGCTGTATCAATATCATTTAATGAATCAATACTAAGTTCAGAAAATAATGAACTAAATGCTTCATTCGTTGGCGCAAACACTGTAAAGGGAGCAGGTTCAGTTGTTGTTGATAATATTGAAACAAAATCCTCACTTAAATCATCCCTTGTAAGAGCTGTAACTAAAGTTTCAAAACCAGGATTTGTAGTAGCGAATGTTACTACTGTTGGGAGTTCTATTAAAAGATCAACTACATGCACAACTCCATTTGAAGCAGCTATATCTGGATTAAGGACAGTTGTGACTCCATTAAAAACAACACCGTTATTAGTTGAGAAATACATACTAAGAAAATCCCCATCTGTATTTGTGGCATTTGTTGAAGTGTATCCACTACCAGTCGCAGCAAGATCAGAAGATCGTACTGTACCACTAATGACATGGTTTAGTAGAATGTTTTTGAGTATATCTGTAGGAACTTCATCTATTGAAGTGTATCCATTATTACCTAACCAAACTTCGAATGCCCAATTATTTGGTGCAAGAACAGTATAGTTACCACCGTTTAAAAGACTTAGTAAGTTTCCATCGGCAGCACTTAGTGCAGCAGCCAGATTGCTCAGATCAGAATTACTTGCAGCAAATTCTGTAATAGTTGATAAGGGCGGTGGGGAATAGCTTTCATTATCATCGACATCACATGATATAAAAGAAAAGCTCATAAATAATACCAATGATAATTTGTAAAGTTTTAAAGAAATATTCATTTTTTTTAGTTTTGAGGATTAATTAAGTTAAAAAATAAAAAGAGTAATTTGACCACTCCTCTTTGATTAAATATAAGCAAATAGAAGAAAAATTATTCTAATTTAATATACTATAATGATTAATGTCTAATTAATTACTTCGACCAATAACATATTTAAACTCACTAACGTATATTTTTAGATTATAATTAGTAGTTCAGTAAAGTTTGTACCTTTATACAATCCGCATTATCCAACTCAGTAATTTTTCATGTCTTTTATTTAATTTACTCATATACCAAAAAAAATGTTTAATTTTAAAAAAAAGGCAAAAAAAATTTGTCAGTATTTCAAAAAGTAATTTGAGTTTTTAAGTATGAAAGTTAAATGTTTTCTTTGGTTGCTATTTTTTGTCTCTACAACTAAAATTAATAGCCAAGAGCTTTACAAGCAAGTCAGTTCAGAAAATAGTTCAGATACATTTTCAATGGTTGATACACTAAAAACCCTGTATTTAGAAGGAAACCCAGTAAACTATTACCATTGGAATGAAAAACTTGCTGCTTTATACCTAGCACAAATTTCAAAAGTTGAGCCAGAAAAAAAAATAATAACATGGTTTAAATATTGTCAGCAACTTTTAAAAGCTGGCGAAATTCAGACATGCATTAATGAAATTGAAAATTTAATTATAAGACAACAATTAACTTATCAAGATCTAATTACAAAAGATTTGTTACCCATTATCGACTTACTTGCCATTAGCTATTTGAGACTAGGAGAGGTCAATAATTGTCAAAATAATCAT
>Ga0115572_10002983_pt1 | contig 13415 bp, 10 predicted proteins | sample COGITO_mtgs_1206_FD_88681 | JGI IMG/M metagenome (GOLD analysis project Ga0115572, IMG submission 88681) | Pelagic marine microbial communities from North Sea - COGITO_mtgs_120607 | ecosystem: Environmental > Aquatic > Marine > Epipelagic | place: Germany:Helgoland, sampling site Kabeltonne... | reverse complement strand
GAGACTGATGCACTTGTTCAAAAGCATTTAACTTTTCTTAAAAGCACATTGGATGATGCTGGGCTTGTTTTGGATACAGATTATACATGGACAGAAAAAGCTGATGAATTGACCATAACCATCACCGAAGGTACTCATTATGTAGGATTACCTTCACGAATGAATGGTAAACTTCAGAAATACTTTAATACTGACCTGTTTTCTGACCCTGCTGAAAACCTAACACAAAAGGTAAATCAAGGTAAACCTGTATTACCTTCAGTTATTATGTCAGCTGGTGATACTCATTTTATGATAGCAGAAGCAATACTCAGAGGACTCGCCTCAGGTGATGCTGCTTCATACTATCAATCAGGCCTAAGGAAGGCCATGGCACATTGGGAAACTATCAGCGGTGTTTCTTTAGACGAAAGTAATATGGCAGCATTGACAGGAACTACGGAAGAACAGTTAGAAAAAATCGCTACTCAGCGGTGGATAGCTAACTACACTAATAGTCTAGAAGCCTGGGCAATTGTTCGCGATACAGGATATCCAAGTTCAGCCGTTAGTACGTCATCTGATGATGATATTATCAGCCTAGCAGGTCCTCTCAACGGTGCTTATCCCAATAGGTTGCGTTATGGTTCAGGAGTTTATAACTCAAATCAAGCTAATGTTGAAGCAGCAGTGGCTAAACAAGGTCCGGACGTAATGGCTACTAGACTATGGTTTGCGAGTGAATAGAAATAAATATTTTTTTTAAATATTTAAAAAAGCCTGTAAGTGATTACAGGCTTTTTTATTTCCACTAATCCATCGGAGTAATCGTTTACTATAAAGTTTTTTTTAAATTAGGGTGAAATTAATTTTAAATGAGTAGTGCACTTTTTAAAAGAATCATTTGTTTTTCCTTGATCCTAATGATGGCCTTTGGGAGTACCAATAGTATTCCAGAGCAAGTGGTACAAGAAATTTCAAAGTACCCGATAAAATTGACTATGACTACCACGTCAAACCCATACTGTCTGATAAATGCTTTTCCTGCCACGGCCCTGATGCCGCCAAGAGAAAAGCCAACTTAAGATTGGATTTCGACAAAAAACAATTACCGAGAAACGATGCAGAAGTCCTAACCATCGATGATGTAAAATCCGAAATTCCCAATCGTTTGTTTTCTCAAGATCCCGAAATTCAAATGCCCCAACCAGAGTCTCATTTAAGTCTGTCGGATACCGAAAAAGCAAAAATTTTAAGGTGGACTGATCAAGGAGCCCAATACAAACCCCATTGGTCCTTTATTCCAATTGAAAAAAACAATGCACCCATTCCCCCAGAAGTTACTTGGGGAGAAAATGAAATCGACTATTTTGTAAAATAAAAATTAGACGAACTCCAATTGGTAGGTTTGAATATTGAGGGCATGTAAGCTAGAGGTCTTGGCTCCACTATCAACACGCGCCTTAATAAGGGGAATATTAAGTTCATTTAAGGAAATCCATTCTTCTGATCCAATTGTAACTTTTGAGTCCATCTAGAAATTTTTGCTAATGAATGAAATAAATGAATCGGTTGTATTAATTGAATGTAATTTTATTGTTTAGAAGTTTTTACTTAAGCTTAGTAACTCAGGATTAAAAAAAAATAGCTACTGCTGCTACTGCTGCTGCTGCTGCTACTGTTGCTGCTGTTGAATGATTTGTAGATTTTTTTGATAAGTATTGTCACTCAATGCAGTATCATTCGATAATTCAGAAGTTTTGATATCATCAAATTTTAAATTCAAGTAATCCTTTTTTTTGGAGGTATCCAAAAGAACTTTTACTTGCATGTGTTGTTTTTCATTTCCCTTAAAAACCCCTTTTACTGGTGAACAATTGTTATAGTTTCTCCCCACTGCCAGTCTTATATGATACTCACCAGCCAAGCAATTATTGGTGGGGTCCAAACCGAGCCAACCATAATTGGGGATAAAAACTTCGGCCCAGGCATGTGTTGCCCCTGCACCTACCATGCCATCTTTAGCATATACATAGCCGCTCACATATCTCGAAGGAATTTGGGAGGCCCGAAACAATTCAATCAATACATTGGTAAAATCTTGGCAAACCCCCGATTTTAAGTTCCATATTTGTTCCGGTGTTGAAAAAACATTTGTAATACCTTTTTGATAGGAGAAATTATTATGAATATAGTCGCACAGTTTTTTTGCATAGCTAAAAACACAGTCTTCATGACTTTTAAGATCCTTTAATAGCTTTTTAAAATAAATTGAGCTAAAATACTGGCCAGCCTGTAAGAAAGGTAAATAATTGATGTCCTCGGTCAATTGATCCAAGAGTTGCCATTGGTCGGAGATTGGCGTTTGTTCGTCTGGAAACCTGAGTTCTTTTACAATGATTTCAGCTTGTGCGTTGATTAACATGGAGTCATGAGGAGGTACGTAATTAAAAAACCCAACCCTGTTGTTAAACTCATCCAAATAGGTGTAGATGTTTGGGTTTCCCGTCACGGTTAATTTGAAATTCACCAATTGTTGTTGTAAATCGTTGAAGGGATACAAATAAATTCTATTGGTACTTTCTATTACAGAATTGGAATATTTATAGAGGGTGGAATGGGAAAGAAAATATCTTTTCATATCAATACTTTTGATTAAAATATGTTTCGTCAATACTGATCGAAATTTTGTTTAAGTCCACATTTATTTCTTTTAGAAAATTTTCTAAACCTTTAATTTTTATGGATTCAATGGTGGTATATTTTAGGGTGCTGCTCAGTTTTCCAAGTAGAAAAATTAATTTCTTATCATTTATCTGATTAAAATTATTGAGCCTCTGGGTATGAATGTTTAGCTTGTTGACACTGTATATAATCGACCTTGGGAATTTTTCATTGATGGCGATCATTTCAATGATGTTTTCGATGCTAAAAATTGATTTAAATGTTTTTAAGTACAATTGATAACCTCCAATGGAAATCAATAGATTTTTAAAAAAATAGCTTTCGTATAGGTTTTCATTATTTTGATCTAAATTGATTATTCTAACATCCAAAAAATCTATGCTTTGAACAACACGCTCTAAGTATTTACCCAAGTTCATAAAGCAATACGCATTTCCCCTTTCTTGAGATATGTCTGCAACGCTGTAATAAATATGATTGTATTGCAACAATTCATTTACAATGCTGATGGGATCCTCTTTTTTGTATTTGGCTGAGATATTGTCCTGTGAAAGATGCAGGTAATATTTATTTACCGACAGCCAAAGTTCTCGAGATATGTGTTCTTGTACACTTCTCGCATTTTCTCTTGCCTTGGTGATCATGTTCAAGACACTGTTTGAATTTGTATCATCGAAAATAATATAGAGGATGGTTGAGATGGTGTCTTGATGATTTCTAAACTCTATTTCTGGGGTTTTACCCAAATAGGTCGTCAAAATCCTGCTCCAATCTGAATAGTCACCGGAATCTAAGGTAGCATTATAGGTCGTTTTTATTAAATTTAAAAGACCATAGCTTCGCTCCATATAGCGATCCATCCAAAATAAATTATTTGCAACCCTACTAAGCATCTTCTGATTTATTGATGATCCAAGTGTCCTTGCTGCCGCCTCCTTGAGAGCTGTTGACAACAAGAGATCCCTTCCGCATGGCGACCCTTGTAAGCCCACCAGGACAAACTTCTATTTTATTGGCACCACTAATGGCAAATGGTCTTAAGTCCACACAACGTGGAACCAATTCATTGTCGAGTATACAGGGTGCTGTAGAGAGATTTAAAATGGGCTGAGCAATATAGTTTTTCGGATTTTTATTTAGCTGATGTAAATAATCATCGATTTCTTTTTCCGAGACATTATTTCCCATAAGCATACCGTATCCACCACTTCCGTCTGTTTTCTTGATTACCATCTTCTCAATATTATTCACAACATATTCTTTTTGATCAGGATGATCCATTTGATAGGTTTGTATGTTTTTGAGGATGGGTTCTTGATTTAAGTAATATTGTATCATTTTGGGGACGTAGGCATATATAGCTTTATCATCAGCAATTCCCGTTCCTGGGGCATTGACAATACAAACCTTACCTTGTCTAAATGATTCCATGATGCCTGCCAGTCCAAGTACACTTTGGCTATTAAAGCTTAAAGGGTCTAAAAAATCGTCGTCTATACGCCTGTAAATGATGTCAATTTTTCTGAGACCACTTGCGGTTTTCATAAAAACTTCGTGATTGTCGAGTACCAGATCACTCCCCTCAACCAGTTCAACTCCCATGAGCCTGGCCAGTGTTGTGTGTTCATAGTAAGCAGAATTGTATAGTCCTGGTGTCAAAAGAACAATTTCAGGATCACTTTTGTCGACCAATGTTTTCAACTGCTTGTACAACATTTGAGGGTAATTGTCCACTGCCAGAACCTTGTGTTTGGGCATTAAGTTGGGGTACAGCCTTCTGGTAATTTCTCGATTTTCGAGCATATAACTGACCCCAGAAGGGGTTCGAAGATTATCTTCTAATACATGAAAATCACCTGATTTGTCCCTGATGAGATCGACCCCTGATATGTGTGTATAGACGTTTTTTGGGACGGAAAGATTGATCATCTCCCGAATAAAATATCTGTTGTTAATTACAAGCTGTGGGGGGATGATCTTGTCTTTGATAATAAATTGTTCGTGGTAAATGTCTCTTAAGAACAGGTTGAGTGTCTTGATGCGCTGGACTATGCCTTTCTCTATGAATGTCCATTCTTTGATACCTATAATACGGGGGATGACATCGAAAGGAAAGATCCTCTCAACTCCCTTATTGTCATTGTAAACAGTAAATGTAACACCTTGGTTTCTGAAAAACTGATTGGAAAAATCTTTCATTTGGTTGAGATTTTCAAACTCTATATTGTTCAAAAAACTACTAAACTCTTGATAAAGACTCCTTACCCCCCCCGAAGCGTCAAACATCTCATCCCAAGTGTTGGGGTATTGGTGGTATTGTCCGATTAATTTTTCCAATCTTAAATTTTACAATAAAAATACAACAATCACTTTCTGATAATTTATTATTTACATCGTTATGGAGAATTATTTAAAAATAATCTGCAGAAAGCGCATTTTTTTTATTAATTTCCTAAAATTAGATTATAAAATAGCGATATTTTAAATTTGACAAAGATTGATCTCCAAAAGACATGAATGTTTGAATGACAAACCGTTGCTCTCTGTTTCCAGATCGCTTTTGCGTACCAACCGATCCTCTCGAGACACGGTGGTTTAGAATACGAGACGCTCGTCTAAATTAATCGAGAAATCATATTCTTTTCTTGGTCATAATTGATGTCTAACTAAAAGCTATTATTATGGCAGTCTTTTCTGGAGAAGTAAAAATCAAAGTGAAGCTCAAGAATCTTAAAGTATCTGTTGGAGATTACCAACCTATTTATGATGGTGAAGATGTCTGTAAGTATGTTTCAAAGCACATTGGAAAGAACGTTGACTACGACATTGTATTCAAAGAGATAGGCTAAAAACTTTTATGCCTATCTGATTACCTGACGGTGGGGTGGGTTTTGTAGAATGGTTTTTCTGTGAAGGTTAGGGCTCTTGATATTATATATAACCTCATGCCCACAAGGTTGGGACCAATGCAAATTCATTGTAAATCACTATCATCATTGATCTAACAGTGCTTTTAGAGATGCCTTTAAATGTGAGTGTTTATAGTGGTTGGGGGTTTAAGTTGTCTACTCTATTACTTAAAATGGCAATACTTTTCCGATTGAACAATTTAAAGTTGATTAATTTAGTTTAATAAAAAACCCACAAACATTAAATTGTAATTAACAATTAAATATAGTAATTTTATTAAAAAATAGATAAACTAAAGATAAATTCATATCGCAACTTTTATTTTCTAAAAATATTATTAAAAAAACACCTGTACTATAAAATAATACCCCACAATTGGATGGCTTTTTTGTTTCAATCAGGTGATGATTTATTAATATTAAAAACTGTTCTAATCTAATCCTTATATGCTCTTAAAGGAAAAAATATTTTTTTTAGGTTTATTTTACCTTTTGTCAACCCCAAATATTTATGCTCAAAGTCAGCTAAAAGGAATCGTTCTCGACGATACTCAAATGCCCATCCCCTATGCTGATATTCTTCTCAAAGACCCCTCCGGCAATTGGACCTCTGACAGAGCAACATCTAACGAATCGGGTGAATTTAAACTCATAACGGAAGAATCGGGCACTTATAAGATTTCAATTATTAGTGTTGGGTTTGAGCAATTTGATTCCAACACATTTAACATAATAAGAAATCAAAATGTAACCCTGGGAAAACTTATTCTCAAAGTCGCTTCATTTCAATTGCAGGATGTAGATGTGACTGCCAAGAAGATTCCCTACAAGAGAGAAATTGACAGAACTGTGATTGATTTAGAGGATGATGCTACTACCTCTGGATCTACCTTATTAGATATTTTGGAGAGAACTCCAGGAGTTATTGTAGACCGGCAAAACCAATCCATTGCTATGCTTGGGAAATCGGGAGTACGGGTGATGATCAATGGAAAAATGAATTACATGCCAAGTGAAGCACTTCTAGAATTTTTAAATGGAATGAATGCCGAAAATGCAAAAGCCATTGAGCTAATCACCACACCTCCCGCCAAGTATGATGCCGAAGGCAATGCAGGTTATATTAATATTGAACTCAAAAAAAAGATGGGTGAAGGATACAATGCGAATTTAAACTCTTATGTTGGATATGGTGACCAAAAGACCAATAAAAACTTTGGTGTGAATTATAATTTAATGAAAAAAAAATCCACCCTTTTGGTTAATTATTCCCTTTCACAGAACAATCTCCCATGGAATGGAAAGGTAAATAGACGTTTAGAAAATGGTGATCAACTGATTGAAAACCAAATTTTAGGATTTCGTCAAAATGATAGAGTTATTCAAAATGGAAGGGTTGCTTATGACTATAGGCTGAATAGTAAATTCAATTTAGGCGCTAATGTTTCTGGATACACAAATGTCTATGATGGAGAAGAATACAAAACAGTTGGATTCCTCAATAGGGCTTCTGGTCCAGATATTTACGACCTTTATGAGAGCAACAATTGGAGGAATTTTCAAAGTTCCTTTTTTATAGAATTCAATCCAAACGAGATCAGTAAATTAAGTTTCAATGTTGATTTCTTGAATTTTACCAACAATCAGACCCCCCAATACGATATTGAGTTAAATGAAAATTCAAGCCCTGAAAGTCTATCAATCAATTCTGATAAAAACACCCCATTTAATATTATGGCTTATGGTTTGGAATACGAAACCACTTTAGATAGTGAATTAAATTTTTCAACGGGGTTTAAATGGGTCGCCAACGACTTCAGGAATACAAATGAAATCAAAAGAAATCAAATTATTGATCCAATTTTTTCCAATGATAGTAAGCTAGATGAAAATATTGCAGCAGCTTTCATTCAGGTGAAACACAAAATAAACGATAAAATTGGTTTTCAAGCAGGTTTAAGGTATGAGCACACCAAAACAATTGTCCAAGGAGTTGAAGGCAAAGAGGTTTTTGTGGACAGGAACTATGGAAATTTTTTTCCTACGCTTTTTCTAAGCTACAAAATCAATGATTTCAATAATATCAATTTGGCAGCGAGTCAGCGAATTAATCGTCCTGCACTGAATAATCTATCACCGTTTATATATTTTCTAGATATAAATCAAGTATTTCAAGGTAACGTTGCATTGCAACCCTCATTTACAGACAACTTACAGTTTGATTATCGATTCAAGGCATTCAATTTAAGCATTCAATACTCATCGGTAAAGAAGGTGATTTCCAGATTTCAACCCTATATTGACCCTGAATCATCTCTAATTACTTTGACTCCTAAGAATATTGATATGCAAAAAACGCTATCAGCTATTTTTAGCTATTCTTTTAATCCTGTTTCGGCATGGAATCTGAGGTTATTTACCACATTGATTAACACTTATCTGGTAGATAAAAGAGAATTACAAGAGGACTATTCTGTCCGAAATAAGAGTATTCGTTTGAATCTCAACAACAATATTACCCTGGGCAACGGATACAGTTTCCAACTCTGGGGATATTTTAACTCTAAAGAAGTATCAGGAGTAAATATTTCGCTTCCCAATGGTGCTTTGAATATCGGGATTCAAAAAATTTATAAAAACTTCACTTTTACATTGAATGGAACCAATCTTCTCGATACTCAAAAATGGCGTTTTGAATCTAAAAATGAAGAAATCGGGTACTTCCAAACCTTTAATGTAGATTTTGTGCCTCCCCAAATTAAATTTTCTGTTTCAATGAGGCTTGGAGATCAGAATTTAGAGTTAAAAACCATTGAAAAAAGCGAAGCTTCAGAGAGAATTAACGTCAATTAAAATTATATATCTAAACTTGCAGTCCTGTTTCGATTGTTTAAAACCATAATTGACGCTGCTGGCGCAGTTCCATAGAATACTATTGTTTATTATTAAAGTAAAACTACAACTTATGAAAGTGGAACTTTTCCACAAACAGGTCGAGTTTTAAAGATTTATAATCAATTTTTCTATATGTTGAACTATGAAAAATATTTTACTATTGTTTCTTCTTGCTCCAATATTATCAAATTCGCAGGTTAATAAGTATAAAACTACTGATATTAATGCATACGTTGGTAAAGCTGTAGATGACGCAATAAGAGAAAATAGAGTCAAGAGAGAAAATTTAAGAGCCAACAGAGAAAGAAATGAAAATATATCATATGATTATTATAGAACTGGAATGAAGTATTTAAATAATAACCAGTACGATGAAGCTTTAAAATATTTCAATGAAGCTTGTAGACATCATTGTGATCCCATGGTAGAATATGCTGCCGGAGTTGCTATTTTCAAATCGGGCAGTAAAGAAAAAGGCTGTGGATATATTTACAAAGCTGCAAATAATGGCGTAAAAATTGGCGATAATTGGACTTGTGTGCAAATAGTGTGCAAGTGAAGAAACCAAAAAGGACTACATTTCTGCAATCCCTTTGTTTACTAGTTGGCCTACTAGGGCTCGAACCTAGACTCTTCTGAACCAAAATCAGACGTGTTGCCAGTTACACCATAGGCCATTAGAAATGTTTTGCAAATTTATATTAAAGTTTTTTGTTGCCAAACAAATCGATTTAAAAATCTCCTAAACTAAAATGATGGCTAAAAGCCTTATTTTTTTATATAATTCATACATTCGTGAAACAAAATTATACATGTCGATCAACACTTTTCAATTGTGGAACCGAAGTTTTGGTTGGGGCGTATTCACTGTAGCCCTTCTAACCTACGGCCTTACCGTCGAACCCACCGCTAGTTTTTGGGATGCAGGAGAATATATTGCAACTGCTGCCAAGCTTCAAGTGGGGCACCCACCAGGAGCTCCTCTATTTCAGATGATAGGTGCTTTTTTTGCACTTTTTTCCACTTCGCCCGAAAATACGGCCCTAATGGTCAATTATATGTCCGTTTTTTCCAGTGCTTTTTCAGTACTGTTCCTTTTTTGGACCTTGACCTTGTTAATGAAAAAATTACCCGCATTTCAATCCCCAGAAAATAACGCCGAACGATTGACCTTTTTTGGAAGTGCAATGGTAGGCGCATTGGCCTTTTGTTTTTCGGATAGTTTTTGGTTCAATGCTGTAGAGGCGGAGGTTTATGCGATGGCGACCTTTATTCTTTCCTTGCTTTTTTGGTTGGGACTTCGGTGGGAACAGGATATGAATTCCCCAAGAGGAGACCGTTGGTTGTTATTGATTTCATTTATTATCGGTTTGTCTTTCGGTGTTCACTTTATGGGATTATTGACCATTCCCGCCATTGGGATGATTTATTATTTTAAAAACACCCCCAAAGTAACAGTCAAAAGTTTTCTTTTGGCCAATGTGGTCTCCATCGCCATCCTACTATTTATTTTTAAACTACTACTACCAACTACCCTTGCCTTTTTTGGTAACTCAGAAGTTTTCTTTGTCAATAAAATGGGATTGCCCTTTAACAGTGGGACTTTGATAGCAGCATTGTGTATCGGCCTCTTTTTTTATTACAGTCTGAAATACACTCGAAATCAAAAGTGGATCAATGTCAATACCGCTATCCTGTGTGTACTTTTTGTATTGGTTGGCTTTTCCTCTTGGCTAATGATCCCCATTCGGGCCAATGCCAATACGGTGATCAATGAAAATTCACCAGCAGATGCACGGGCACTTTTGGCTTATTACAATCTTGAGCAATATCCAGAAACCCATCTGTTCTATGGGCCTCTTTTTTCAGATATATATGCCGGACAGGATGAAACCGAACCTTATATAGACGACAAACCCAAATACGAAAGAGACTACAAAACAGGAAAATACATTATTGTCAACCATTGGGAAAGGGCTAAAATCAATTCCAGCAGCAAACACCGCGGCTTTTTGCCCCGTCTTTGGAGTTCCGAACACGCAGGAAATTACATGAATTTTACTGGCCCATTAGAGTTTTCGATAGTACCGGAATATAAGAGCAACGAAATGTTGAAGAGTCGAGTAGATGAATTTAGAGCAGACATTCGCGACGGAGTGGTTACCGGAGACGATTATCATAATTTTTTCAGATCTCTTTCTCCTTATTTGGTAATAGAAAAACCGAGTTTTTGGAGTTCCCTTCAATTCCTGTTTCAATACCAAATCGGCTATATGTATTGGCGTTATTTTATGTGGAATTTTACTGGAAGGCAAAACGACATTGCCGGGACCTACAACGTATTGAATGGGAATTGGATCAGTGGAATCCCCTTCATTGATAATTTGAGGTTGGGCAATCAATCGGAAATTTCGGATGATGCGCGAAACAACAAAGCCAGAAACACTTATTTTTTCCTTCCTTTTTTGTTGGGATTGATGGGGTTAATTTTTGTGTATCAACAAGACCCCAAGCGTTTTTGGGTATTATTACTTTTCTTTTTGTTTACTGGACTGGCACTCAAGATTTATTTGAACGAGCGTCCTTTTGAACCCCGCGAAAGAGATTATGCATTGGTTGGGTCCTTCTATGTTTTTGCATTATGGATTGGGTTGGGAGCTTTTTATCTCTCACAAAAGACCAAGACATGGATTAAATCAAAGGCAATTGCCCCAACGGTAGTTGCAGTATGTTTAATGGCAGTACCGGTATTAATGGCTTTTCAAAACTGGGACGATCACGATCGTTCTGGACGTTATACCGCCCAATCTATGGCCAAATCCTATTTGGAGTCCATTCAAAAAGACGTGGGAGCCATGATTTTTACCATTGGAGACAACGATACTTTTGCCTTGTGGTATGCCCAAGAGATTGAAGGCTATCGCACCGATGTAAAAACCATTAACACTTCCCTTTTGGCAACAGACTGGTACATCGACCAACTCAAAAGAAAAACCTATGAGAGCGACCCCATCCCATCACAGATGACACACCCGCTCTACGCTTATGGCATTCGGGATTACATCAAGCATGAATCACTTTTGGATTCTGTTCGATGGGACATCAAAGATTTTATGAATTGGGTCGCAAGTGATCACCCCAGAACAAAATACAAAAGCCTCTTGGAACAAGCCGGAGAGGATCCCCGACGTTTGCCCAAAGGAACTCAGGAAATGGTGTTTTATCCCACCAATAAAATAAGGGTGGAGGTCAACAAAGAAAACGTATTGAAAAGTGGAGTAGTAAAACCCGAAGACGAAGCGCTCATCATTCCCTATATCGACATTGATTTACCAGAGGGTGGGATGACCAAAAATCAGATCATGATGTTGGATATTTTGGCCAATAACGATTGGAAAAGACCCATCTATTTTACTGGAGGTAGTTATGCCGATTCAGAATACATTTGGATGAAGGAGTACCTTCAATTGGAGGGATTGGTGTATAAATTGGTTCCCATCAAAACACCCCAAAATTCAAATAACCCATACATAATGGGTCGTTTGGATGCCGATTTGATGTATGATATTGTCATGAATTGGAGCTGGGGAAATTCTGAAAGTCCTGATATTTATCACGATGTAGAAACCAGGAAAAACAGTATTTCTTTTAGAAGTAATATGGCGCGCTTGGCCGAAAAGTTGATTGAGGAAGATAAAAAAGACAAAGCCAAAAAAATCCTTGACTTAGCCATGGAAAAGATGCCTTTGGATTATTTCGGATACTATAGCCTTCTGGTGCCCTTTGTAGACACCTATTATCGTCTGGGAGTCATAGAATCTGCACAGAGTCTCGCCAAACAAGTGGCGTTCAAATACAGCGATGAATTGGAGTATTTTGCCTCTCTAACCCCAAGTGAGCAATTCATGATGGGTGAGGAGATCATCACACAGGTTGAGCGATACAGAACCCTAGTGGAAGCCATTTTGATTCATGAAGATCGTGAACTTTTAAAAACAGAATTAGATCATTTTACCAATGCAATTCAACGCTTTAAGAGTCTCTATGGAGATTATGACTATTATACTTCTCTCAACGATTTTGTTGAAGGATACTATCTTTCGGGCCAAAAGGAAAAGGCTGAGGAACTGGCAGTATCCATAGTATCCCAATATGAAGAGCGTTTTGGAATGATTGCTCAGTTTTCCAAAAGCAATAAGAAACTATTCTTTGATCGTGTCAAGGGAGAGATACTCGACTTCCAGGAATTGATATACCGAGTTGAGCTTATGGACGGTACTGATTTTGCAGACAGCTTGCAAAAGCGATTTGATCAATCAATGGAACAATTTGAATTAGACGAGAACAGCTTGGAAAACTAATTCAGGTGGTCTTGCATCAGACTGATTAGGGTATTGGCATCTTGCTCACCACTTTGTCTCCATACCATTTCACCCAGTTTATAGATCATTAAGGTTGGAAGTACCTTTACTCTTAGGGCATCTGAAAGTTTGATATTTTTTTCAGCACCAATTTTGATAACCTTCCCTTTATCGCCCATGGCTGCGGCAACATCTTTTAATATGGGATGAATAGAATTAGAAACTTCTTCCTCTGCGTTGTAGAAAACCAATAGCAGCGGTAATTTGTCATCAATGAGTTCACCAAATTTTGACATTTCTCAAGAATTTCAAGGGTTTCACCTACGCAAATGTAGTTTTTTTTGCGATTAAATCAATAAATTCCTCTTTTTCAGGGTAATTACAGTGATTTCTGGCCATATCCCCACACGTCCAGGATAGGCCAAATATCCAAATCCTCTGTTCACATTAAGTTTTTGTTCCTTATTTTCATAAATGCCTGCCCATTGTTTGTAGCGCCACTGGATGGGGCTCCATTTTATCCAGCCTGGAATTTCTATCCCAAATTGAAAACCATGGGTATGTCCACTTAATGTAAGATGAAAAG
>Ga0115572_10002981_pt1 | contig 13416 bp, 17 predicted proteins | sample COGITO_mtgs_1206_FD_88681 | JGI IMG/M metagenome (GOLD analysis project Ga0115572, IMG submission 88681) | Pelagic marine microbial communities from North Sea - COGITO_mtgs_120607 | ecosystem: Environmental > Aquatic > Marine > Epipelagic | place: Germany:Helgoland, sampling site Kabeltonne... | reverse complement strand
AAGTTAGTTAACATAATATATACCTCTTATATAAATTGCGTAAATGCAACAAGATTCTAGAGTATATTGCATTTACAGTGAGCAAACACAATATACAACATATTAATTAATAATCCAATCTATTAATTAAAGAATATAGTGATTTCCGATAAAGAATCGACCATTACCATCGTAACCACGAATTAATCCAAAGTTAGGGTGAGTATCACCAACTAATAGCTTGTAGAAGTTTCCGTCTGCGTTTCTTACTAAGTAGCCATTTAGCACATAACCATTTCGCATGGATTTAAATTCACCGTTAATGCTCCAACCTTCTAGCAGAATAGGAACAGCTACTCTCTTTTTGGCCTCTTCCTTTTGCCTTACCTCAACTTTATTCGCTAACTCTTCGATTCTAGCCAGTGCCTTTTTCAGTTCAGCATCTTGGCGAGCTTTCTCTTCCTTGTTCTTCATCTGCTCTTCTTTTCTTGCTTGTTCTTGCGCAAGCTTCTCAAGTCTTTCGTCTTCTTTTTGTGCTGCGATTTCAGCAAGCATTGCTTCTTTCTCTTTTAGAATTTTCTCCGACTCCATCAGCTTAAGAAGCGCAGAGTCTAGAGGAAGTCGAGTGCTATCAGCAAAAGTTCCGTTAGAAAGTAAGATTAATTCGCCATCCAGCATTACAGATACGATGGATATTTCAGTCCCATAGTACGGGATCATAGTTCCAGACTTAATGCTCTTTATTACATCTTCATTTTGGCCCGTAATATATGCTTTTCCTGTTTCGCTTTTATTAACACTTATTCCGTGTGCGCGAGACATTTTTTTGGTTATTTCATTGAATATAGACTTATCTACATCTACAGGCTCAATAACTTTTTGGCTATCTACCTGCTCAGTATTGTTAGTTTTATCGTTAGTTTTATCTATAGTCTGTTCTGCCAAGTCAACGCCATCATCAGTTTTGGTAACTAACTCTTTCGAATCGTCAATTAGTAGCACTTCTTTTTCTGCGGCCTTATTTTTTGTTTCTTTGTTTAATGTATTGTTTAGATCTATACCTTCAAAAACCTCATCAAGAGGAGGTGTTTTTGAATTTATGTCGACCTTATGGGTAGCAACCACTTCCTCAGTTACATCTTCTTGCTCAGCTAAAAGCACATCTTCACTTCCGCTAGAGATCATATTGTAAGCAAAGCCCGCACAAAGAAGTCCGAAAAAGCCATATGATACGTTCATTATGAGTTTGCTTTTTTTTGCCTTTGCTTTTTCTTCCTTCTCAAGATTATTAGAGTCAGAGTCGTCGTCAAGGTCGTCGTCAGAGTCGTCAAGGTCGTCGTCAGAGTCGTCAAGGTCGTCGTCAGAGTCGTCAAGGTCGTCGTCAGAGTCGTCCTCAAAGTCGTCAAGGTCGTCGTCAGAGTCGTCGCGGCTAACCTCCTCTAGTTGACTATCAAGATCCTTGATTTTCTCATCAAGACTGTCAATCTCGTCAGCATTGCTCTTATCGTAGTCATGTTCGAACTCTTCTTTAGGGTCTTCTTCAAAATCCTCCTCGAAGTCTTCTTCAAAATCCTCATGAACAGGATCTTCGAACATATCATCCTCCATGATTTCCATGTCATCTAAGTCCGCTAGAAGATCATCCGCTAGCTTATCATCAATACTTAAGTCTTTTGTTTCATTAGTCATAATAAAATACCTTGGTTAAAATTACTTTCTTGCAGGAACACGGAAGTCGGACATAAACATAATTCCAATACCACGATCTCGATTAATTGTTACAGTACTTGGCATATCAATATTCTGAAGTAGCTTAGGAGCTAGGTATTCACCAACTTTTCCTATAGAGTACTGAAGTCTTTCTGATGCTTTTTCTATCCTCTCGTTGCCCGTCGTGGTTCCATTGACGCCAGTTGTTGATGAGGAGTTCATTAGTGTCTCAGAGTATCCTTCTAGCAAAGCTGCTGAAATTATCCCAAAGTAGCGAGAAAAATAATGGTGGTCGACATCATCAGCAAGTCCTGACTTAAGTGTCTCTGCATCTACAGCAATTGCGTTTATTTTGTAGCTTTTGCCATCTACCATATAGCTAGAAAACTTAACGCCTAATACATCACCTATTTGAGTATAGTTGCCCAGCAATATTGCCTGATAAACATCTCCGTTTTGAGCAATAGTAGCCCTAACAACGTTAGTCTCATTGGATACAATCTCAATGTCGTTTAAAGCAAAAATAACCTCTCCTGCCCCGTACTGCTTATTTGAAGCGTATTCTTGACCTTCGCTATTATTGGCGTTGTCCGTAGTTACGGTTCCAAAACTTTGTTCTTCATAATTTGATGAATCTTGCTCTACAACTGATGTATTTCCATTCATCTTATTTTTTATTTCAGACTGCATTTTATTGAATCTTGCATAATATTGCTTGCGCCTTTTATCGACTGACTCTTTACTTAAGGAGCTTACTTGCTCAATATTTGGCTCGTTACTTGATGGTGCGCTAGAGTTATTACTTTGGTTCACTCCGTATAGTTTAGAAGTAATTTGAGATGGAGCGTCTAAAGATTTCCAGTTAATGGTTTTTGTTGAACTAGAACGGGATATTTCTTGTTCTACGTCCCTGAAGTAAGCATCTCTATTGAATGTAATGACTTCGTCTGGAGACTTTATATCAAGCTTGGTCTTAATGTCTTCTAAGTCTTGACCTTTCTTTTCATCTCTATTAGAAAGTACTTTATCTACATCTTCATTACTAAACATAGAGCTTAAGTCTACTACACCGTTGTCATCAACAACCTCTTCTTCAGCATCCTCTTTTGTCTTTTCGTTAGACTTCTTTTTACTCAAGTCTACGCCCGGCCAGTAGGACTCACCACCTTTGTTTTTCTTATCCTCTATTTCTTTGTTTTTCAGCTCTTGAATTTTTCGGCTAACCTCGTTGTCTTTAGATATTAGAGCATTATCTACAAGGGCATTATCTGTCTTGGGCGTTGATACAGAAACAAGGCCAGTTTCTGAAATATCATCATCATTTCCAGAGGAGAAAACAAGCGAAATAATAAGATACCCCATTATTCCTATAACCACTAGGACACCAAGCATAGCAATCCTAGCCTTAGGAGGAATGGCTTTATTTAATTTCGTTAAAAACTTACTCATTACCTAATCTCCTTAACTGCACTCAGCCTTAATATTTCATACTGGCCATCTTTTCTCATGGTTAATGTATTACTGAAGTCAAGCTTGTATAAATTATAACCGTTTGCTGATCGCTGATTTTCTTGGTTGGGAGGGAATGTCAGTACATCTTTAGTTCGAACGTATAGCAAGTTACCAACTCTCACAAAGACTGAGTTGTCATCCCACTCTGAAACGTAGTGTTTGCCGCCATGTATCCTTTCGCCATTAAGTAATTGGATAAGAACAGGATCTGAAGATGGAGCAGCACTTCCTTTTTCAACAATCTTTTCTCCAGACAGAGGGCCTATTAGTGGTAGGCGTATATTTTTCCTTGCGTCAAACTTTTCCTCATTACCAATAAGTTTTACCACGACTAGCTGATCTATCCCCTGTAGATTAATTAGTGAAACTGTTTCAGAAAATCGCTGATTAATCTGAAAAACAGCTGTATTTTTGCTTTCACCAAATGGGGTGCTATTGAAAGCAGCATTGCCAATAATATCGCCAACAATTGGCCAAGGATTTCCTTGATAATCAAAGAAGGCTAGAGAGGATGGATTGTTTGCTGATACATTCAAATAAATCGGAGTACTTCCATCAACAATATAATCCTCTTCAGAGATTTTTACGTGCTTATTTCTTATAGGAGAATTCAGTGCCTTTTCCTCCTCTATGCCCATTTCTCGTCTCTTCTTAATCTCTTTAGATGTAAAAGGAAAGTCTTTTTTGAATTGGTTCGCTACATTTTCCTTTCGCTCACGTTCTTTTAATTCATCCAATAGAGGTGATAACTCTCCTTTCTCCATAAGCAAATAAAGTAAAGCATCCTTCTTAGCTTGGATAGTAAGAATATCTTTATCACTTATAGAAGGCTCACCTTCATTTGAATTGTTATTTGCTATTGCCTGACTAGAAATCGCGACCATTCCAGTCAAACACACTGCTATTATATTTCTCTTAAACATTAAAAGCCCCAAAGCATCCTTTATATATCACTTATTATCAGATTAGATTGCATCGAGATGCTACCACCAAGATATCCTTAAATCAAATTTATATACCACGCATTAATCAAACTAATTATTAACCGTCAGTAAATTCAACAATTAGCTTATTTATACCAAGACCTTTGAGATCTTCTAACATGCTTCGCCTAACAATCTGGACAGTAAATATTACATGATTTATATAGGTTTCTTTTTCGTTGGTATAAGTAAATGTCGCTGGCATCTGATAAATCCACTCATACTTACCTGTTACACTGTCATTACCTTCTCTGATAAGTACAGGTGCCTGCGTCATATTAAGTTGAACAATAAACTTTTCTTTTTGAATAACACTAAAACTATTGTCTTCCGAAATGGCAGCGAGCAAGCTATCTCGACCAGAAGGGGTAAACCAAACCTGCGACTTTTTATTTAGTACACTTTTCATATTTATGTAGTTAAAGTCAAAAGTGTCAATAAGTGCGTCTGTTAGCCACTGAGATACAACTGTGCTTTTATGATTAGGCTGAGACATTGGTATAAGCTCTATATACTGACCAGCCTCGTCTGCTGCAAAAAATAGATTTTTACTCTCTTTATTTACTGCAAAGATTACAGAAATTGATGATATTATTAATGCTATTGTTACTCCGTAGATAGAGATCTTGAGTCTCTTGCTGCCTTCCTTAAAGAAAGCTCTTTTATGAGAAACAACCTCATCAGCCCTCATGTCAGCATGATTGCTAACGCCTTTTTTCGAAGAAGAGGCGCTTTTTTTTGAAACAGATGACTTACCACTCCTTTCTTTAACGCTTACCTTCTTTTTTCTCACTGCCTTTTTCTTGCCTAACTCCACACCTTCTTTCATCGTATATACCTACTTAATTATTTTACTTCTGCTCTGATTAATTTTTTATCTTCAGTTATAGACTTGTTTATCTTAATAGCAAACTCTAACGAATCTTGTGGATTGCTTATTTCATAAACATGACCGTTATAGGTCGTAATAAAGTACCTTGGATCGGGAACCAAAAAAGTCAATAAGACGGCGATGAGCTGAAAAAGCAAGGAGGTCACAACCAAAGCAAAAAACAAATTCATCCTGCTTTTAAATAAACTCATCCAGTTTATTTTAGGGTTGTAGCTAAAGCTGTTTTTTGAATCGGTATCTAGCGCCTTTGCTTCTACCTTCGAAAACTCACTCTTCATCCTATCATCAATATACTTTTTCACGTTCTTCAATCTTAATACCTCGTAATTCCCATTCTTTTCTACTCAGTGCCTTACGTGTCACAAAAAATACCCTTGAAGGCACTGAGTACTCCTTTAGCGGCACAAATATAGACTCTCTTGGCACGGCTTGTTACTTACTTATTGAACTCTTTAATTAGAGATCTTAATTAATACACCAATGACATTATTTTTAGTTATAAAGCTATAATAGCTATAAAAGTTATAATAGTTATAACATACAAAAAAAGACAAGTAAATATACAATCTATTATATATTTTAATTAAGATTTGGTAGTTTGAGCTGTTAAGGGGTATTTATGCAGTATGTTATGACTTTATTATTCGGATTTAAGATTATGTATTAATCTCATAGAGTCAGTGTAAGAGTCAAAAGAACCAAAGTGTATGTAGTATTTTCCAAACAGGATGACAGTAGGAATAAACTCAATATTAGCCTGAGTAGCATGCTCAAGATGATGATTGGTTTGCTTAATTGTTTCAAAAGAAGAGTAGGTATTCTTGAACGTACTTGTGTTTATTTTTTCCTTAGTAAGAATGGGTGTGATCGCATTTGTTATGTTTTTAGGGTTATTGTTATTAATGAATATATTAAAAAAAGCATCCAGTTCAATGTCGGGTTTAATCGACTTCAGTGTATGAAAGGTTCTAGCTGCATACTCCCATTCTGGGTTTTGCGATAAGTGATATGTGTTTAGGGATAGGTTATTTTCCTTGGCAAACTTAGTAACCTCTTTGTAGGCATCAAAGCTGTTATTGCTTGTTAGTGAGATGTAGATTTCAATATCAGACCCAGAATGTACATAGTCATTAGATGTTATTTCGCTATAGTGAATGCCCTTAGATGGGAAGGGCATTTTAGTGATCTCGTTATTTTGAGTATTGCTGTCTTCAGATATCTTTGTGTAATAAATCCCGTATGTTGCGACAGTTGAGATTAATAGTGTAGTGGCAATAGCAACTGTAAAGCGCTTAGTGGCATTAAGGTTCATTCGGTACTCTCGTTTTTGTTTCAGAAGATTACTCAACAGGGTTGTAAATATAACTTAAAAATAAAACTGCTCTCACACAGGAAGCGAGATACTACCACTAAAAAATACTTTGTCTATTAAAAATTTCAAAAACATTTAAGAGTTAAAAAGTGAGGTTAAAAAGTAAAATCAAGTAATAAATAATCTAATATAATCCTTGTATAAATGGATAAAGTATATTAAAGAATAACGTAGTTATTCTTTTAAAAAGATCTAAAAGAAGATCATGGTATCTCAGAAAAGAGAGTTTCTTAATAAATAAAATATTAATTGACAAGACCAAAAATCGATGTAGGATCTGCCAACTCTCACACACAAAGATCGCAAGGGTATTTATTTTATGAGCGAAAAAATTGCTCGTTTGGCATCGTCTGCAACGGCATTTCAAATGAAGAAATTGTCAGAAATATATGGGGTTGAGGATGACCAGTATGAGTTAATTAATTATATTGATAGTGGTTATTCCGGATGTTTGGAACGAAAATACAAGGCATCTTATTTGTGTATTAAGTCTGGAGATGTTGTTATTAATTCGTCTTTATTGAAAAGCGTTTTCGGTGACTTCGGAGTTGATGTTAATGATTTTAGTGTTGGTAATGTTACATCTAAACTTTCGTCTGTGAAGGTTATTTTTAAGTCAAGCTTGCCAGTATTAATGTTGGCTGAGTTATGCAAGACTGTGATGGGTGATTTGTCACATAAGCTTAATGTAACAGAGATGAGTTTTGTTAGAGTAGATGCTCTTTCGAGCGAAGCGATAACATAATGAGCGAAGCGAATATTCAAAAAAGCAGAACGAAGTTCTGCGGTTAAGATATTGAATCTTATTTTTCATGACAATATTGCAGCGCAATATTGGCGTTAAAAATGATTCAATAGATAAATAGCTTTTCAGTGCTAGTGCGAGTAGCTAGATCTATGACATAAATTCGTTAGAATTTTGGCATGGATGTAGCAGCACTAGTTTCCTTAAAGCAGAACGTAGTTCTGCGGTCTAATACTAACAAAACAAGAGTGTTGCCAGAATTGCGTAGAAATTCTGGCGATATTCTTGTGTTAGTAGATAAAAGCCTTAATCACTAGTAGACATGAGAGTGCAAGATCGATGACACAAATACGTAGTATTTTTGGCGACGATGTTGCTGAGTGTCTATAAGATTTTGAATGAAAGGGCTTGAGCGAGTTGCATGATGTATGACAATTGTAGCGCAGCGAATTGGCGTAGATCATGCGCTCAAGTTCGGGCATTCAAATTCAAGCACGACTCCGCGCCCGCACCGATCCTAGCTAATTAACTGTATAATAAGATAACTGTTTCATTGAGCGACCCTCTCACTGTTGATGATTATATATTAACACAAAGAGCAATGATTGTCAACAATAATATATAATAGGACTTCGTTCTTTCTTTTAAGTGTCATCTGTAAATTGTCTTGTTAGTCTGCCTTTATATTCAGAGCGATCCACCAGCGATCCAAAAATGATCCAGTTATAATTATTTATCCGATCGCATCTACCACTTCACGCACTTAGTGGCCCTTGATGTTGCTACTACATTGTTCACAAATATAATTACCTTTTTCGGTTCTTACTGATTCTTTAATATCGAAAACGCCTTGGCAATTATTGCATTCAAATAGGTCATCATCGGACAGGTCGTATTCACTGATTTGTTTGCGGATGCGGTTGATGTTGTTTTCGATGTCCGATCTTATTTTTTGACTTATCTCATTTTCAAGGGCGATAGTTAGTTCTTGGAGTTGGCTATTGAGTTCATAAAAGCTCTTATCAGGCATGAATAGTAGCCTTAATATTTAGAGTTTGTGTTGACGTAGGCATAGCATCATAAGACAACGCCAATGCTAATAGGAAAAGAGATAATGGCCAGAGGTATAAGACTGGCCAGAGGTTTTGGTTTAAACTCAACAGCCAGATTTGGTTATTTGTGCTTATTATTTTTTATTTAAAGGGCTGTATGGGTTGCGGTCGATAAGTGTGTAGGACTCAATCGCAAGGATTTTATCGGTAGTTTTGGCGCTAGGATTTGCTAGCTTGTAAGACTTTATACAGTAAAGCCTATGGCCAGTGTGATCGGAGTTTTTAAGTCTTGCTTTTATCTGTTCGTCAGTAAAGCCTTTCTCTTTGTATGCGTTAGATATGCGTTCTACATACTCAGGAACTTCAACCCAAATTGAGTCGCCAACTTCAATTTTTTTGTCACCAAAATTACATTGAGCAAATGAAGGTGTAGATAGTAGTGTTATTGCTAGTAAGAAAGTCTTTTTCATTGTGTATTCCTAAGTATTCTTGAGAGATGCTATAGTATCACAATCAACTACAAAAGTAAACACAATAATGTAAATAGTTTATTTTATTTTAATCATCTGTCTCATACTCTATTAAATCATCACATTGTGTCTCTGCGTAGTCAACTAAATAAGAGCAGCTCCATCCGCAGTTGGTACACCAGTCAGTATAGGTACTGGATTCGATTTTAGGTTTGTTACAGCATCTCATTTGTCACCGTTGGGTTCTGTTTTATTAATGCGTCTGATGTGTCCACTAAAAACATTCCACTGGCTATTTAACATATTCTTTTTAAATTCGGGGCTTTGTTTTTTTAGGATCTTTATCAGATCGTCAAATGATTGCTCAAGGTGTTCTTCTTGGCAGTGTTCGATAATTTGATAATAACAAGACTTATTCCACTCCGTGAAACCTTGCTTGTCGCAATAGGGGCACTTCCACGAGTAGTTAGCCTTGTCCTTTGGAATATTAATGTCTTTACTCATAATAAGTCCTTATAATTGAAATTGAGAAATCCACTGCTCAATACTGGTATTAGTTTCTATATTGTTCCAAACGCCGCGACTGTCGGCATATGAGTAGGTGTTTCCGCCAAGACTTAATATATCTACTGTAAACTCATTACCATCTACCTCTTCCATGCATAAGCTATGTTTCTCAGTTAAGAAATTATGCATATCTTCGATAGTAGCAAAGGTGATGCACTCAGAGAGCATGAGAGGTCGGACAGGGCAATTGACTTCAAAATAATGGCCGTGTTTGTTAACGACATAAATAGGATCGGCTTTTTTCATGGTCATTACCTTATTGTAGTGTTAGATGCTGGCGGCCATCCATCAGCATGAATAATGTATTAGGCGGCTTGTTTCATGTAGTTGCTTTCGTGTTCATCGAGTCGCTTTTTCCACATAGAGTACATATCTTGGTAGTTTTGCGCGGCAGGCCAGTCTTGAGCCTCCATAGATTCTTGCTGTTTGGCTTTGCAGTGAGCTAGTATTTTATTTTGCATGATAATACTCTTGAGTTGTAGTCTGTTTTGATGCGCCTATTGTATCATAAATAGTGACCTCATGTCAACACTAATATGAAATATAATTAAGACTAAATGAGGTTGATGTAGGTATCATGCGCTCCCCATGACTTTGGCTCATAGTGTATGGCGTCCATACGGTAGCTCTGCTCGACCCCGTTATTATATGTCACGGTAAAGTGAGTGCCTTTTTTTACAAATATGCTTGTGATGGTGCCTGTCCAACCATTTCTACTGCCTAGCTTTGCATACACTACTTGCTTATTTAGGTATAGATTTTTGAGTGTTTTAAGGTTGGTTTTTGTTCCCAAGGGGCACCTCTCTTTATTAAAGTAGAGATAACATAGTAGCAAAAAAACACCAACTTGTCAACATAAGATTTGCACCAAATAAGATAAGTTAGTGTTTTTGTTAGTTGTGCTACTGGCGGGCTATTAGTAGCTTGCGGCATTTTAAGCTACAGCATCGACCTCGTTTGTTTCAAATGTGATATTCTTTTCAGTTAGGCTGTAGGAGCTACCGGAGACTTTTGCTAGCTCTTCGATCATGTACGCCATCTTCTTGTCTACAAGAGAAGGATGTTTTACTGATGAGGATGCTAGCAAAGCTCCGCTAGTGCGATCGAACGCTTTTAGTTTGATATCTTGAGTCATTATATTCCTTGTTCGCTTATTAGCATTAGAGCGTGTTAGATTTAGCCGTGGTTATACTTTATTGTACTGATTGCTTCAATGGCGTTACCTACGGTTGCGTTTTTTCCGATCTCATCGCCATCACACCATCCATCCACATCGAATAGTTCGGCTAATTCAAAGGTAAGGCTAAAGTCGCAGTCTTCACCGATATCATCAAGGTAGTCGTCCTCTGTCACTTTTCTGTCGTGTTTTTCAGATAGGTGTTGGATTATTTTGTTTGAGATTTCACTTTCATTCATTGCTTATTTTCCTTATTAAGTACTTCGATAGCTTTGACCTTCATTAGGTCGTCACAGTCTCTAATTTCCTCAAAATCTTCTCGTGATATGTTTACCGTTCGGGGTTGTTGTTCGCCCTCAAATACAGGGGTGAGGTTGATTCGATTGTTGAATGCGCTTAACCATCCGATAGATCTAATTTCATCGACTTTTATCACTGGGTTTTACCTTTTAAGTGAGGGGTTATTGTATCATAACAAGGACTGTTGTCAATCAAATAATGTAAATAAAGCGAAAAAAAGGAATGGATATAAGGTAAAAAACAAATCCTTTCCCTTGGGTCTTAGTCATTAAGTCCAATAAGCCAATATTTGTCGATAAAGAATCCGCTTAGTTCTTTTAATTTGCTAAGAGTACCTTCTTTATCGTCCACCAGCGCGTCTCTGACGATGATTTTACGTTGTTCTGCTGTTAGGTCTCGTCTGTGCAGAAGTTGTGCTGAGTAAGTACTGTCCTCGGACTCCGTGACTTCTTTCATGATATTATTAAACATGTCACTAGAACTGTGGAACTGGTCAAGCGACTCACGAGCATAAAGATAGTCGGTATCGAACGCAATTTGTGCAAGGTTGTCCGGTAGAATTGCATATTTTGCTAGGTGCAATACCTGATCGCCCAAGTCTTCGACTAGTAAGATAAATTCATCCTCACTCATTTCTTCAATTTTTTTGTTGGCAAGGATGTCGGACACCTCGTCAGACAAGTTTAGCTCAGAGATTGCTTTTGGCTTGAATAAGGCTTTTACGGTCTTATCGAATTCATTTTTATTCAGAGCCTTCATTGAGAATGGGTTACTAACTGATGTTAGCAGTTCAAGCGGCCAGTCGCCAACTTCTGTGATGGTTGGGTATAGTGCGTTTTCAATTTCTGTGCGAGCATCTACCTCACCTTCAATTTGATAAGTAGCATAGATTGTTATACTAATAATATCAGTATAGTCGAGGTGGATATCTAGTTCTGCGTCTTCATTATTGAGATAAAGAGAATGCCACTGGTCGTATTCGGTAAAATGAATGGGGTCGTAATGATTGTCATCAATGATTACAGTTAAGGTTTTGTGTTCGTGATTGACCGTAACAGATGCGGTTGAGTCAGACAGGCTTTTACCTTTGAATGTTGTCATTGTCTATTTTTCCTGTAGTGGAGACGGGAGTAGCGCTTGGTTTTTCGTTGCTCTGTATAAAGTGTATTGGATTTGTGGTTACTGACAGCGGTTGATGTTGTGACATAACTACTGTCAGTAGGATGAGTTGATTGTATGGGTTTAACGGGAGGGTGTGCCGATCTCCGTCACCTCTGCGTATAGCTCATTTTCAATATCGGTTGTGAACTCACCGCCTTTCTTAAATTGAATCACGCCGAAGATGGTTACGCTTTTTGAGCCATCATCTTCATCGTATTGAAGTTTCACGTCCAGAGACATATCTTCCCCTTCCACTTCAAGAGGGAAGTACTCATCTTCACCAGACATTGTCATAGGTGCGTATTGAACGCCATCCAACACAACTGTTAAAGTCTTTTCGCTGTTATTAACGATAGCAGTTGCTATTGAGTTAGATAAGTCTTTGCTTTGATAAGATATTGTCATAATTAATTCCCCTTAATTCAGTGTAGATATAGTATCATAATAAAATTAATATGTCAACACTAAATTGTTAATTCTTTTTCTATAACAGGAAGTAGGTTTTCAAACGTCCACAAAGAGTCACCTACCTCGTCCACCATTTTTTGGGCATCAACAAAGAGTTGCTTTACGGGTGCGTTCTGAGATGACGCAATGCCATAGGCAAGGCTTTCTGTCAGTCTTTTTTCGCCATCCGCAAGGAATACGAGTTGGTTATCCATGAAGATTGCATTGTAGCCAACGGATGTAACAATATTAGTTACAAGAGTGCAGTTGTTTCTTGGAAATGATTTTGCATTTAGGTGGATAAGCTGGTGGATGTAAGTAACATCAAGAGTTTTTTCTACTGTTACTTCAGAGAATGCATTTTGAGAGCTTGTTATGCTTTGGATTAAGTTAATAGGGTGGTCGATGTCATTTGCGTGAGAGCCAAACTTGTCACCAAGATAAATGATGCAGTTGTTAATTACGATAGCGACTTGTGTTTCGTTTTGAATTAATAAATTCATATTGACATACCCCTTTGATTAAGTGTGATTATAGTATCATAAAGAAATGAATATGTCAATGTAATAGTATAAATAATTATGGCTTTAATTCTTTTTCTATGAAATGAAGTAGATCGTGAACCATCCAGTTGTCCTTACCTACTTTATCGAACATGCTTTGAGTATCAACAAAAAGGTGTTTTACTGGCGCATGCTGAGATGACGCAATGCCATAGGCAAGGCTTTCTGTTAGTTTTTTTTCACCATTTGCAAGGAAGACGAGTCGATTGTCCATGTAGATAGCATTAAAGCCAACAGGGGTGGTTACATTGGTAACAAGACGGCATTCTTTTATAGGAAACGCTCGCGCATTGGCGTGAATGAGTTTGTGGACATAAGACACATCAAGGGGTTTTGATACCGTTGCTTTTGCGAAGTCATCAATCGCGTCAGTGGCTTTTTGCATTAGGGTAACAGGATGGTTGATATCACTCATGTCGCATCCGAACTTTTCGCCGATGTAGATAATGCAGTTATTAATAACCATAGCGACTTGTGTTTCGTTTT
>Ga0115572_10002970_pt1 | contig 13439 bp, 11 predicted proteins | sample COGITO_mtgs_1206_FD_88681 | JGI IMG/M metagenome (GOLD analysis project Ga0115572, IMG submission 88681) | Pelagic marine microbial communities from North Sea - COGITO_mtgs_120607 | ecosystem: Environmental > Aquatic > Marine > Epipelagic | place: Germany:Helgoland, sampling site Kabeltonne... | reverse complement strand
TTACTGCAAATATAGGAAAGTTATTTTCTCCTAGTAATGGATTAGGTAATGACTCTCTTCACATAGCAAAGGCTGTTGACGCCTCGATCATTATAAAAATTGACGAAAAAAACATGGTTGCAGAAGCGACCCTTACCACAGCGCGTGGTGGTGAGATAATGCCTGTGGATAAAGCTCGTGAAGCACTTTTAGAAGCCGGTGTTGTACAAGGTGTAAGTGCTCGCGCGCTTGATTCGTTTTTGGGTCAACAATTCGAAAAGTCGCCCGGTGTTTCATATTCAGCAATTGTTGCTCATGGCCGTCGCCCTAAAGAAGGTGCAGATGCTAAGTTTGTTCGTTTATGCTCAACGGCACAAGACAGAGTTTTAAGCCCGCAAGCGAAAGAAGGCGGCAAGGTCGATATGCGCAACTTAGGTGCAATTATAACAGTGAAGCCGGGTACGCCGCTGATGCAACGAGTCGCAGCAACCAATGGCGAAGATGGTTATACTGTGTTCGGTGACTCAATACCTGCTTGCCCTGGCAAAGATTTACCATTGCAGCCTTTTGAAGGTACTAAATTAGACCCTGATAATTCAAACATTCTGATCGCAGATTGTAAAGGTGTACCGGTGGCACTTCCGCGAGGGATGCGTGTTGATGATGTACTGTGCTTCGATAACGTAGATATTGGTACGGGTCATGTTGATTTTGACGGCAGTGTTATTATTAGCGGTGATATTAAAGATGGCATGCAAGTCCGTGCAAGCGGTGACGTTACTGTATTAGGGTTTGTTGAATCTGGTACTATTGAAAGTGCAAGTGCGGTGACCGTAATGCAAGGTGCTATTGGTAGAAAACGTGAAGATAATGAAGCATTTAGTTGTAAAATCAAAGCAGCCAGAACAATTTCAATTGGATACGCACAATATTGCTCGGTCGAAGGTGAACAGGATTTATTTATTGAACGCCAAGCATTGCATTGTGATTTAAGCGCACGTCGCTTGATTAGAGTTGGCAAAGCAAATAACCCACGCGGAAAAATAATAGGCGGAAGTGTTTTAAATGCGATGCGAATTGAAACAGGTGAGTTAGGTGCGCCATCAGGCACTAAAACACGTATTTATCTGGCTCAAAACTGGCATGACTTGCGTCAAAAGCAAGTGCAGGTTAGTGACTTTGAAAAGCTGTTAACTACAAAATCGGCAGCGCTTAAACAAGCTCGAAAAAAAGCCATTAAAATCCCATTCCCTGACAAAAGGCAATTACTGCTCGATAAAATTACGGCCAGTGAAGAACAAATAAACATTAAAGTTGCTAATACTAAACGCAAAAAGCACCTAATTAAGCAAAAAATTACACAACTGTTGTCTATTAGTAGGGTTAAGGTTAATGAGCTCATGCACCCTGGCGTAGAGCTCAAAATAGCTAAAGATTCGAAAAACTTTTCGCGTATTTACCCACCTCATTTAGTAAAGATGAGCGAAGGAAAGATTACTCAGTCGTTTTAACGGCTGAGTCTTCTGATGTAGTTTCTTCACTACCTTCTTTTGCCTCTTCAGCGAGTGGCCATCCACCAAGCTGCTGCCAACGATTAACTATTAAGCAATAAAGCTCAGCGGTACGTTCAGTGTCGTACAATGCAGAGTGAGCTTGTTTGTTATCAAACTCAATTCCTGCTGCACGACACGCTTTAGCTAAAACAGTTTGCCCGAGTGCTAAGCCTGCAAGCGAGGTAGTATCAAAGCTAACAAAAGGATGAAACGGCGTGCGCTTGATATTATTTCGCTCAATAGCTGCATTCAAAAAGCCATGGTCAAACGCCGCATTATGGGCAACCACAACTGATCGCTGACACCCTGCCGCTTTTTGAGCTTTGCGCACCGCCTTACAAACTTCTTTTATTGCTTCATCTTCTGGCACCGCACCACGAAGAGGTGAATGTGGATCAATTCCATTAAATTCAATTGCGGCTTGCTCAATATTAGCTCCTTCGAAGGGCTCAACATGAAAATGCACGGTGTGATCTATACTCAACAACCCTTCGTCATCCATCTTTAAAATAGATACAGCAATTTCTAGTAGCGCATCAGTTTCTTTGTTAAAGCCCGCTGTTTCAACATCTATCACAACAGGGAAAAAGCCACGGAAACGTTTTGCGAAAAGTGTTTGTTCAGTATTTGCCATAGTCTTCTTGGTTTATGAATGTAAGCCTTCTATTATGACAAAGTTGATGCCTACTAGGCTAGGGGGTTTAAGTATTAATTAAAGGATAAAATTATGGGCACATAAATTGCTTGATACTTTTATATTCATGTTCATACTTAATACAAGGCTTCGGGTAACTGTTAAGCTTGCTGAGTAGCCAAAGTATTGACAGGCGTAATTGCAAAGTAATTTATTGTTGGAGTCTACTACTGTGAAATTATCATTACTCTCTGTTGGTATCACAACAATTGCCCTATTTTCAAGCTGCGTAGCAACAGCTGCAATGCGACAATACAGCGCCAATGCTGATACATCTCAATGGCATGTCGTAAAGACAACAAGACTACAATGTCAATTAAATCATGAAGTTCCCTACTATGGCGAAGCTATCTTTAGTGCAAATGCCAGTAAGAATAAAGATGTGCTATTCAATCTAGATATGGTTGTAAGACCTGATAGTTACAGTGTGGCAGGTCTCAAGGCTGTGCCTCCTACTTGGCGAGCAGGCCGTCCAGCTCGTGACCTTGCTAACATGAAACTACTACGTAAGTTTGATGGTGAACTGGGTAACCAAACCGCATGGGAAATGCTTACTGAGCTTGAAAAAGGCTACCATCCCACTTTTTATTATGAAGACTGGCAAAATAGTGCCGATAAAATTGCCGTAGGCCTTTCAAGTATTAATTTTAAACAAGCTTATTGGGCTTTTTTACAATGCCGTGATGAGTTATTACCTTATAATTTCGAGGATATTTCATTCACGATAATGAATTATCAACCAAATACGAGCAAGCTAACTAAGTCATCACAAAAGCGATTAGATAAAATAGCTGAATACTTACAGCATGATACGAGCATCTCATCTATATCAATTGATTCATATACTGACAGCTACGGTGGCCGCTGGAATAATCTTGAACTTTCCAAAAAGCGCGCAAAGGCAATAAAAGATTATATGGTCAGTCTAGGGGTTGATGAGTCAAAGGTTGAAACACAGGGCTTTGGTGAAAAGCGCCATGTCGCAACCAATGACAACATTTTAGGCCGTGATAAAAACCGTCGCTTGGTTATTCAAATCGCGAAAATGTAATTATCAAACTTTTATGAGGTAAGCTTATTTAGCTTACCTTTTTTATAAAACCACCCCTCGCCAAATTGAAATATTGCTAAGCTAATCAAAATAATTCCTGCGCCAACGCTAAGCTGTATGCTAATAGGTTCATCGTTTAACCATGCCCCTAGCGCGATTGCAAAGCTAGGTGTAATTAAAGTGGTCAGCGCAACCGTGCTTGCTGTCAACTTTTGCAGCACATGAAAATACGCCAATGCCCCGACTAACGAGCCAAAAACACCCAAGTAAACGATTGACCAAATAGATTTAGCTGACCATGCTTGGCTATCAAGCTGAGCGCCAAAAAACCACCAAGTAATAAAAAATAGCGGAGTCACAAAAATTAAAGAGCCAAACGTGGTTGCCATTGGGTGTATTGCTATACGTATGCGCTTTATCATTACACCGCTAAGGCTAAAGAAGCACACAGCTAAAGCTACATAGACCAACCCTTGCATTTGTAACATTGAGCCCTGAATGTGTTCTTTACTCACCAAGTACAAGCCAAATAACGCACAGAGCAACGCTAAACTTTTTATTAAACTAAACTTAGGCTCATTCAGTAAACGCTGCGCAAGCAACCCTGATAGAATGGGAGCCAAGCCAAAAATAAGTGAAATTAATCCTGACGGAACAGTTTGAGCAGCCATATAACTCAATAACATACCGCCATAAATTCCCATACTTGAATAGCCATATAAAAAGCATGCACGTCTATGCCAAGGTATTCTTATATTGGCTATTGCGACCACAAACGCAGCCAAAATAAGCCCAATCAGCATACGTAATAACACGGCTAAAGTTGGCTCTACCGTTGCGCTACTAAATACGATACCCAGTGGTGTTGTTGACCAGACCAACACCATTAAAAAATACGAGACTTTTACGTTCACCCGACAATTCCTTTTAGGAAGCGGTACAACGACAGGAGGGAAAAGGTTCTAACCGCGTTATACCGCGGTTAAATATAAGGACTATACTTTACCGCAATCCATGCACGAGCGCATCACTGATGAAATCAGCCATGAGCAAAGCGGTGTTAAGACTCGGTTAGTTAGTTGCATTAAATTTTCTTTGTTTGTTGAATTAATAAAGCTGCATAAGCAAACACCATTAGTACCAGATTTGGTTAATTAGTCAACACTTTGCACTCAATGATCGGTTAAATTATTTAATCTGTATTGCCCATGTAAATCATAGGTTACATTTATTTTCTTTGATTTATGACAAAACTATTTAAGTTTGCGCCAACTAGTTATATCTTGCTTGCCTCTCACGAAGTTTCAGGGGCAAAAGAGTGCTTAAAAATAAAACAATAGGCAGCATGTTAATTGTTGCAGGTACCACGATAGGCGCAGGAATGCTCGCGCTGCCAATAGCAAGTGCAGGACTTGGGTTTAGTACTGCACTTATATTAATTATAACAACATGGATGTTAATGACCTACACCGCCCTGCTTATGCTTGAATTACATCAACATGCAGAACGTGAAGCCACGTTAAACACGTTAGCAAAGTCATGGCTTGGCAAACGCGGACAGTTTCTTGCCAACTTTTCGGTTATGTTCTTGTTTTATGCACTCTGTGCTGCGTATATAGCGGGTGGCGGCGCGCAATTACAAGAAAAGATTAATACTGGCCTTAACCTTAATATCGCTCCACAAGTTGGCTCTGTCATTATTGCATTAATCATTGGTACTGTTGTTACACTAGGAACAAGTAAAGTAGATAAACTTAATAGAATTTTATTTACCGTTAAAATTGTTGTACTTGCCAGTTTATTTTACATGCTTACGCCTTATGTACATGGAAAGCATTTACTTGAAATGCCAATTGAGCAAGGCCTCATTTTATCCGCTATTCCAGTTGTATTTACCTCATTCGGTTTTCATGGCTCTATTCCTTCGATTGTTAAGTATGTGGGGCTCGATATAAAAACACTGCGCCGTGTGATGATCGCAGGTGCTTCATTACCGCTCGCTATTTATATCTTTTGGCAACTTATTAGCCAAGGGATCATGAGCCAAAGTGAGCTGCTAACAAGTACTGGGCTGCCAGGTTTTGTTGCGAGCATGGCTAATATTGCTAACAATTCTGCCGTCGCTTCTGCTGTTAATATATTTGCTGATTTAGCATTAGCCACTTCATTTTTGGGCGTGAGCTTAGGGTTGTTTGATTTTTTTGCCGATACATTTAAAAAAGGTGATAAAAGTAAAGATCGCATTAAAACGGCTCTTATTACGTTTATTCCTCCTCTAGGATTTGCACTTTTTTATCCTCAGGGTTTTATAATGGCGTTAGGTTACGCAGCTATTGCACTGGTTGTATTAGCGGTATTTTTACCTGTCGCTATGGTGTATAAACAACGCCAGCAAGCGCATATAGGTTACACTGTGATCGGTGGAAATGTTGGACTAGTGCTTGCTGCACTGTGTGGAGTGCTTATTATCAGCGCGCAAGGAATGCAAATGGCAGGACTTATCCCAGCAATTGGTTAGCTGTAATCAATCAGCTTAGCAGTTAAATAAAAACGGCACTTAGATGCCGTTTTTATTTATTGTACTTGTGCAATACAGCGCAAAGGCTCTGGCTAACATTAAGCTGTTAGCTGGTGCTCAGATTAACAAGGGTATTAGCACTTATTTAGTTAACCAAACAAGTTAAACTAGTACCTTTTACTCAGATTACTAAGCCTATCAAATAACTTAGGCAACTCTCGCTCTGGGATAGGTGGACTATAGAAATAGCCTTGAACAATAAAGCAGTTATTATTTTGTAAAAACTCGACCTGCTCAATGGTTTCAACCCCTTCAGCGACTACATCAAGTTTTAGCTTTTGTGCCATGGCTATAATCGCCGCAGTAATTTCCATATCGTTAGAATCTTCAGGTATATCTTGTACAAAGGAGCGATCAACCTTAAGAATATCAACAGGGAAACGTTTCAAGTAACTTAACGACGAGTAACCCGTACCAAAATCATCAATAGAAATAGACACGCCCAGATCTTTTAACTGGTGTAACTGTGTTATTGCAGCCTCAACATTCCCCATTAACATGCTTTCTGTTAATTCTAAATGTAAGCTCTTTGCAGCTACATTCGTTTTTTGAATCATCGATGCCAGCAAAGGCACTAGTTTAGAGTCTTTAAACTGACGAGCGGATAAATTTATCGAAATGTTATTTTCACGGCCTTGTGCTGCAAGCCTTGCTGCAAATTCAAACGACTCCTCAAGTACCCAAGCACCAAGCTCAACAATCAAGCCTGTTGCCTCTGCGATAGGAATAAACTTAGTCGGCGGGATCATACCTTCTGTTGGATGGAACCAGCGTATTAATGCTTCGTAGCCAACCACTTGATTTGTTCTGCAATCAACTTGTGGTTGGTAATACAAAACAAACTGACGCTCTTTTATAGCAATGCGTAATTCATTTTCAATAAATAACCGCTCATTTGCAGCTGCATCTAACTCTTGGCTATAAAAGTGGTAAGTGTTGCGTCCTTTTGCTTTAGCTTCATACATGGCTAAATCTGCATGTTTCAGTAATTGGTCTTCTTCTTGGCTATCATACGGCGCCATAGTAATACCAATACTGGCACTGATGATCACTTCATTGTTGCCCAACATAATAGGTTCGTTGAGGGTTTTTTGAATCGTGTTAGCCACTTCTGTTGCATGATCTTGGTGTTCAATCCCACTGAGCAATACGGCAAACTCATCACCGCCCAATCGCGATATAGTATCTTCAGCACGCAGGCGTTTCTTCAATCTATTAGCTACTTCCACCAGAAGTTGATCACCCGCATCATGCCCTAATGTGTCATTAATACGTTTGAATTCATCTAAATCAAAATAAAACAATGCAAATGCATAATGACCACGCTCAGCAAGCGCCATAGATTTACGTAACTGCATTCTAAAAAATGTACGGTTTGCCAGCCCGGTTAAAGTATCAAAGTAAGCCAGTTGTTCCATTTTTCTTTGGCTTTCTTTAACAAACGAAATATCTTGCGCAGATGCAACGTAACTAGTGATCTCTCCACTGTCTTCACGTATAGGTGAAATACTCAAAGATACCCAAATTGGTGGTTTGTTTAGTCCTTGAATTAAGGTATCACCCCGCCAGTAATTACGGCTACGAAGATCAATATCAATATCATCGACTAATATCGCCATTTCTTCAGCCACAATACTCAGCAAGGCTGAATTCAAAAAGTGGCTTTCCTCAAAACCGGACATTTCCAGCATCTTCGGGTTTACGTATTCAATCACAAAATTATGATCGGTGATCACAACCCCAGTACCAGAAAAGGATACAGCCTTAGAAAGTCGATTTGCGGCTTTTTCAGCAATTTCTTTTTCCGTAATGCGCTGATTTAGACCATCAATAAGCTTACGAATTTCAACGGCCATGTCACGGAAAGAACCATTGAGCGTGCCTATTTCATCTTTATTTTCTTTCGGAAATTCAATTTGCAAATGACCTTTACCAAAGCTGGTTACTGCATGAACTAATGAATGTATACGCCTGAGCACCAGCTGATACAGTGCTTGATGAAGCAATAAAGCAACAAGAATGGCGTATAGAATAAACAGCCCAAAAAACTTCACTTTTAGCTCTTGTAACGCAGATAATGCCGAAGAACGTTTCTTATATATTCCGATATACCAATCTAAATGCTCAACTTTACGAATATTGATGATGTGCGTTTCACCATCTTGAATAAAAGAATCCGCATTTTTTGGTAACTTCATTTTAATTGTTTGGCTAATAAGCTCTTGCAAATCTGCATTAACAAAATCGTTACTATTTAGCCGCTTGCCGCGTTGTCCGTAGTCTTCGTACTTATTTTTAGTCAACTTAGGGTGTGCAAGCAATTGACCTTGGCCGTCAAACACAAAGAGGTGCTGATCGTTATCACCAATAGGGAGTTGAGAGATCAACGTATCTAACACTAAATCACTCCCAGTCACACCGAGAAATTCATTATTAATATAAATAGGCACAAGAATGCTGATGACCCATTTATGCGAAATCTCATCGTAATATACATTAGACCAGACCGCTTCGCGTGTGGGGTTTTGCGCTTCTTGTGCGTAGTTAAAATTACTGTCTTTAGTGAATTGATGATCACCGGCAACACTTAACGCCCAATTTGATGGTGCAATGCGGATAAAGTTATCTTTGGTGATTAAATAGAAGTTTGAGAAGTCTTCGATAAGCGTAGGTGAAAGTATTTTCCAAAGCGACTCAGAGTCATGTAGTAATTTTTTATAAAATGGTGAGTAATTTTTTTGAGGTAAAAACGCGGCGGAAAAGCCATCGTTAGAAGAGCTACGAATACTGCCATCAGCTTCAAAACTTAACACCGCATCTTGGTTATCTGCCAACTGTGACGAGCTATAAAAAAGCTGATTGATTACAACTCTATTTGCTTGCTCGGCAATATTAATTTTAGTTTTCACTAAATTATTAAATTGCTGATTTAACCGATTACTTGAAAGCTTTAATACTTCATGCTCTTCAAATACCAGCTGTTTTTCTTCAGATTTGAGCATCAATGCAGCTGCACAAATACCAGCAATTAAACAAATCGCTGATATAAGCAGCGAAAGTTTCATACTTAATGAGTTAACACCAAAACGTGATGGTGGGCGTCTATACACCACAATCCAACCTTATTTATTAATAATTGTTATTATTTGAATCTACACTCAGAAATATACCAGATCCCTATTTAGATTTATAAATTTTTTGTAAATATTCACAAAAAAACTTAAATCTGAGAATAAAGCAGTACGAAAGCGTTATTAAACACAATAGAGTGTTGACTTTAATGATCAGTCTACATACATTTAAGGAATGAATATACATTTCTCGCGTTTCACATTTACGTTTATTAGCTTCTTTTTCTTTATTAGATGAAAGAGGCTTACCTGTTTGCGAGATTTAATCAACCGAATAGCAAAAGCCTCCCAACTGGGAGGCTTTTTTGTTTTTACTACCCTATTGGTAGCTTTTGGAATGAGGAACCCAAATGACAAATGATGTATTAAACACACTCAGACATGACATCAATGAAATTGATTCAGACCTGCTTGTATTACTTGCCAAGCGACGTCGTATTAGCCATGGCGTTGTAGAATATAAAATAGCAAACAATAAACCAATCCGTGATGAGGCAAGAGAGCAAGCCTTGCTCGAGAAACTGATAGGCTATGGTAAATCACTCGGATTAGATGCCTATTATGTTAATAATGTTTTTCAAACTATTTTGGAAGACTCAGTGTTAAATCAGCAAGCAATGCTGCAAAAAAACCTAAATCCTGGTGCAATGAATGAAACTCATCGCGTGGCCTACCTTGGAGGCCAAGGAACATACAGTCAACTGGCATGCCATAAATACTTTAGCCGCCGCCCAGGTAAGTTAGTAGAACTCGGTTGCATTAGTTTCGAACAAATAACAGGGAAAGTTGAAAGCGGCCAAGCGGATTTCGGTTTGCTCCCAATCGAAAATACCAGCTCTGGTAGTATCAATGAAGTGTTTGATTTACTCCAGCACGCGCAAGTTTCTATTGTTGGCGAAGTCACTCACAGTGTAGAGCATTGCTTATTGGCCTCTCCTGATACCGAACTGAGTCAATTAAGTAAAATTTTCGCCCATCCTCAGCCTTTCGCACAATGTAGCCGCTTTTTACAAGGGCTAGGTGACATACATCATGAGACTTGTGACTCAACATCGAGCGCACTTCAATCTGCGCTTGAAACGCCAAACAGTGCAGCCATTGGTTCAGCACAAGCTGGCAAGCACGTTGGACTAGAGGTACTGAAATCAGGACTTGCTAATCAGCAAGAAAACCACAGCCGCTTTATTGTTGTTGCACGCCAACCGTTACAAGTCTCAAAGCAGATCCCAACTAAAACCAGTTTAATTATGGCGACTAAGCAACAAGCGGGTTCACTGGCAGATGCGCTGATGATTTTCAAAGAGCACAACATTAATCTAGTGAAGTTAGAGTCACGCCCTGTACCAGGTAACCCTTGGGAAGAAGTGTTCTATGTTGATTTAGAAGCAAACTTAGTAGACGGTCACGTACAAAATGCGTTAGAACAACTTAAACAGCACACACAGTATGTTCGTGTTTTAGGCTGCTACCAAAGTGAATCACTTCAAGCAGTGAGCGTTGATGGCTAAAACAAAAAAAAGGGCCTCGAGGCCCTTTTTTTAAACGTGATTTAATCAAGTACCTTTGCATCATTTGCTTTATTTAATAAACTTCGACTTTGCGTTAAAAAGTGGGCTGTAGAGTCTGAAAAATACGCCTTTGCTTCACCAAATGCAGCTATAAGTGCGTCTTTATCGCCGGCCCTTAGTTTATCCAGGGTAGTTGCAAAAGTATCTTGGTATTGCGCGAGCAACTGTTCAACATTATCAAACTGGGCAAGCATAATATCTGAATAAAGCTCTGGCGATTGCGCAAATAAACGCCCTACCATCATCAGCTCCAATTGATAAATTGGTGATGAACAACTCCTAAGCTCTTCTAGAGTATGCCCTTGTTTCGCTAAAAACTGACCATATACAAACGTAGTTAAGTGACGCATTACTTGGATAATTTGCATTGCTTCATCGTGCTTTTTCGCATCGAGCTCAACAAGCTGACAGCCCCATACTTGCAACTGAGATAAAAGCCCTCGAGCAACTTCATGATTACGCCCTTCACATACCACAACGGTCTGTTTTACCCAATGTGAGATATCCGGCCCAAACATCGGGTGCAAACCGACTACAGGCCCACTGTGTGCTTTTTTCAATACCTTTAATGGTGATTGCTTTACGGATGTTATATCAACTAGCAAACAATCATTATCCAACTTAGGTAACGAATTGACTACGGATTCGAGTGCGTTAATAGGCACACTTACCATCACCAACTTCGCCCCTTTTAGTATTTCATTTGCTTGGTGCTGTTGCGATTTATCAAGTATTTTTACTTCATAGCCGGAGCGTTTAAATTGATTTGCAAACAGCTGGCCCATTGCACCTGCTCCCCCGACAATAACAATGGGTGATAACTCAGGTGCAGCGCACGCTAGTTTGGCTTGCTGATTTTGATAAGCTTCACGCATCATGCGTCTAAGAATATCTTCAACGAGCTCGGGGTTGACGCCTTGGTTTATTGCTTCTTGGCGTCGTGCCGCGAGGAGATTTGCTTCACGTTCTGGGGCGTGTAGAGGTGCACCGGTTTGCTGTTTGATAGCACCGATGCGCCCGGTAATTTTATTGCGACGAGCAAGTAGAGCAACTAATTGCGCATCGCACTCATCAATCTCTGTTCTAAGCTGATTTAACTCTTCTTTCTCTGCCACGTATTCCACCACCTACAAAACGCCAAAATGTAAACTTAAAATTACATTAAAGTAAACTAATCAATACGATAAATACTAACAGGATCGCTCAGTCGTTAAAAGCGAAAACAAAGAAAGATTGGTACATAAATGCTTGAAAAAGCAATAAGGAATAAGCCGCACAAGTGACTCAGCGCGGGCTTATACCCAAGCCACCATTCTTGCAAAGTAATGCCTTGATATTAGGCCCCTTAACGCTGAGTTCTGTATCTTGAGGTGATTTGGGTATATATCGCTACTTAGTTTTTCAGCGCAAGAGACGCCATATTCATTACGCTTGTAAATGAGTCAGTACCCGCGATGAATAACCCATTATGGCAAAAATTAGCATCCTCAATCCCTGTGACAGTTTGAAGTTCTTCGCCTGATAAACCAGCCCACTCTTTGGGTAACGGCTTCCTATCTTCAAATGAGCCAGGCTCTACTGGCACAGTTTGGATGATCCACTTACCCGAATGAGATGGGTAAATCATATATAAAGCTTGATCTGACAGACTGTGAACCGTTTTTTTCCACGGTGTATATTGTTTAAGAACAATTACACGGGGATCATCTGCATCAGCAATTGCTTTCGCGACTATTTTTTTAGCGTCTGCGCTACCACTGGCACTAGCAATAAAGCGCGTTAATAAACGCTGCGCAAATGCTACTGCTTCATTAAAGCACTTATCAAAATTCCCGCCTTCTTGCCATGTAGGATTAAACATCGAGATTGTCTGACTCAAGCTTATACCTTGCTCAACCCCTTCAACATAGCCGCAATCTATTGCGTCAATTGTTGATACTAACCCAGCATCTACCGAGTCGGCGACATCCTGCTTACCTTGGCAAAGCTGCAGCCCATATTTTTTCCACACTAGTCCAAACGATGAAAAAGGAATCCCATTTTCTCGAGCACCCGCACCACCACGTTGATGGTGATCAAAACGCCCTGTATCAGGGTCATACTCGTTACCTACATCAATGACAATATTAGCTTGGCTAATGAGTTGTTTGTCTCGTGTTCTAACTAGCGTTAGTGCTGGGAAAATAGTTTTAAGTACTGCAATACTGAATACATCATCAGCATGAAAGTTACCATCGTGGGTAACCACTGTCATATCGGTCATTGGGTCATCATTTTTAATAAAGAGGGAAAAGAAGTTAATAGTTGCAGGTTAAGTATAACGAAGCTCATCGTTAAATGCAGTAAAGAAGAGGTATGTGAAAAGCCACTGTTGAAAATTAGCGCCCTTAGAAACCAAAACAGGTTGTAACCCGAGGGCTACAACCTGTTTTATCTGCGTTGATAAACAGCGCGTATTAGTTAAGTTTTTCTCTAATACGTGCAGATTTACCAGAACGCTCACGTAGATAGTAAAGCTTAGCACGGCGAACTGCACCGCGACGCTTAACTGCTACGCTATCGATAAGAGGGCTGTGCGTTTGGAATACACGCTCAACACCTTCACCGCTCGAGATTTTACGAACTGTGAATGCTGAGTGAAGACCACGATTACGCTTAGCGATTACAACACCTTCAAAGGCCTGTAGACGCTCTTTAGCACCTTCTTTTACACGTACCTGTACAACTACTGTATCACCAGGGCCGAATGCTGGTACGTCTGTTTTAAGCTGCTCATTTTCAAGCGCTTTAATAATATTTTGGTTTACTTTTGCCATTATGTTTCTCACTTTCCTAGGTGTAACTGTCTTCTAGCCACAAGCTTTTTGGTACTCTTGCTGAAATTT